>ERZ773046.996-NODE-996-length-17084-cov-59.736684_pt1 | contig 17084 bp, 8 predicted proteins | sample MGYA00580634_ERZ773046 | MGnify/ENA primary metagenome ERZ773046 (study PRJEB29015, sample SAMEA2738127) | human oral metagenome | biome: human oral; feature: human-associated habitat; material: saliva | place: China | collected 2159 ... | reverse complement strand
GTAACCTCACATACTACTCCCCTCTCCATTCGGAGAGGGGCTGGGGGTGAGGCCGTATTTTCCACTGATTCACCCAACACCCATCAGTGGTGGAGAGGAAAGTGTTAAATATATTAAATATTGTATAGTCAACAATGAATATTCAAAAGAATATGTTTATATTTGTGACCGACTTTAAGAGGAAAACGACTCCTTTAATGAAGCCTAAAGCATAAAACCTAATAATAGAACAAATCATAAACCTAAAAAGTAAACGGTTAGAACGCCTAAAAGTTGGCATTAAAAGTAATTAAAAATATACAAAAACCAATTATTTATTACAATTATGAAGAAAATCTTTACACTACTTTCATTGTGCTTTGTTGCGTTATCAACATTCGCACAGGACTGGGTTACTACTCCTGAGAGTGGTCAACAGTATTACATTGCAGTAGGTAACAACAAGGTAGGTTACATCACTGCGAATGAAGACGGCGGTAAGCTGACCGCTAAGGTCGCTACAGAAGGTGACAAGGAAAAGCAGACTTGGACTTGTACAAAGGGCGAGAATGATATTTGGAAATTCACTGTTACTGTTGACGGGCAGGAGTGGACGATGTACACAAACGAAGGTGAACGTCTTGCAGCAGGTACTGATCCAGGCTCAAACTTTAAGGATTTCACTATTACAGCTCATGATGACGATCCTTCAAATGCATACGGTGCTATCAAGATGAAGGCTGGCGAAAGTGGAAACTTATTCGTTAACATCTTCGGTGGACAGAGCTTAGGCAATGAGTTTGGTCCTTATGCTGATGGTGACAACGGTTCTAAGGTTTACTTCATCAAGGCTTCTGAGGTAGAGATCCCACACTGGAACTTTGATTTCAACATCTTCCAAAAGGGCGATAACTCAACTCGTTACTTCATACAGTTCAACAGAGCTGCAGCAAACAAGCCTGAGAATGGCCCAACAAACTTGGATGGTCTCACAGGTGATAAGCTGATCCTCTCTGTAGACAAGGATACTTTGATTGCTGATAAACTGATAGAAAACGACCCAGACTTTAGGTTTAAGGTATGGCACATTGAAGAGTTCAATGCTGAAACAAAGGAGATAGTTCTCGTAAACGAGGCTGGTCAGTACATTAAGTACGCTGATTTGGCAACAGAGATGCCTGGTGGTAACGATATGTATAAGAAGAACGAGGCTGGTGAATGGGTTCGTAACGGCAAGAGTGGAGGCGGTAAGATGACAGGAGCTTTCATGACAACTACCGAACGACAGACTCTTCATATCTTCGACAGCAACCAGGGCAGTGAATGTTACTCTATCGGCGATAGCGAGGATAGGAATTCTAACAACTTCCTCAACGCTTGGGGTAACATAGCATGGCACCACCTCATGGGTAAGTGGAAGGTAAACGACCCTAATAACGCCCTTAAGTTCGTTCCTATCAACGAAGTATTGAGCGATGATCAGATAGCTGCTTCAGACGCAGCAACAGTAGCTGCAGGCATTTCTAACGTTAAGGTACAGGACAAGCAGGCTAATGGTTATGTCTACACCCTCGATGGTCGTTTGGTATCAAAGAGCCTTAATGGTCTTGCAAAGGGCTTGTACATTGTAAATGGCAAGAAGGTTGTTGTGAAGTAATTCACAATGAATAAACCAACTCTCATCGGTCGGGAAGCAGTGCAAAGAATAAGAGTGATTACTGCATTGTTGACCGACTGATAGGGTTAAGGGGCTGTATCAAAAGCAAGGGTGTGCCAGCGTGTGTGCCCTGTCAGCAGGTAAAGCATAGGAGCACGGAGTGTGCAGTCCTGTTGTTGACCACTGACACGATTTTGATACAACCCCCTTTTTCGTCTTATCATTCAAACGTAAATAATTATAACAATACATCTCATTATTATATATCTATGAATATCTGTAAGCGTATTTGTGCTCTTTTCCTCTTGTCTACAGTCAGTGTAGGACAAGTGATGGCACAAGGCTACCCTCGTGTTAGTACCGTAGGCAATGAGCATTGGTACTATGTTAAGTATCTTCGGTCTAATAACGTGTTGGAAGAGAAGGGCGATAAGCAAGGTTGTCGCACGGCTGTTCCACAGGTCATGGGCACCGACCGCCAGTTATGGAAGGTCGTTGAGGCAGAGGGTTTTAGCCGTAATAAGAAATACCAGTTGGTTAGTAAGAGCGGTCGCACGCTCTATGTCAATGGCACAAATCCAAGTAGTTCGCGCTTCAAGGCAGCTACGAAGGCAACAGATATCCAATCATTCCATATCTTCCAAAGCACAAACAGCAGTTATGGGGAGGGTGCATTAGAGCTTGCGCCAGACTCCACAGGCAGCAACGCCATGAACCAAGTGGCCGAGATAAGGGTCGGTCAGGAGTTAGGCCTATGGACCATAGGCGACGTCAACAACCTCTTGTCGTTTGTAGGTAAGGACGAGATGGTGTTCCCTTATACGATGCCTGTACTCTCAACAGCGGCTCACCCCGTTTATTACTACATTCAGTTCCAGACAGGCAACTGGCTTCTGAGTGCTAAGGGGGAGAAGGCTACCTGCCAGACAGCATCGTTGCATAACGGTAATCCCGATGATATGCTGTGGAGAGTGGCCGAGAAAGATGGCAAGTACAGCTTTGTCAGCAAGAGTGGAAAGATACTCTACGTCAGCGATTCATACGTGAATGCAACCAAGAGCCGCACCGTTAAAGACACACTCTTTACGATGGTCGAGTCGAAGAATACGCTGGGCGGCTTCGAGATAGGTAAGTCTACCAGTGGACGCAATTTCTTTAATATGTTCCAAGGAGCAGGCGATGGTAAGTACATCAGCTTCTGGGACTTAGGCGATGGCGGTAATGTGGTGCGCTTCGTGCCCTCTGATGAGATGGTACCCGTGTCAGGTATTACTACCTTCAACCCTGCCAACAAATACACACTATGGTACACAAAGCCCGCAACCAACTGGATGACCTCCTGTCTTCCTATCGGTAACGGACAGTTCGGAGCCACATTAATGGGCGATGTAGCCATTGACGATGTACAATTCAACGATAAAACGCTATGGAGTGGAAAGCTCGGAGGACTGACAAGTACGGCAGCCTACGGTTATTATCTTAACTTTGGCAACCTATATATACGCAGTCGTGAACTGTCGAAGGTGACCGACTACGTGCGTTACCTTGATATCAACGATGCCATAGCAGGTGTGCGTTATACGATGGATGGCGTAGCCTACAATCGAACCTACTTTGCTACCAATCCTGATAGTTGCTTGGTAATCCGCTACACAGCCTCAGAGAAGGGTAGAATCAATACCACCCTCACACTGAAGAATCAGAACGGCAGGAACGTTAACTATACCGTTGATAATAACAATCAGGCCACAATAACCTTCGAGGGCAAGGTGGCACGCCAGAATGACAAGGGTGCGACAACCCCAGAGAGCTACTATTGTGCAGCGCGCATCATCACCGATGGCGGTAGTGTCACTAAGAATGCAAAGGGCTTGATAGAGGTCAGTGGTGCTAATAGTATGACTGTTTACCTCCGTGGCCTGACCGATTTCGACCCCAACGCAGCCGAGTATGTGTCAGGAGCCGACCGTCTTGCAGGACGTGCCACAGCGACCGTCAACAATGCAGAGAACAAGGGTTACGATGCCTTGTTAGCAGCCCATAAAGCCGACTATAAGTCGCTCTTCGACCGTTGTCAGCTGACCCTCGCAGATAGTAAGAACACTATCCCAACGCCACAGCTCATCAGCAACTATCGTGACAACCAACATGACAACCTCTTCTTAGAGGAACTCTACTTCAATTACGGGCGTTACCTCCTTATCAGCTCAAGCCGTGGTGTGTCGCTACCAGCCAACTTGCAGGGTATATGGAACGACAATAACACCCCAGCATGGCACTCTGATATCCATGCAAACATCAACGTACAGATGAATTACTGGCCTGCTGAGCCTACCAATCTGTCTGAGCTTCATCGCCCATTCCTCGATTACATCTATCGAGAAGCATGTGTGAAACCTACATGGAGACGCTTTGCACAGGACATGGGACACGTCAACACGGGATGGACACTACCAACGGAGAATAACATCTATGGCTCGGGTACTACCTTTGCCAATACCTATACCGTTGCCAATGCGTGGTATTGTCAGCACCTCTGGCAGCACTATACCTACACAATGGACAAGGAGTTCCTACGCACAAAGGCATTCCCTGCGATGAAGACGGCTGTCGACTATTGGTTTAAGAAACTTGTCAAGGCCGCTGATGGTACTTACGAATGTCCTGACGAATGGTCGCCTGAACACGGACCAACGGAGAATGCGACCGCACACAGTCAACAGTTAGTATGGGACCTCTTCAACAACACGCGCAAAGCCATTGCTGTTCTCGGTGATAACGTGGTGTCTAAGTCGTTCCGAGACTCACTCTCTACTTATTTTGCGAAGCTCGATGACGGGTGTCATACTGAGGTTAATCCCGCTGATGGACAGACTTATCTCCGTGAGTGGAAGTACTCTTCACAGTTTAACAACCCAAGTAAGATTGGTACTAAAGAGTATATTAACCACCGTCACATCTCCCATTTAATGGGCCTCTACCCCTGCTCTCAGATCAGTGAAGATGCCGATAAGACCGTCTTTGAGGCTGCTCGTCAGTCGCTGATAGCCCGTGGCGATGGTCATGGAACAGGCTGGTCACTGGGCCATAAGATAAACCTCAATGCCCGTGCCTACGAGGGTCACCACTGTCATAACCTCATCAAACGAGCCTTGCAGCAGACCTGGGACACCGGAACTAACGAGGCTGCAGGAGGTATCTATGAGAACCTTTGGGACGCACATGCGCCTTATCAGATTGATGGTAACTTTGGTTACACAGCTGGTGTGGCTGAGATGCTCTTACAGAGCTACAACGACAAGCTCGTTATTCTCCCTGCTTTGCCTACAACATTCTGGCAGAAAGGTTCAGTGAAGGGCCTTAAGGCGGTTGGCAACTTCACTGTTGACATTGATTGGAACAATGCGAAAGCAACGCAGATAAGGGTTGTCTCAAACGTAGGAACCCCTTGCGTCATTAAATATACAGGTATTGCAAAGGACTATAAGGTGACTACTGCCGACGGAAAGAGCGTGAAGACCAAGCGTGTCAGTGATGATGAGATTAGCTTCCCGACCGTTGCTGGAGGCAAGTATATCATCGTCTCAACAACCCCTAACGCTATCGCCGCTGTCACAGGCAGCCAAGAGAGCAACATCGCCACCGTATGCTATTACAGTCTCAACGGTGCAAAGGCCAACAGCACACCCACTCATGGTGTCTACATCAAGCAGATGAAATATAGTAACGGTACGACGTCTACAACCAAGGTAATCAACTAATCACACGTAAAATATCCTACCCACACTCCGGCACAGGCCCGAGTGTGGGTTCATCTAACAACAACTATTATCTTTCATGGATATGAAAACAATCAGAAAAATGGGTCTTCTCGTATCGCTTATGGCCTTAGCACCCTCCGTGCTATGGGCACAAGCGTGGGATGCGAAGCCCCAAGGCGGTAAGACCTACGTCATCTCTGTGGGCAAGAACACGCAGGACGTGCTCGCACCCTTCAAGTACTATTGGGAAAGTGAGACGCGAATAGCGTTCCAGAAGTATATCGAAGGGAAAGACAAACAGAAGTGGAAGCTCGTTGAAGTGCCTAATAAGCAGGACTGTTATCAGTTGGTTAATGCCGAGGGCGAGCTGGCCTTTGACATGGCACTTAATGATCCTAAAAAGAATTCGGGCTACACTTGTATGTGGACTGAGACCATCACGAATCCTAACCAGCAGATTTACATCACGAAGAAAGGCAATGGCTATCAGCTGAGTGCCGTCTCTGGTAGGAATGGTCAGACCTATTACGTGACAACAGGGACGCAAGAAGGATACGACGTCTTGTACTGTGTATGGGAAAGAAGCCAGAGTAGCGCTGCCACAGTACACTTCAAAGAGGTGGCACCGGCCGTTATTCCGCAGGCAGCCGACTGGGAGAATGCTACCGTCTATGAGCGCAATAAGGAGCAGGGACACGCTACTTACATGCCTTACCCATCAACGGCTGCGATGAAGGCCGACGGTCAGCGTTATGACAAACCATGGTTGGAACCAACGGGCGCAAACTACCTCAGCCTCAATGGAACATGGCGACTGCGGTGGAGCGAAGGTCCTAAGCCAGTGCTCTTAAGCAAGGACGAGTGTTGGGGCGATGATGTTAACACAGACGGTTCAGCGTGGAGCGACATCACAGTCCCTTCTTGTCTTGAGATGAACGGATACGGTAAACCGATGTATGTCAACGTTGACTATCCTTTTGTTGATAAGCAACCTCACATCAGTATGAGGCCGGGCTTGACCAATTCCGTGGGTTCTTATCGTCGCGATTTCACCCTACCTGCGGGCTGGGAGAGCAAGCGTGTGTTCCTACACTTTGATGGTATCTACTCGGCAGCATACGTTTATGTCAACGGACATGAGGTGGGCTACACCCAAGGAGCTAATAATGTCAGTGAGTTTGATGTAACGAGATACGTACATGCAGGCAAGAACAATGTTACTGTACAGGTTATTCGGTGGAGCGACGGGTCGTATCTTGAAGGACAGGACATGTGGCACATGAGTGGTATTCACCGTGATGTCTACCTCGTGGCAACGCCTAAGACCTATCTTGCCGACCATTATATTAAGTCGACTGTCACACCGGGCTTGACAACTGCTGGGCTGGGTAGTGCGGCTACAACAGTAGACCTTACTGTCTGCAATCGTGATAAACTCGCTGCGAAGAAGACCGTTACTGTGACGCTCTATGGCCCAACAGGCGAGGAAATAAAGGCCCTTACGGCTGACTTCCAGTTTGCTGCTGGCGACAGCGTGATGACGAAGACCGTCGATTTCGGTACTCTCTCTGGCCTTAAACTATGGTCGGCTGAGACGCCAACGCTCTATACCTTCACTTTCAGCCAGTCGCAAGATGGCAACGAGGAGGAGGCTTTCTCTACGAAATATGGCTTTAGGAAGATTGATCTCAGTAAGGGGTATCTTGAGGTGAACGGCCGCCGCACCTATCTTAAAGGGGCTAACACGCAGGACACCGACCCATTGCATGGACGCAGCATCACCACCGACCTTATGTTAAAGGATATAATGATGATGAAGCAGTGTAACATGAATACCGTTCGTACCAGCCACTATCCTCGTCAATCAAAGATGATGGCTATGTTCGACTACTACGGCCTCTTCGTCGTAGATGAGGCTGACATGGAGTTGCATAAGAACTGGGACGGACCAAAGACCATCATCAACAACCCTAAATGGACAGGTGCTATCGTCGACAGAAACGTACGTAATACGCTCCGTGACCGCAACCATCCGAGTGTTGTCTTTTGGAGTCTTGGCAACGAGAGTGGCTCTGGTATGAACATCATGGCGGCCTACAACGCCGTTCGTAAGCTCGATAACCGTTATATCCACTATGAGGGATCAACACGAGATAAGGCTGAAGGAACTGATCTCCACTCTGTTATGTACCCTGCAATGGATGCTTGGCGCAGCGGAACAACGGGTCCTGTGACCGAAGACGTGAACCATCCGAACACGAATAAACCTTATTTTATGTGCGAGTATGCCCATGCTATGGGTAATGCCGTGGGCAATCTTCGTGAGTACTGGGAGGCTATGGAGGGTTCTAAGATGGGTGTTGGCGGATGTATCTGGGACTGGGTTGACCAGAGCATCTACTCTTACGACGCTATAAAGAACAATAAGCTGACTGAGAATGGGTTCCCTGCTTATATCACGGGATACGACTGTCCGGGTCCTCACCAGTATAACTTCGTTAACAACGGACTGGTCAATGCCGATCGTGCATGGAGTGCTGAGCTCGACGAGGTGAAGCGTGTTTATCAGTGGGTGGGCTTCGACTTGAATACTGAGAAGCGTCAGGTCAAACTGACGAATAAGTATCTTGACCGCAACCTCAACCAGTTCTATCTTAAATGGACGCTCCTTGCTGATGGTAAACCCGTACAGGATGGCATCTTCGAGAACCTGAACTGCGCTGCTGGCGGTACACAGACTGTCGACTTGAAGTATAACGCTTCGAAATATGCGAATAAGGAACTCTTCCTTAACATCGGCCTTTATACGAAGGAGGCTACCGACTGGTGTGACGCTAACTATCCTGTTGCGGAGTATCAACAGCAGTTGGCTCAACGCACAGAGACCCTTGCCAAGGTGGATAACAATAAGGCCGCTGCCCTCCACGCTACGAAGAACAATGACGGTGGATATACCTATATGAACGATAAGCAGAAGGTTACTTTCGACGGACAGGGCAATATCACACTTTGGACTTACGATGGTCATAATGTCTTCCGACCAAACAGTGGACCACAATTCGACCGCTATCGCTGGATTGAGAACGATGGTCCGATGGAGGCTTACGGCGATGCTCCTACCGATAATGGTGTGACAGCGCAGACAGCTAAGTTCCAACTCGCTGCTGACGGCAAGTCGGCTACGGTCAACGTGAACCAGAATGGCAAGTATGGTAAGGCTTCTTATCAATACACCGTATATGCGAATGGCACCATCGACCTCACCAGTACGTTTGAAACGCAGGTTGATGGCGTAAGACGATTGGGCTTCACAGTCGACCTGCCAACCGACATGACGAACGTACGCTATTATGCACGTGGACCACGAGCAAGCTATATCGACCGCCTCGATGGCGAGGACTACGGTATCTACGAGGCTGACGTGAAGGATATGTATGAGCCTTTCGCACACGCACAGAGCAATGGCAACCGCATAGGACTGCGTTGGCTGACGCTGACAAAGGCTGATGGTACGGGCATGAAGATTGAGACTGCGGGCGACGTGGCTTTCTCCCTCAACCCTTGGAGCGATGCTGAATTGCGCACATCACGCCACGAATGGGAGCTACCAACGTCAAATCGCACTGTAGCCCACTTTGATGCCATTCAACGTGGACTCGGTAATGGCTCTTGTGGACCAGGTCCTCTATCCAAGTACACCATCGAAAAGGGTAAGCAATATGTTAATACCGTGCGTTTCATCCCTTTTTTAGAAACGGCAGATAATCCTGTTGACGGAATATCTGCCGTGAACATCGACACTACAAACGCATCGCAAGTCTACGACCTCGCTGGTCGTAGACTCGCACAAGCACCTGCCAAGGGGCTTTATATACAAGGTGGGAAGGTCGTAGCCAACTGATTTCCATGTCAGCTGACCGCTCCCTCTACACTCCTCGAGGTGAGTCGGACGTCCATCTGTCGTCCGACTCCCTTCGATTTAACAAGCTATAAACAAGCTCACAATACAATTTTTCACCTAAACTAATGTTTATCTAATATGACACAAAAGAATAACTATCTATTTCCATTGGCTATTATCGGCCTTTTCTTCTTCTCTATTGGCTTCGCATTAGGCATCAACTCCTATCTTATGCCAGTCTTGAAGAACGCTATGCACATCTCTGGTGCTGCGTCCAGTCTGTTGCTTGCAGCAACGTTCATTCCCTTCTTGCTCTTTGGCATCCCTGCTACGCATTGCATCCGACTGATAGGTTACAAGCGTACGATGGCACTCTCGTTTGCTATCTTTGCTGCTGCCTTCGCTTTGTTCATCCTTGCTGCGAAGCAGAACTCGCTGACGTGGTTCCTTATCGCCAGTTTTGTCAGTGGTGCAGCCAATGCTGTTTTGCAGGCATCGGTCAATCCCTACGTGACGATTTTGGGTCCGCTCGACTCTGCCGCACGTCGTATCTCGTGCATGGGTATCAGTAACAAGTTGGCATGGCCAGTGACGACTCTCTTCATCACCTTGGTGATTGGAAAGGGAATTGGCGACACACAGCTCTCTGATCTGTACATGCCTTTCACCATCATCATCGCTATCTTCCTCCTCTTAGGCGTCATCGCACTCTTAGCACCACTGCCCGACGTGAAGGCAGCAGGCGAGGATGAGAGCGACACAACGACTGCCTCAAACTCTTACGCTGATGGTAAGACGAGCATCCTTCAGTTCCCTCACCTCCTCTTGGGCTGTCTGGCCCTCTTCCTCTACGTGGGTGTCGAGACGATATCACTTGCCACAGCGACAGGTTATGCACAGTCCTTGGGCTTAGAGGGCGATAACTATGGTTTTATCCCATCCGTGGGAATGATCGTAGGTTACGTCTGTGGAGTCATCTTCATACCACGTTATCTCTCTCAAGCAGCGGCCATGCGCATCTGTGCCATCATCGCCCTTGTGGGTAGCATAGCTGTAGCCGTAGTCCCCAACCCCGTCTTCTCGGTTTGTTGCATCTTCCTCATGGCCTTAGGATGTTCGTTGATGTGGCCCGCACTATGGCCTTTGGCAATGGCCGACCTTGGTAAGTTCACCAAGGCAGGTTCGTCATTACTGACCATGGCCATCGCTGGTGGTGCCGTCATGCCATGGGTGCAAGGCCTCGTACAAGACGCTTTCTCCTATCAAACCTCCTATTGGGTCAGCGTCCCCTGCTTCCTCTTTATCCTCTATTATGGGCTTGCAGGGTATAAGGTGAGGTAGGAGGCGGCCTCACACAAGATAGTGGCCAACACACAACCACAGCTGGCCCCACACTCTACACCAGCTGGCCCCTCCCCCGGCCCCTCCCCCGTAGGGAGGGGAGTAGTATGTGAGGTTACCCCTACTGGCCTGCTTGCAAGGGTCGTTATGAGTTCCTTCTCTCACAGTGGGGAGTTTTATCTCTCACAGAGCGCACAGAGTTCACGGAGTTTTTTGGCGCACATTTCGAGCCCACAGAACGCCTTCGGCATACAGAGTTCACAGAGCGTTACTGCTAAAGGTGGCTGTAAGGTTCTGTGAAATCGGTTGACTTAATGTCTCTGTGGGCCTTTGTGTGTTCTGTTCATCTGTGTACTCTGTGAGAAAAAGAACAATTGCGAAACTCGCTGGGGAGTTTTATCTCTCACAGAGCGCACAGAGTTCACTGAGCTTTTTTGCGCACTGTTTCGAGTCCACAGAACGCCTCCGGCATACAGAGAACACAGAGCGTTACTGCTAAAGGTGGGTTTTAAGTGATGGTTGTTAGGTGTTGATGATTAGCCATAGGGGTATCTCGGTAATCACGCCCCTTCCCTTTGGGGGAGGGGAAGGGGGAGGGGCCAACTGGAAGTTAGTATGTGAGGTTACCCCTATTAGCCTGCTACTGATAGAAGATGGGCCGCTAAACATCTTGAGGACATACAGGGGTATCTCGGTAATCACTCCCCTCTCCATTCGGAGAGGGGCCGGGGGTGAGGCTCCAGAACGCTAATCATTCAAATAGTAGGTGTCAATATATTTTACAAGCTGTTCCCTTCTACATTCGAGAACAGGCCGAACTTGCAACAAGAACATGCCCTTCTGCGTTCAAGAACATGCTTTTCTTGACCCAAGAAGAGCGTCTTCAACGAGCAAGAAGAGCATGTCCTCGAAAGGTAAATGTAATACGCTGATTTCGTGAAGGTTATGCAAATAGCTGCAGGGGACGTTAAAGCCCTAATGTGAGGGTGTTTAGCTTGATTGATTGTAATGATTATTCATATTCCTATCAGCACCTAACAAGGCTAATCATCAACACCTAACAGCCATCACCCAACACCCATCTAAGCTAATCATCAACACCTAACACCCATCACTCAACACCCACCTTTAGCTATAACGTTCTGTGAATTCTGTATGCCGGAGGCGTTCTGTGAGATCGAAATAGTGCGCAAAGGTTCTGTTAAATCTGTGAGTTCTGTGAGAGAAAGAAATATCCTTCGTGAGAGAAGGAACTACCCAGCGATTCTCAAAAATGTTCTATTTCTCACAGAAGAACACAGAAGAACAGAACACGCAAAGCTTCACAGAGACATTAAGTCAACCGATATCACAGAGCGTTACAGCTAATCTTAGTTGAAAGGCCTCTGTGAACTCTGTATGCCGAAGGCCTTCTGTGGGCTCGAAATGTGCGCCAAAATGCTCAGTGAACTCTGTGTGCTCTGTGAGAGAAAAACCTCTACGAAGTATGCAAGTAGACCAGTAGGGGTAACCTCACATACCACTCCCCTCTTTATTCGGAGAGGGGCTGGGGTGAGGCCAGTGTACGCTCTTTGAGAGACAGAATTTACCTCCGTTAGTAAAAGCTCACCCCACTAATCGTAACTACCAATATCAACCATATATTTAACTAATCTAAAGTATTAAAATATAATGTATAAACATTTTATAGCAATCGTCCTTTGTGGCCTTACTACAACTTCTTGGGCCTCGAACACGTGTTCTTCTCGGATGTCTGATGGGGTGGCGTTGCCCACTGCGGTCAGTAGTTGTAAGCCTCAATTAGCCTTATTGAGTAGAAAAGGGGATGTATGGTCTTCTCTGCTTGATGCCCAAAGGAGGAGGGGCAGAACGTGGACTCGGATCGTGACAGGGGAGCGTATGATGACTAATAACCAACGGCTCTACGCAGACTATCGGCAGACTCAGATTATGACGGGGGAGTGTAAGATGGCGAATGGGCTACTGCTACACGCAAACTATCGGCAGACTCAGATGATGATGGGGGAGCGTATGAGGACTAATGGGCTGAGTGTGCAGGGGGCAGGAGCGACGTCACTTCATCCCTTTGTGCCCACAACCATTGTAGGAGGTGATTTTGCGGAGGGCACACGATGGTACACATTGAAGTTCAAGAACACTACCTTGGCTGTTGCTGCAGCTGATGGGAGTATCAGTGAAGTGCCTGCAACGGCGGGGAATGTGGACCGCACGATGCCGCAGCAGCTCGACAATCAGCTTTGGTGCTTCGTTGGTAATGAGCAGGAAGGCTACACACTATACAACAAAGCCTTCGGTACGACGAAAGCCCTTGTCGCTGTGGCCCCTGCAACGAATACGGCTGAGGCGACGATGGAGCCGTTGGAGGGGAATACGAAGTGTGCTAAGTGGTGGTTCTCGGCATCATCCAATCTCTCTTCAGCCTTCACCGACCCTGTTTATATGCAATTGCGAGATGCCAATGGATACGCCTTAAACCTCAGCGGACAGTCGGGTCAGATCTGTTTCTGGACTGGTGGAAAGGACAATGGGTCGACGGTTCTCATCGAACCTGCCTTTGCGACGGTGCTTGAGGCACGTGTGCTCGACCCTGATAACGCCACTTTCTATCGACAAGACAGGAAGACAAAGGGACAAGCATGGAACACTTATCTCATTTCTAACGCTGGTGATCCGGTCGTGACCTTGGCCAATGCGAATGGAAAAAACAATATCGGATATAGCAGTGCGACGTCGCCAAAGACGATTATCATCTCAAGTAAGAATAGTCAGAACTATACGCTCTCGGTGGAGAAAGGCTATGTCATCACGGGCTATAGCTTCTCTTTCAAGGGAGAGACGGCCTCGACGACGGTAAAGGATGTGACGACAGCGAAGACGGAGACGGCTACGAATACTGCTGCAAAGTCTTTCTCGGTGGACGGCATAGCCTTGCAGAGTGTTCCATTTCAGGTGTTGACGGACGCAGCCCATATCCAACAGCTGACGATACAGATAGCCCCTGCCGTCGGGGAGGTGCTGAAGAAGCAGATAGCCGACAATGAGAAATATCAAACAGCAATCGTCTTTGACAACACGAAGTCGCCCTTTGGTTATCGTATCCCTGCTTTGGGGCAGGATGGCAACGGTAGGCTCTTTGTGGCGGTAGACCTCCGTCGGACAGGGTCGGACATCGGTATGGGTAATGGACATAATGATATCGTCATGAAAACCAGCTCGGACCATGGCGCAACATGGGATGCTAACTATCGTACCATCGCTGCTGGTGATGCGCAACAAGACCATAGTTCGAAGCAGTGGACCTACAGCTTTGGCGATCCCTCTATCGTTGTCGATCGGAACAATCCGCAGAATATACTCGTGATGTGCGTCGGTGGACACACAAGCTTCTTTGATAGTCGGTACGAACAACCTCAACATGTGGTGCGATTGCATAGTAGTGACGGTGGAGAAACATGGACGAAGGACTCGTTGACCTACCAGATATACAACTTGACAAAGAACAGCTTGGGCGGTAAGACGAATGGTCTGTTCCTGACAAGTGGGAAGATTATGCAGAGCCGATACGTTAAGCAGGGGGCTTATAACCGTCTTTATATCGCTTATCCAACGAATAATACCAAGCAGAACGCTACCTTTGTCATCTTTTCTGACGACTTTGGTGCAACATGGAAACTACTCGGTGGACCGATGCAGTTGCCAAGTACGGGTGCTGACGAGTCTAAGGTAGAGGAGCTACCAGACGGTAGTGTGCTGGTCAGTGTGCGCAATCGAGGTTCAAGCTCACGTGGGTATAGTCTCTTCACCTATACCGACATCGCCAAAGGAGAGGGCCGATGGGAGTTCCAAACGAATGCTGAAGCGATGAACAATGCGGTCAATGCGGTCAATGGCGAGATACTCATCGTGCCAGCACGGCGTGTGTCGGATGGCAGGAAACTCTTTGTAGCCTTACAGAGTATCACCCATTCTACGGCACGAGAGCGTGTGGGCGTGTATTTCAAGGAACTTGCTAACTACGAGAGTTACGCAACAGCGACGGCCTTAGCGGCTGATTGGCACAAAGGAAAGCAGGTGAGCCAGATTGGATCATGCTATACGGGGATGGAACTGTTGTCGAATGATAAGATAGGATACGTCTATGAGGAGGAGGCAACAGGCGGTATCGGGGGATATAACATCATCTTCAAACAGATTCCTTTGGAGGACTTGACGAACGGACGATATGTCATCGACCACACTGTCGACCGTGGTCCTTATATCCAACAGGCTGCCGAAATGCTCCGCTCACGTGTTCACACTTATCGAGTGGCTAATGGGAAATATGTCGGTATGCCTGTGGCTGCAGGATTGACAGGCGTTGAGGCTTCGCTCGATGGGGTCGGTGCGGCCCTCGCTACGGCTGCGACAGGTGGCGAGGAGACGGCATACTTTCATGCACAAGAGGCGATGGCTGCAGCACAAAAGCAGCTCCTTAGCGGTGTGACACGTGTGAAGATTGAGCGTGGGAGGTGGTATCGACTGACAAACAACCTAAAGCGTAATGTGGTACTAACGACGGATGGCACGCAACTCAAGCAGGGTTCTGTTAGTACACCACTGACCGATCCGTCCGTACTCTTCCAGTTCATTGAGACTACCGAGGGGTATTGGACGATAAAGAATGCGAAACACAAGGTGTTCGCTAAGGCTACGCTACGAACGAACACACCGCTGTTAGTAACTGATAATAAGGCTGATGCGGGTCAATACACCATCGTGTCGACGATAGACGGCCGCAGTTATCTGCAGAGTATGGACCCTGCCCAAGCGGCTTACCCAGCCATCCATGCCGATAACAACGGTAACATCGTCGCATGGACTACCATCTCTGATGCCTCCCAATGGTTCATCGAGCCCACTGACTACCACGAGACAGACGATGCCATCCGCCTCGCTCCAGTCCTCTCCACCGCTCCCCATGCCATCTATAACCTCCATGGTCAGCGTCTCAGTCCCCATTCTCTCCAGCACCGTGGCGTGTATATTGTTGATGGGAAGAAGGTGGTATATTAAAGAATAAGCATAAATGAAAAAAGAAAGTTATGGAGAGTCTCGTCATAACCATTATTTACATACCTTCTATAAATATTGGTTGTGTTTGACTCCCTATAACTTATATGATGAAAAGTATAAACAGTTGTTTATAACTTTAGTTTTCTGAGATTAAACTCTTTCCCAAACTCTCTCTATATTGATATTATATTCCTTACATAAGTCTGTGAAATATTCCCACGTTATATCTGTTGAACGCCACTGTGTATAAGTGAATACTGTTTCTGGTTGGCCATTTCTTCTTGGAAGCTGAAGCCCTGTATTTCGATATCTGCTCTTACCTATATTATTAGATATAATCGTGAAGCGGGAATTAAAAGCTTTTTCAAGATCTTCGAAGTAATATACCTTCCCCTTTGCCATCTGGCGTCTGATATATTCTTCAATAGCTTTTTTAGCGCAAGCAGCCATGCCTTTGATTTTGTTATTATTTATCTGTTTAATAACATACAGGCTGTTCTTGTTATAATCCCATATTTCAACATAACCTTGCCCTCCGCTTTTCGTCATGGTTTTGTTTACGTGTGCATAAATGCCAATTGCTTTTGATTTTTTAAGTCTATTTGCATTAATATTGGCATATCTTATATATTTTTGTGCTGTGTTGACTGTTCCTTGTGTAGCAGGGTATAATATTGATACATATACAAACTTTTCCTTTTTGTCAATAATGCTAACACGTGACAAATATTTAGCTGCGATTTGATCGTGTCTGGTTGCATCTAACTCAATAATCCAGATTTTATTTTTTTTGTGTTTAGGTTTTCCATAGATGTCAATACGATCTTTTACTAACGAATTTATTTGACATTCTGTGCCCCAACAATAATAAGTAGCGGTTTTGTTCAGTTCAATACAAATTAATTTTTGATATTCCCCAATGTACTGATGATCATTAGGATTTGTTCTGTTTAAGTGTTGTACTAATCAATCATTATGCTTCTTAGCTGCTAATGCAATTTTCTTAATAATTTCGTCATCGGTTGGTTTCATAATTTTGTGTATTTAATTAGGTTCTTCCGTTAAAAGCGTAGATGCCTATCATGCAATGCATATAGTCTTAATGTGAAGTATTCCTCATTTCTGAATCCGTATATCTGTCTTTTCAGAACCTTTATTTTATTGTTAATGCCTTCAATTTTTCCATTTGTTATAGAATGGTCGTACCATGCTAATATGTATGTCTTGTATGCTCTAATAGTTGAAGCCATTTTCACCAATGGCTGTATTTTAGATTCTATAGCTTGCTTTACCCATTCATCCAACAAATCTTTAGCTTTTTGCTTACTACACTGATTCCATATTTCCTTAAGATCTTCTTTGAGATAATAGG
>ERZ773046.991-NODE-991-length-17187-cov-5.583645_pt1 | contig 17187 bp, 13 predicted proteins | sample MGYA00580634_ERZ773046 | MGnify/ENA primary metagenome ERZ773046 (study PRJEB29015, sample SAMEA2738127) | human oral metagenome | biome: human oral; feature: human-associated habitat; material: saliva | place: China | collected 2159 ... | reverse complement strand
CCATCACCGGCCGTGGCACCGTGGTCACCGGTCGTGTTGAGCGCGGTCAGCTCAAAGTGAACGAAGAGGTCGAGATCATTGGTATTCGCGAGAAATCAATGACATCCACTGTTACATCTATTGAGATGTTTAACAAGTACCTTGATTCCGCAGAGGCTGGTGATAACGCCGCGTTATTGCTTCGAGGAATCAAACGTGAGGATATTGAGCGTGGACAAGTAATAATCAAGCCCGGCGCTTACACCCCGCACACCGAGTTCGAGGGTTCCGTCTACATCTTGTCCAAGGATGAAGGTGGCCGCCACACCCCGTTCTTCAACAACTACCGCCCGCAGTTCTACTTCCGCACCACCGACGTTACCGGTGTTGTGGAACTGCCTGAGGGCACCGAGATGGTTATGCCTGGCGACAACGTTGACATGTCCGTCAAGCTGATCCAGCCGGTTGCTATGGACGAGGGCTTGCGCTTCGCTATCCGCGAAGGTGGCCGCACCGTCGGCGCTGGTCGCGTGACCAAGATCATCAAGTAATCACTGATTACTAGGATTACCTAGAAACCACTCCGCTTCTTGTTGAGGAAGCAGGGGTGGTTTCTCTTTTCCCAGAGTGCTTGCTTATTGCTGGTGTTTGCTATTAGTAAACCCCTTCCATCCGAGCAAATACCCCTCGGACCGGCAATTACGCGATGAAAAACTAGGGCAGAAAAATATGCGTATTTACGACGACAATCGACGCGTCTACAGGGTCCAGAAAACCACCAGCTGCTGCGTGAGGACCTTTAGGTTGCTTGGTGCACCACTATACGGCAGATATGCAAGTAGGGCATTAAAGGCATCGTGCAAGGGAAAACACCACGCGCCACCAGACCCAAAGCAGAGACAATGCGTCCTGTTGATTTAGTCAATCGCACCTTTAGTGCTGAGCGGCCCAATCAACTCGAAGACGTCGGTATCACCTACATCAAAACCCAAGCGTAGTGGGTGTACGCGGCATTTATCATGGATGTGTTCTCCCGTATGGTGATCGGTTGGAGAACTTCAACCCACTTGTACACCGAGCTGGCCTTAGACGCGTTGAATATGGCGGCGTGTGCCCGTCAACGTGCTGATAAGAATGCTACGGGTGTGATTCATTATTCGGGCCGAAATGTGCAGCACTACAGCATGGTAGATAGCGATCGCCTAGACGAGTGCGCTGTTATCGCCTCGGTGGTTCTACACGGGAACTCCTACGATAACGCCTTGGCCGAAACATCTAACTCCCTGTACAAAGCAGAGTTTATTCATCACACCGACCCCTGGACGGGACTAGCGGAGGTGGAAACAGTAACTACGGAGTATGTGGAGTGGTTAAACACGAGGCAGTTGCATCCCATGCTGGACTACCGCAGCCCAGTTGAAGTGGGGGGGTGAACATGAACCAGCGTTAGTAGCATGACTGCGTAACTTGTATGCAACCTGAAACTTGACAATGAACCACATCGGTCTACCTGTTAAAATCCCAAAATATGTGAAATGTACGCAAAGTTAAAACTCGAAAATATGTGAAATGTACGCAAAGTTAAGGCACACCCTAGATGCCCAAAAAATGACTCATGGATAAATATTTATCTTGCACGAATCTTTATTACATGTTACCATCTCCCTAGGTTCGACAGTGAACCTCGTCTTCGCTTCTAGCTGAAGATGACCTTCTGAAATGTATGGTGTTTACACCAGGAAAGGATCAAGAGTGGCAAAGCGCGAACTGCTTGATGTCCCGTTGAATGTGTTTGAGCTTGAAAAGGCTGGCGTGGAAGTAAACGCACTAAACTCTGGCCATGGAATGGGTGAGGTAGGAGCTTCAACAAACTGCTTCTGCTACGTATGCTGCTCATGCTCTGCACCAGCAAGTGGCGCCTAGCGATTAAGATTAGGTGAGAGCTGGGGTTTGAAGCAGTTACGAGTAAACTCGAACACAGTTGAAGACCCCAGCTCCGTAAAGTTTATATTTAAAATTAAATCTTACCATTAGAAAGAATTAAAATTGATTAGCAACGTCGAAATTCGCGAAAGTGTCCTGCCAAAAAAAAGTTTAGTTCAATTACGTTTCCAAGAATCGGTCGAGATGGTCGATCAGTTAATTTTTCTTGAACAAAAACTGGAAAGTATAAAGCAAGAGCTCAGCAGTGAACTTTTTAAAGTAATAGCTAGTTTACCCGAAGGTGCGGATCGAAAAGAACTAATTTCTTTGCGAAGGATGTGCAATAAAAATAAAAATATCGAAATATCTGATGAGCTAAGCAAAATAATTAGCCCAAATATAGCAAATCAACTATCAGCATTGATCGAAAAAAGAAAAGAAACGCAACAAGACTATCAAAACATCAAAAAAAAATGTGAAAAAGAAATTCATGATGAAAAAATACTAATAACTAAAAAATTGATTGAGATTGCCAAAAGTCCCGAGCTTCTGTTTAGTCTTGTCTCTGCTGCTCCTACGCTTCTAAAACGTCTACAAGAAGATAAAATAATCGGAGAAAAGGGCGCTAATAGACGTATCGCTAGTGTTGCTAGTTACGTATATCGAGTCGCTGCAAAAACCTCACCTTATTCACTAATGATGCGGAGTTTTCGGGGCGAAAAAAAAAGCTTGAGTCTAAATAACACAGACAAAAATGACATCATCGCGTTAAAAAACAAGATTCATAAAACTAAAGTTTTGCGCGAAATCGATGGAAAAATCCTAAGCATTGTTCTACGTGATATACAACAAAAAAACCTCAATGAAAGTGATGTGAAGTTTCGGGTAAATCCATCCCTCGATTACGATAAGTCGAAAGAAAAATACCTAGCTTTAGGACCCTTGCCTGAAGAACATATAATGAGAATGCCGGATAGCTGGCTATCTCGCTTAGTGTGGGAAAAACGGAAAACAACTGGAAACAAAGCTGACTGGTTAAAATGGATTAGCGAAACTTCTACGAGTTCTATAATAGCTGAGGATGTTTTAAAGTTTATTATTGACAATAATATTCTTTACCCTGTTGTAAAACTATCTGGGTTTGAATTCGATCCACTCAACGCCCTGGACGTTTCGTCAAAAAGCTTATCAAATTACCTACCGTATCAAAAAACACTAGAATCGCTTGTAAAGTATACTGGTGACGTAGGCGACTGGAAAAACTGGTCTAGCCAGCTGGAAAAACACTATATAGTAGAGGAACTTGTTAATAACCTACTTGAAGAAATGGGAACCAACCGTAAAGCTGTGCTGGGAAATGACAGCAGAGCCTACCATGACGTTTCTATCTGCTTAGGAAACCGAAACCTCGGCATAAAACCAAAAGAAGAGGAAGAGCTGACCCGATCACTAGACTTAATATCGGAATATCTTTCGGTATTTGAACCAAATGCTACATTCAAACTTGCATTAGCCCATGGCGCAAAAAAGCTTCAACTTACAAAAGATCACCCTTCGATCTTAGTGTTCTATGATCGTATTATGCAGGCTCGAGAAAAAGAAGATAGCTACATTTCTAATTTTTTGACGTATTGGACCGGACCCATACCAAGACGACTGGATGATGCAACGCCAGATCAACTGGTTACAAAGGAAATGAAGTTACTAGCCGAAGAGCGCAAAAGCATAATAAAATATTTCGCCGACCAAGGTATATATGATGGAAAGGATGTAGAAATTTCGCCCAAAAAAATTCAGGATGTACTAGATCAACGACCAGACTATCTAATAAAACAGTCTCCCAGTACTTGGTATGTGCAACGAGTCGGTAGTCATAATAACAGTGTAGAATGGGTAATTAACGCTGCACATGTAGGCTACGGACGCGGATATATGCGTAATACATTACTGTATTCAAAGGCAAATAATCGTAGCGCGTTTTCATTTGATCCAACGATAACGAGTGGAAAGAAGAAACTGCCAGACGTGTATACCTGGAATGGATTTTTTGGCAGCACCCTCAATCTGAAAAAGTTGGAATGCGAGTTTCTGCTTTTATATCCATTTTCTGAGGAAAATGAAGAAGATAAAAGTATGAGCTACATCAGAGACATAAAAGTGAGCCTCGATGATAATTCTCAAAAACTTATACTTTCCTCCGCCTCGTCGTCAACTAAAGCTAACGAAATATACCTCGAGCATCTTGGAATGATGGCAAACTTCCAATTGCCACCATTTGCTCAATTTTGCGATCGTGCATTTTCCAAAGCGATCTTACTTCACCCATCGAATCCGTATTTAGCTAACCAGTTTAAAATCAATGACCTACCTGACATCTTCAAAATTGGCCGGATAACTTGTGGTAATATTGTTATCCAGAGAAGAAGGACTATTATCAGAGAACATATGATCCCGAAAAGAGAGCAATATACAAGCGATCTAGACTTTTGGATGAGTATCAGGCGAGTATTCACCAAGATAGGTATACCGTATGTCAGCTTTGTTCGAGCGTGGGGACGTGGCGCTGAAAAAGGTAGTAAAGATGGAAAAGCGCGCAAACCTCAGCTTCTAGATTTGGATTCTCTATTATCGATAGATATATTGTCCAGAAGCAGAAAGGATGTAGATTATCTAGTTTTTGATGAAGCTTTACCTGATCCTATTTCCGTAGATGAAGATGAAGGATATGCTGTTACGGAGGTGCGATTCGAAACCTCTGGACATCAGTTTTAGTAGCGTATTCTGCAAGTAAATGATGGAGGCAAAAATGACTAGTGAACTAACCCATACTTGGCTTAGCTTTCATATACGACGAGATGAATCAATGGATAGGATGATTCGCGAATGTGTCTTGCCGATTTCTAAATACCGAGGAATTGAGCGATGGTTTTTCTTGCGTTACTGGGAGGCAGGACCACATCTGAGGTTTAGGATTTATGTTCATAAACAGCAGGCCGCTGAAATATCTGAACGCATCATGACGTTCTTTCGCGAATGGATTAGAAATAATCCTGATGAAATTAGGTGGACGTCCGATTTGTACAATAAAATAGCAATGAATTTAGCTCGACGCGAAGGGATCGCACAAGAAAAAGTTGGGAAGTTCCGTCCTAGTGGCGACATCTGGACTCAGGATTACAATCCGGAAATAGATAAGTATGGGACTGAGATTTCGATGGAGGCATTTGAAGAACACTTTGAAGATAGTTCGATACTGGCTGGTGAAATACTAGAGAAAAGTATTGATACCGAAATGAAACTCCAGATAGCTGGGGCTATTTTGCTGGAAAGCCTTTCTAGTTTCATGGAAACTAGTAAATCGCTCGAAATGGTGTCGTCAGTATTTACTTCAAGATGGGGAGATGATTACGAAACGCCATCGTTTGAGTTTGTGAATCGTTCTTATATTCGTCAGCAACTAGAAGGGAATAAAAACCATAGTTATTTGTTGGAGCGCTGGTCGCAAACTTTCGATCATCTGAATGATGCGTTGACATTGATTGGTTGGGGTAAAGAAAGAAGAGTTTCTGGACTTGATAATGTAGCTCATCTTTTTTGCAATCGGATAGGCTTAACTATAATTGAAGAAGTTATGATTAGAAAGTCGATCTTCGACGCCGCATCACACTACTATGAGGAGAATTAGCTGTGGGCTATCGAGAGATTATTCTGACTATTACACGACAGCAGAGGAAAATGCTTCTATTGGAAAATAATATCCCGGCCGTAGATCTTCTACGCGGTTCGGGAGTACCCTTCTATCTGGAGTGTGATTGGCTTTATGGTGAGCATACTGTCGTAGGCATTGAGGACAACATGTATGCAAAAAATGAGGATGCCATTCGTTCGGAAATTGAAAAATGCAAAATTATACTTGAAACTTTTCCTCTTTCAGACTCCATTGATTATGATGATGCTGTTTCCAGAGTGCGCGCCACTCAAGAAGGTCGAGAAATTGAACAGTCTGAGCTATATACTAGAAACGATATCTTTCTTCGTGATGCCTCCAACTTTTATGTTAAGAACCCATTTTTACGGACTGCCGCGTTAGCTGCGGGGCGACACGAGATCGATATAGAAAGATATATTGCGAATGACGACATGAGTCTAATTTCTTATTCTTTTGATCTTTTATGCCGCGCAATGTTTCGATGGACTGATTCTGATATTAGGGCAACTTATGTTAGCTTTACATCTCATGCCGAAGCATTTCTGGCGTACCTTAAAAATAATAATTTACGCGCAGTGTGGGAACGACAATTTTCCGAAAGAAAAGAATCCGTAATGTCAGCCTTGGATTGGAGCCTAACAAGGCAGTATAGCCCCAGTGATAATGTCGATAACTTGCTTGATAGCTTTTGGCTGATCGCTCTAAATTTTTCCGAGGTTGATAAGTTGCCTATAAACTTTGAGTACGGGTTTGAATCGGCGTATCATAAATCAATTTTTCAGAATCTCGCCTGGAAGGAATCTATTGCGGAAAGTACCTGGTTTACGACTTATATCTTTGGCTTAAACCTTTGTTACCATCATCTCCGAAGAATTGGATTAACTCCATTGCAGCGGGGCCTAACTTGCTTTTTAATAAGCAAGGCTGCACAGACTTATACCAATACTTCTCCGGCAGACATATACCGTTCTTTTAGTGTAAAGGATTTCTAATGCTCTATAGTTTGTATTCGCATGCATATGCTCTAAGTGATTTGCTTCATTTTCAACTTAAAATTGTTGATGATTGTTTCACAGCACGTGATGACGATAAGATATATATGCTTCACTGGCGTGACCAGCTGCTTCTAAATATTGATGAGTTTGAGTTCCGGAGTTTGATAGGCATGCTTAACTCTGCCTCAGGGATTGACGTATTGAAGCTATTTGGCGCAGCAACCGACACTCAGCTTCGTGAGCTTGATCGTATTTTCTGTAAAGGCTGGATAACTTTAACTATTGAAGTTGTTGAAAAGGGAACAATTGAGATTATTCCCAGAAGGTCACCATCAGACTTTTCCGAGTTTCGAGATGATGTTGTTCCCTCAGTAAATCGACTAGCAACGTTTGGCTTATCAGAAGGTGGGTGGGAAGTATCTCTTCCACATGCGTGGGCGGATCTACATATTTCTAGCGATGCTATGTTGTCGCATTTGATGGATCGTAGTTTAAAATATCTATACTCGATACTGTTATGGGTTGGTCTCTATGATGAGAACGCCGATCATTCTTCTCTGGACTACGAAATGTGGACTTCATACGAGTTGTTATTTCACGAACGTACGAGGAGATTCGGTAGGGACAAAGACTTTGGCGGTAACTTTTGGGCAGCAAGTCGTTTTGCTCCTCCAAGTTTTGAAGGGCAAAGCGTTTCACTTACAGGAAATGAAGTGGTATTGCCTCGGGCAGATTTTAGTTCGAAGAAATACGCGAAAAATTTTGTTGATTGTATTCTAAGTCGACGCTCATCTCGCAGGTACTCGTCATCTGCTATTCCGCTAGAAAGCATTTCAGACATGCTGGCTCTTACGTCGCGCGTTTTGGCGAATCATGTTGAGAAGGATTTCGAGTACGTTCAGAAAACATACCCTTCAGGTGGGTCAGCATATGAACTTGATATATATATGATAGTTACTAATGTTGAGGGAGTAGAACCTGGCCTATGGAGATATTTTGCAAAAGAGCATTGTATGCGTCAAGTCGAGATTGCAGATGAGGCTGCTCTTCAAGGCATCATTCGATCAGGAATGCACTCCATAGGAGCTAGTACGATTCCTCCTATTATGGTTCTTCTTGTTGCAGATTTTGCGCGTATCATGTGGAAGTATCGAAAAATGGGATACAGCATTATACTCAAAAATACTGGATCTTTCATGGCTAATACTTATCTTGTGTGCAACGCACTTGGGCTTGGCTGCTGTGCTATAGGATCAGGAGATAGTGACCTATTCGCTAAAGCTACGTTAACTAATCCCATGGGTTATAGTACTGTAGGCGAAATAGCGATTGGATTTTCGGAATGAAGAAGACAAGGAGTTCTCGCGTTAAATGGAACGATTTGATTATTGAAGAAGTTTCTGAGGATTCTATTGTTCTTGAAACATCTCTGACGCGCCTAAAATACAGGGGCCGGAACATGGTGAATCTTATAACTTTTATTAGAGACACCTTACGTCGCGACAATCAGATGGAGCTAGTTTATGATAGTTTTCCTGAAGAGCAGCACTCAGTATTAGATATACTAATCTATAATCTGCTGAATGCAGGAGTTATCGTCCGCGATCGACGCTCGGATAACCTGCAATGTGTAGTGATGTCTAGCAGGTCCCAGGCGAAACTTTGCTTCGGTCATAGTATCACTATAGTAGATTTGGAAAAAGGATCGGCTGAGCGTCTGGAGAGGACATTACTTGACGCATTCAATAGCGGAAACTTATCCAAATTGGTTATTGCCGGGTTCAATGAAGAGAACCTTACGATGTGTTGTTATGTTCATAATTCATGGTGGGTATCAGAAGTTTATACTGATAATTTTTCCGTTGATATGGTTGCTTGTGCAGCAGATAGCTTTCTGGACCTACTTGATCAAAGTTTTCCTGGACATTTTAGGTCGTTTTCGTATGACGAAGTTTGTTTGTGGTCAGATTGGATCTTTTCGGTTATTCGTTTTGGTGCTCCAATGGATCAACTACCTTATCCGCAGTCTGTGCTGCTTTTGGAAAATTCTCCAATTAAAATGTCTTGTCACAGGTTTATGAAAGAGTGGTATTGATGTCAGTAAGAGCTTTTGGTGATTTGTTAGTTGATTCTATTTTTGGCCCTATTTTTGATCAAAACGAGAAGGGTATCTTACAGACCCCGGGGTTTTGCAGCAGGTCTATCACCAGCCCCGATGGTAGTGCGTCCATACTTGGATATGGTTCGACACTAGCAAATGCGCGATGGAGTTCTGCAGAGAAATCTGTGTTATCTTTTGTTCGTAGTTCATCTAGGCCGATCGAGAAGATTGGTATTGATGTTTGTACTTCTGATAGAGGTCATATTACATTGAATGGCCAGACATTGAAATTAACTGAGGAGGAGGATAGTTACGATAGTTACGAGGGGACATTATTGGGCGGATTATGCCATGACCGAACCGATGCAGTTAATACGTTATTGCCTGCTATGTTGTCGATTCAATTAGCTGCCCTGAAAGAATTTGTTGAGGTTGCCGATTTTCGTTTTTACCTGTCTTTTTTGCCATTAGACATAGTCAATTCGATTTCTGCGCATCTCAAGAAGATGGAGACATTGTCAGTTTTGATAGAGAACTCGGGTATCAAGGAGTGCTTTATTACGAGATTTACTTTTTCTGATTGTATTGTTGTTGGAAGTTCATTTGTAAGTATTGAGGATTCAATAAAATCGTCAATGTCAAATATTTTGTATCTACTCCGACTTTATAGGGCCAGTGGTCATGTGAGGGACGAATCTGAAGGCGAAGTTTTTTCCTATAGTTCGTCATCTTTAATTATTTTAGACTCTTGCTTGCCTGATTTTTCTTTAGAACACTGTAAGCTCAATATGTTTCGATACTCGCTTGGCTCAGTATTTGACTCGTGGAATTTATATCCATATTTTGTTTTTCTTCCACTTTGTAGGCTTTGAGGTGTTTTAGTATGTCTTTGTCGTCAGATTTTTTTGTCCATAATTACTGCAAATCCGAGGTACTACGGAACTGCAACTTGCTCACAGTTTATGAGGTTCTCTATGAAGATGTTTCTTTTCATAAACCTTTTACTCTTGTACCATATCGTCGCGGGTGGTTGCTAATTCCAAACGCTGCTGGAGCTGACTCTGTCTGTGCTTTTTGCGTAGTGGAACGCTTTCGGCGCGCGATTTCAGCTCAAATTTCGGAAGCTGATTTAGAATCCGATCCAGACTTTTTGTCTGATCATACAGCGCCGTATGATCTTAAAAAAGTTGGTGATGAGCTATCAACTCTTATTGCAACCGTTTTAAATTCGGAGTTGTCTCTTTCCGAACCTGATCGTTTTGTTTGGTGGCATTTGTCCCCAACTGGTACCTTTATATCTGAACATCATGCGTTGAAGGTTCCATATTGTTCTCGTTGTCATTCCTTACCGCCTGATAATGCGGAGCTTGCCGTGTTAGACATTGATGATAATGCTGGTGTTGAGGGGAAGCTTAGGGTTCACCCCCCTATCTATTGGCTTGATTCCCTTAAAGAACGGTTTGTTGATAATAAGTCGGGGATTATTCATAAGTTAGCTGCTGATTCTTTCGGTGGCTTTGCGGTTTCGAGTGCCTCCATGACTCTTCGACGTCACAATTGGGCGGAGTCGGGGTATGGCCGTACCTTTAGTTTTGATGAAAGTGAAGCTATAGGTATTTTGGAGGCTTTAGAAAGGTATTGTGGTGTTGAACCATCCGCGCGTTTAACATCAACGTTTGCTTCTTTTGATGAGTTGTCTGAAAGTGCATTTGATCCACGTCTATTTGGATCGTTGCCAACAACGACCTACGATGACAGTTCTAATTGGTACGAGCCTTTTTCTCCAAAAGTGAAGTATCGGTGGGTTTGGGGAAATAATCTCACCAATGGCAAAATGCAGCTAGTCCCAGAGGATATTGCTTACTATTACGTTGCACCTGATACCGAAATTTCTTCGTTTGTTTTTGAGGTTTCCAACGGTTGCGCGTTAGGGGGTTCTCCGTCAGAGGCGGTTTTACACGGGCTTTTCGAGGTTATTGAGCGTGATTCATTTTTGATGTCTTGGTATAGGCAATGTGTGGTTGCAGAGATTAAGATTTCAGATTCTGATTCATTTGCTTTTGTTGAGAAATGGCGTTTTCTTGAAGCAGAGTTTGGCATGGATATTCGTTTTTTTGATATAACTTTTGACAGTGGTGTCCCATGCGTCTTTGCTGTTGCATTTGGTGATATGGATCCACAAAAACCTGCTCAAATTTGTGCTGCGGGGGTTGGGCCAACGATGCTTATTGCTGTTCAGAATTCTTTAAATGAGCTTGCTCCTTTTTTGGCTAATTTTTGTGATACTTTTTCCGAAAACGCGGATCGCGCACATTTATTGGCTGAAGACTTTTCTCTTGTTAAGTTAATGCCGGATCATTCTACTCTTTTTGGGTCTTATAAGATGCGGAAATTTTTTCGTTTCCTTGATGATGTGCCAACTCGATTTTTGGCAGAGTATGAGTCTGACAGTTATCTCTTGCATGGTAGTTATGCTGATCGTTTAAAGCGGCTGTTATCTCGTTTGCGGGATAATGATCAACAATGTTTGGTTGTGGATCAAACCGCTCCGGAATTCACTTTGTCTGGACTTTGTTGTGTGAAGGTTCTTTTGTCCAATAGTTTGACAATGACGTTTGGTCATAGTCTTCGTCGTGTGGATGGAATTCCACGGCTTTTTACAGTGCCAGAATCATTGGGCTTGACTTCAGGGTCACCTTCTTTTGCGAATCTTGTTCCTCATCCTTTTCCGTGAGAGGCAAATAAAGCTTATTTTTGTGTTTTGGTTTAGGGAGTGTTCTTTAAAAGCTGTACTTATTTCGGAGATACTGGAAGAAGTTGTGTAGATTTTTCGAGGTCTGAAGATGGCTTGCGGTTTATGACAAACTAGCACGGATAGAATCGAGGATAATGTTATTTCGCGTAGCGCTTATATTAAGCTTTTTATTTATGGCGTATTTTGCTATGGCGGGAGTTTCTGTTTATAACCGCTATCGTTATCGTTACCGCGGTGATAATCCTCGTGACCCCGCCACTGTGATAGGCAAAGGTGACGTGGAGTTACTGAGTGGAGACTACTTGTCCGGTTTTTACTACGCCGCCTATGGTGCGGCTCGTCCAGGAACGGTTATTGTTTTCAAAGGTTCTGAAGGAAGTAATAACGATGAGGTGGCTCGGCAAATTCGAGATCATGGCTACAATGTCCTTGGATTGTATTTCTTTGGACAATCGAATCAGCAGAGTTTTTTGGCTAATGTGCCTCTAGAGTTTTTTGACGAGGTATTGACGTGGATTAAGAAGCATGGAGATCCACGGGGGCCAATTACAGTTTTGGGCGTGTCTAAGGGGGCCGAGTTGGTAGCGAACTTGGCTATTCGTTATTCGGAAATTAGTAACATCGTGCTATATTCGCCCACGGCCTATAATTATCAAGGACTCAACTTTCAGCAAGAAACTTTACCAAGTTTTACCTGGCATGGTGATCCATTGAATTACATACGACTGCGGTTCTTTTTTTTCACTGGCCTAAAGCTTTTGATGCATGCTCCGGTTTCATATCGTAAAATCTATGAAACATCGTTTTCTAAGGCCGACAATCGAGATGCTGCTCGTATTCCTATAGAAAAATTTTCGGGTCAAGGTTTGCTTTTTGCTGGTGCGCAGGATGCCATGTGGCAGGGTGATTGTGCGGTGAAAAGTTTAACTGAGTGGAATAGAAATCTGAAGGGTGTCGTTTATCAAGATGCTGGCCACCTTTTTGCTGAAGATATAAATCAGTATGGCCCGATTTGGGAAACGATGCTCGGTGGAACCGTGCAAGGCAACCGTGTTGCCAAAATCCAGTCAGATAAGTTGTTGTTTACATATTTGAGCTCGTGGCACGCTGAGGATTTTTCTCACGAGGATCGCTAATCAGGTATATTATGCAGTGAATTTGCCACTAACATGCTTCGGGTGATCGTGGTGATCGCCATCGAACGCAAGCTTACATCTGTGTACTTTTTCAATGCCTTGGTAACACGTTTTAGTGTTAAATAGTCCGGGGTTTTCTCACCAGGATCGCCAGTCAAGGTCATAATGCGGCGATATCGACACCACGACACTCCTTGCTTCTTGCTATTTTCGTAGTTGCTGTCGGACACAGGTTGACATGTCTGAGCACCCTGTAGCCCGACTTAGGTCATTTTAGTGCGCCCTACTGGTCCACATTGACGCCGATTTTCTCCAGTATCTGCCGTACATCAGCAGGCACCGGCGTGGCCGCACGCACAACTTGTCCAGCCACCTCCAACGTAAAGGTTTGATACTTCCGCAATGTACGCACCACACGCTTGAGCGACAGCCCCGATGCCTGCTCTAGGCCATGCCCCACCTCCATCGCGGCCATCACTACCGCCAAGTGAGCAGCAATCGAATCAGCCTTGCGGTGAAAAATCGGCCTGGCTTTAAGATCCGATTTTGACACCCCACAAACGACTTCTCAATCTTGATCAACTGCCGGTACGCATCAATAACCTCCTCAGCGCTTAGATCCACCCTCGATGTTTCGTAGCCTTTAATCCCCGCAAGTGCACGATTTTTATTCGCCAAGGTATAGTTGACACGCTTGGCTGGAGCGCGCAGATCCACATACCGGTTCCGTTTCACCGCAATCTTGCCAGCTACGGCTTTTTCAGCCTTGGCAACCTGCTCATCAATGCCTTTAAGACTGCGACGTGCCCTATCGTGGGAATACTGATAGTGAGTTACCGCAATCGGGGTGCCATACGGCCCACGGTCGCCACGATTGTGGTGAGTCCATATCTGCCCGTCACTGTAGTCAACTTCGGGATGTTCTTTACGCCACTGCTCAACCGGATACGGGACATCTTTAAACTTCACTCCGAGGATATAGTCCAGACCTGCATCAACAATGGCCTTCTTATTGCTTGCTGAAAACATGCCCGCATCGGCGACAATCGTGATGGTCTCCAGTCCGTAGGTTTTTTGGAAGGCTTCTATCATCGGGATCATGGTGGTGGTCTCGGCTCGGTTTCCCTCAAATGCATGCACTTCTAGCGGGAATCCCGCATTGTCGGTGAGCATTCCGACCGTGATCTGTGGTTCCAATCGACGCTCCTTGGAAAAACCAGGTTTACGCAGTTCATCTGCCTTATCTGTTTCAAAGTACAAGGTCGTCACATCATATAGCACAAATGTTCCCCGACCGATCTGGGCGTGAGTAGCTAGTTGTGCGGTCAGTTTGGCTTGGAAGTCTGGTGTGGCGTAAACAGGCAGTGCTCTGGTGATGGTGCGATATGAAGCTGAGGTGACCCCTACTTCGTCCAGAGTTTCGATGGAGTCAAGCTTTGATCCTGGTTGAATAATCCGGGCGGTGACCAAATTTTTAAACACACCATCCCCGTCTGTGGCGGCATCGAGCCCGATTCTGCTGTAGATGACGTCAATGGCGTCAAGAAGATAGCCTGCTTTTTGCCCCGTGACCGGGACCGGGTTTGTGGTTGTACCGGTTTGTCGTGGGGTGAGCTGGTCGCCGAAGTCAAGGGCGTATTGATCCTTATCAATGATCCGCTGTGCTTGGGCCATCAGGACGGCAAGCTCGTGGTCGGTGTGTGCCGATCCGACGTGGTCCATCGTGCATTTGCCACTGGCACGGGAGTAGATGATCTGCACTGCGGTCGCTCCGGATTGGGTGCGGACGGTGCGGATGTACGGACTCATGTGGGCGATTTTACATACCCCCATTTACCCTCTTAGTGCGCCCGATCGACCCTTTCGTTATCTAAAGCCCCTGGCTGGGATGTCAATATAATTCACGTCACGCGCCCATGACCTAAGTCAGGTTAAATAGTCTGGGGTTTTCTCACCAGGATCGCCAGTCAAGGTCATAATGCGGCGATATCGACACCACGACACTCCTTGCTTCTTGCTATTTTCGTAGTTGCTGTCGGACACAGGTTGACATGTCTGAGCGCCCTGTAGTGCTTTAATGCCGCGTTCCGATCCTCGGTGGGGGTCTGATGCCGGTAATGATCTCGCTGATGGTCTCATCATCAGGATTTGGGGCGGTTACCTTTCGGCGGGGTCTTTATCCTAGGGCCTGCGCCTTGGTAGTCCTATGTCAGCGAAAACCCACAACCCGGTGGACCACGCTGCATCAAAATGTGCTTTCGCGCGGCGGTGATATCGTGTGTTGCTCCAGGCTTTGGCCGGGGCAATATACAGCGGCCTACCCTCGCGGTTGGATAAGACTTGTAGGTTGCCGCCGAAGCAGTAGTGTTTGCCGGAAAACCAGCCAATCGTCTCATATCCATCGCCGTCGTCGCCGTGGTTGTGGCTTGTGATTTTTCTGGTGGCAACACTATCGGTGTGGATGAGCGTGCCATCCAAACATAAGATCAGCTCACCTGCTTTTCCTGGTCAGCTAATACTTTCTGCACGCTGGGCACATAGTGTGCGATCACATCAAGTGCCTCATGCAAGTAGCGGTACGCAGTGGCTTGGCTAATCCCACTGTCAAAGGCCAAGCGGTATACAGGGGTCGCATCAACCAACCACCGCAACACCAGTAGTGTTTGGGTTTTACAGCTGGCAGCGCGTTGATAGCTGTGGTCATCGCAGGCCAGGCGATGGACATCCAGCCAGCAGCAGATTGTGTCAGCAATATGGGTTGGAGTGTCAAGGTAAGCGCGGTAGGCTAGCATGCGGAAAGGAACCCTGCTCTGTTTGGTGTTTTTGGTTAATGGCTAACCTAGCAGTTGGGTCCTTTCTTTATTCCTACGACACGCATGCTCGCCTGGGGCTTTAGGTGTTTATGGGGCTCCTAGACTACATCCTGGTGAGAAAACCCATAGTGTCCTTGAATAATGCACACGATGAGCTTATAGCACCACCCTGGTAGGCAAGATAGTTTGCACGCCTTCCAGCTGCTTTGTTGTGTCTACATCGTACTCGGGTTGAAGGGGTTTGTCTGTAGGGGTACTGTGCCAGAGTGGCTGACAAGACACATAACGCCGTTTGAAACACGTCTTTGGAGTTAATTTGCCGAATGTGCGCGTTTATGGCAGAGAACATAGACAGTGAGATTTGCAGTATATAACCTACCTAGGCGGTAGTATGCCTGCGTTTGTCATCAAGGTGTTGATAAAGGTTGTTACCAACCTCATGAGAGGACACATTTGTCGTTTAATTTAATCCCTGTTTTTTGACCTTTCCGCAAAGTCAATGGTCACCTGGTACACCCCGCGCATGAGTTTGGTTATGAACATGCCGAAGCGGAATGTGATGAGGGGGAGCTGTCGTCGGAGGCTGCGGGGGAAGTAGTCGAGGAAGTTGAAGGTGATATTGATGTCAGCAATGTTGTCGCTCCAGGTGCGGGGCGTGTAGGGGTCTTTGAGCTTGAACGGCATGCGTGCCGGTGTCCCGTTTTTGGCAACCATGCGTTCGCTGCGCTCGGTCACGGACGGGCTTTGAGCATCGTAGGTGAGGCGGCCGCCGGGGAAGCGATCGGCCATGGCGGCTACAAGCGCGCGGACGCCGTCTATTTCCAGGTAGAAGAACACACCTGCGGCGACGGCTATGACGCCGCGGCTGGCATCAACGTGGTCGAGCCATTGGAGGTCGGTGGCGGAGTAGGGGAGTTCTATTTCGTTGTCGTGGCGGGGGATCCAGCGTCCCCGCATTTCTATGACGTCGGGGAAGTCGAGGTTGTAGATGGTGCACTCGTAGTCGGAGAGCTCTTGGGCGAGGCTGTCTAGCCCACAGCCGATGTTCACTACGGCGGCACCGGGGTGTTCATCAAGGTAGCGGGTGATTTCTATGATGCTGATGCGGTGTCGCAGCCCGTAGACGATATCAACAAATCGATCCATCTCTTTCGCGGTGGTTCCTTCTTTTTGGGCTATTTCTTCGGCTTGGTGCGCCCAGGGGTCGGGGAAGAGGTCGGGCCATTGGCGGGAGGCCGAAGCACGCCCAAGTAGTGGGTAGAATAAAGTCTGCGATACGTTATCCATGTCTGTAGGTTAGTGGATCCTTGTTTGGCATGTCTAAACCCTCTGTTTCTGGGTGTTTATGAACCGGGATCGACCCCAGAAAGGCAATCTCTAAATACACTAAACACAAGGAAAGACACAGTAATTGTCAAGTACTAGTTTTTGTGGACATCGACTGATGGTGGGAAAACCGTTACGCCGCTTACTGAGGCATATTGGTATCTCCTACTCCGCCTTCACCTCGGCCAAGGTGGAGGTGTCCCAGTTGGGAATGCAGCCACGTTATGTTGAACCATTCCGTATGCTCTATACCCTGCGGTCACGGCAGGCATGTTTGGATTCTTAGGCTGCTACTCTTAGCTTCATGACCCTAGCAACGGCTCGTCGGCATTCAGTGGTAGTACGCCAAGATGGCACTGTGCGGGCGACGGGGCATAACGGTGCTGGTGAATGCGACGTGGAGCATTGGCGGAACGTGGTTGGGGTGGCCGTCGGCAATGTTCATACTGC
>ERZ773046.986-NODE-986-length-17245-cov-14.447469_pt1 | contig 17245 bp, 13 predicted proteins | sample MGYA00580634_ERZ773046 | MGnify/ENA primary metagenome ERZ773046 (study PRJEB29015, sample SAMEA2738127) | human oral metagenome | biome: human oral; feature: human-associated habitat; material: saliva | place: China | collected 2159 ... | reverse complement strand
GTGTGCGTCGAATGATTTACTCTACTAACTGGGTGGAACGACTGAATAGAAGTTATAAGCGCACCTTACTCATGCGTGGAGCGATGCCTTCCCCTGCCTCTGTGGTTTATCTCTTGGGATCTGTTGCCAAGGAGAAAACAGAAGGGACGTATGCAAGACGGCTACCGTATTTTGGAGAGTGGAAAATCAGGTAAAATGGCAAAGAAATATCAACATCACAAATTTCCCTCCTGCTTGGGTTCCCCAAGCAGGAGGGAAAGGACGAGGAGAATCTTACACACTTTTTCAGACATTACCAGGAAAGCACACTGGTAAACAAACACTTATGTGCGTGACAACAAAACCCATCTCATTTTTTATTGTCACACTGTTGTCACGCACACAACACGCACTCTTCCAGATAGTTACCCCACAATTGCGACAACGTGACGACGTGACAACAAAAAACAAAACACAGGAAGAAGAGCGTACCCTCATTATTTTAGTTCCCTTATCGTGCGTCCAGCTACAATAAGGCTGCTGGCTGACAGAATAAGGATGTTAGCTGATATCCTTATTGTATTTGAGAACACAATAAGAATATGGATGAAGAGGCATTCCTTATGCGTTTTTCCGATAGAAAAAAGTTTCAAAGACTCTTGATTAGGAGTTGCGTACTAAAACAACAGATCGGTTGGGGACAAAGAAAAGGCCACCGCACTCTGTTGAAGAGTAGCCGGCAGCCTTTATAAACAAATGTTCTGTTACGGAATAACCCGTTAAAACTTAGAAGAGAACTTTCTTGCCATTCACGATATAGAGACCCTTAGTGGGATTCTCAACGCGGCGGCCTTGGAGATCGTACACCACACGCGTAGAAGGAACCACATTAGGCACAGCTTGGATGCTTGTAGGCGTAGTGTTCTTTCCTGTAAGCAAGAGGTTCTTGATGTTCCATGTGGGAGCAGCCTGTTCGGTACTGCTGTATTTGAAACCGAGTTGTACGGTTTTTCCATCGTACTCAGCCAGAGAAACACCCAGCGGAGCGGCATCGATAAAACTCCAATCCGCAGTGGGATAAGTAATATCGGTCACTTGCTTCCAAGTGTCGCTTTCGTTTTCACGCACCCAAAGCGTGATTTGGTCATTGCTTCCGCCGAAGAGCTTTGTAGAGTGTTTGAAGAAGAGTTTTGCGTTTTGGCAATACTTCAAGTCGATCACAGGAGAAAGGAGCCAGCTCTCAGCAGCATAGTTCTTACTACCCACATGCGCCGAACCCTTTGCACCATAGTAGGATTGGAATCGCCACACCTTAGTGACACCTTCCGATAAACTTACATCTTGAACCGTGAATTTGCCCAGGTCTTTAGCGAAAGGTTCAGAGTAGATAGTGTCCAAATCAGCCATAAAGCTAAACTTGATCTGTTTTCCCACTTTCGTAATACTGGTAACAGGTTTTGTTCCCAGTTTTGAACCATCGAAAAGCGGGAACGACTTAATCTCGTTCACACCATTTCCGTAGAGGTTAGCTTGATTAGCATTATAGTAAAGTTTCTCACCGTTAGCCGTCACCACCATTGCGCGCTTTTTGGTCTGCACATTGTTGGGAATATTCCAGTTCCACTCTTGTGCATTATAAGCAATGCGCGTTAGCAACAAACCGCTACCCTGATTAGCAGGATACCACGTTCCAGGCTGACGGTTCTCCAAGATGAAATATTCTTTGCTACTATTGCGAATCAGCACGGCCTGCTGTCCGTCCTCAGTGTCATAGGAGTCAAGGGTAACATCCTGCGGATCGGTCAGTTCTTTGATTTTGAGCCAACCCATAACGCTACGTTCGTAAGCCGTGTAGCCTTCAGGAGCACGTCCGCCATTAACGAAAGCACCACCGTCCATGATAGACCACGCACCGAAAGCATCGTCGTGACTATAGCTTCCATTGGTTGCATAGAAGTCAGGCAAACCTAGTGCATGACCAAATTCGTGGCAGAACACACCCATACCCATCAAGGTGCGATTGTGGTCAAGCTCATTACCCACGAAATAAGAATTGAAATGGAAACCACTCATGTTCTTATTGATATCGAACTCTTGTGGCCAAATATAGTCGGCACCATTACCGCCTTCTGTAGCCTCACCTGGACCTGCATAAAGAACGCTCACAAGGGGTACAGACCCATTTACCACATATTTAGAGAAGTCAACGCCTGCTGCTTTAGCAGCTGCCACAGCATCCGCCACAAACTGAGGGACATTCTGATCGCCACCTCGGGCGGAGTTGCTCCCATAGAATTTATAGCTTTGGGGAACGGTCACAATGGCTACAACCTCAAATGTTGGGTCGAACATGCCGTTGCTCTGACTCAGGAAGTAGTCGCGAGCAGAGCCCTTACACTGTGCTTCTTCCTTATATCCCTTTTCATTGAAGTAGCGAGTCATCTTCTCGATGGTCGTTGTAGGCTGGAATTTCAAGTCGGGATACTGCGCCATGATAACAGGAATGGTGTATTTACCAATACTATTCACACCGCCAGTGCCGCTCTGCCCAAATTTGCCCAGACCATCACTGGTAGAAACACCAATTATCCTGCGTGGTTCATTCTCATGATGCCTCACGGGAGTTGTTGCCTCAGCAGCTTCAGCCAGAGTAAGAGGGTGAGCAGCGATAAACTGCTTCTCGGCTTCCGTGCGAGCTCCTTCTTCGTGAGCAATCATAGAAGACGCCACGAGTTTGCCATCCAAGAGAACAGCATAACAGAGATCACCAGCAGCATTGGGCACAAGCACCAAATCGTCCAAAGAAGTGGAGAAGGCATAAAAGCCATCACCATGCTTGTAAGCCATCAAGCTGGTGCCATCACTTTGCGCGTGAGGAAACGCCATATGGCGCGGGCGGATAGCTTGAGAAGAAAATGTCAGCATCATAGCCAACGATAAGAGTAATAACTTCTTCATAAATGTTTTGTATATATTTTTTTTAAAATTTCTATTGACTTTCAAAAGTACAGCTGCAAAGGTAGTATTTTCCGTAAAGAAGACAATAGATTATCACCTTAAGTGAGCAAAAAGGCCTCTCAACCAACAAAACAAAACATACCAGCTGTTACAGCAAATATAGAAACAAAATTGTACCTTCGCCAATAAAAGAGTGTATGCAAGTAAAGATAGCCCCCTCTTGGGGAGAAAAACTCCAAAGTGAATTTGATGCGCCTTATTTTAGTCGCCTCACCCAGTTTGTTCGCAAAGAGTACGCCACAGGGCCGTGCTACCCTCCTGGTAATCAGATATTCAACGCCTTCAACCTTTGCCCTTTCGACAAGGTGAAGGTCGTTATTCTCGGCCAAGACCCCTATCATGAAGAAGGACAGGCTGAAGGACTGTGTTTCAGTGTGGCCGATGGCGTACAGTGGCCGCCTTCGCTGCAAAATATCTTCAAAGAAATCGAAGGCGACCTGCATCGCCCAGCTCCCGCCACGGGAAGTCTGCGCCGCTGGGCCGAACAAGGCGTTTTGCTCCTCAACTCCACACTGACAGTGCGTGCTCACCAAGCAGCCAGTCATGCTGGGCAAGGTTGGGAAACTTTTACAGATGCCGTTGTGCGTCTGCTTTCCGATGAACGCGAGAACTTGGTGTTCCTCTTGTGGGGTAGTTACGCTCAACACAAAGGAGCAATTGTCGATCGTCAACGCCATCTGGTTCTAACGAGTGCGCATCCTTCGCCTCTCTCGGCGTATCGTGGCTTCTTCGGCAACCACCATTTTTCGCTCTGCAACGACTATCTCATCCAGCACAATATAACTCCCATAAATTGGTAAAAATGCTTCACATTATCCAAGTAGGAAACGTTGTTCTTTCTCCCGATATTATCACCGAATATTTTTGTTGCGATCTCGATGCTTGTAAGGGTATCTGCTGTGTAGAAGGCGACTCTGGTGCGCCGCTCACAGAAGAGGAAGTGGGCGAACTGGAAAATGTATTACCAGAGGTGGAAAACGAACTAACGGATAAGGCGCGCGAAGTGATTCGCGAACAAGGCGTGGCGTATGTTGATCAAGATGGAGATTTGGTCACTTCCATCGTCAATGGCAAGGATTGTGTTTTCACTTGCCACGAAAACGGCTGCTGTTTCTGCACGACGGATCGTGCTTTCCGCCAAGGGCGCACACAATGGAGCAAGCCCATTTCCTGCTATCTATACCCCATTCGCGAAAAATATTTAGGCGCGAACACCATCGGACTGAACTACCACCGCTGGAGCGTTTGCGAACCTGCTCGCCGTAAGGGGCGAGAGTTAAGACTTCGTGTTTACGAATTCTTGAAAGAACCACTCATTCGCCGCTTCGGCAAGGAGTGGTACGAAGAATTGCTCCAAACAGTTACAGAACTGAAGAAACACCGAATGATATAATAGCTCCAACTCATTCCATTGAGTTAACTTTCAACACACTACAAACGAAGTTTTTAGTTGTTTAATATAGGACATTATCCATAAATATTCATATATTTGCACAAAATCTATAAACCCTAACAAATAGAGTATGAAATACTACATCTTTTCTTTAATTTATTTTCTTTCTTCATCATTAGCAGTTTATAGCCAAAAATATAATGCTGGAGATATATTTACCGTGAAGAGCGATGTAATGGAATTAACTGTTCCTCGGCAGATTAAGAACAGTAGTCCTTATGCGGACCTAAAAGTAAGCTTTGAAACATCTGACTCCGATGTGGCCACAGTTAATGCCAACGGCCTTATTACTGCTCATAAAACCGGCATGGTGAGCATTACAGCTCATTGTGACGACTACTATGAGGGCAGCGAACATGCTGTTGCATCATCCAACAAAACTTTTAATCTCAAGGTGAGAGACTCAAGCACAGATCCAGAATTGGAACTGCAGTACTTGTGGCCGCTAAATTTGGAAAGTGACTACGAGCTTACACTCAAAAATAGAATTCTTCCACGAAATCCACAACAATGGGGAGGTAAAGGAAAAGAATTCGAATACACAATTGGATATTACCAAAACAACAAGCTTGTACGATTAGCAAATCGTTGGACAAGTCAAGGCTTTTCTGAAAATATGCAATGCCAATATAATAATACTGACTATATAAACCTATCTTATGATGAAAAAACACTGCTAGCCGATGGCGAATACGAACTGCGACTCTTTTATCGTAGCGAAGAGATGGATGATGGCGTAATGTTTCCAATTGGATACCATCGTGAAGGAGAAGCCGTCGTATATCTGACGGTGCAAGGAGAGCACCTAAAGTTTAGAGCTATCAACAGACAGCCGTGTGATGTGGAAGTAGAAGCTGTACTTCCAAGCTCTGAACCCGAAGTTGGGTTAGACACTTCGTTTGAGGTGAAATTAAACCGTACATCAGAACCACGATACTATGACGACTCTTTTATGTTTTGTTATGTAAATGGTGTCTATGTAGGAGGTAACAGTATATATATGCTAGATAAAGAATCTGCTAGCTATGTTATCAGTGATTTTGATGCCTACCGTTATTATCTTAATGCAGAGTCTCCTGGTATATATCAGATCCAAATATTTGATGGTCGTTGGAATCTACTTTATGATGACAAAGTCGCTGTCGGAGAGAAAAAGGACTATGAACTGAGTGTCGTAGGGGAAGAATATCGCAACACAATACTTCCTGGAGTCACATATAATGCAAACACAAAAATACTCTTAAAAGTAAAGAATATTGGAGAAAATACTTTCCATAACGATATACTCTGCCAAGCAGTGACAGGTAGCATAGAATGGTATCCTAAAAGATTATCTATAAATATTGCTCCTAATGAAATCACAGAAATAAGTCTTCCTATAGAGGAATACTTGAGTGGTGTTTCTAGCATTCGCTTCAGATGTCAGTATGCAGGAAAATTCTTATGGGAAAGTCCAGAACTTGTGTCGTCCATAACAGGAATTATTGATATTCCTCAACAAAAGAATAATGACGGCAGCATATACAATCTTCAAGGTCAGAAGCTTCGCAACGCATCGCAAGGTATGGACGGGCTTGCTCCAGGCCTTTACATTGTAAATGGTCGCAAAATAAAGAAGTAGCATTTTGTTCTAACCTCAAATTAGGATAATTCATATTCGTTTTTGACCTTTAATTTAGTCACTCCTTAAATACAGTTACGGAGTGACTATTTATTTTACGACAGTAATTCAAAAACTACGAGCATCCTATTTGCTAAGGTAATAGCATATATCTATTCACTGTATCAGACTACTCCCTTTATTAAATGTCTAAAATCGACTTTTCGATTTTACAAAAAACAATATCTGTAATTAGAAATCTCCGAGAGTAAATAAGTAAAAAGTAAGATAACAACAGACCTATTTATTTACATATCGTATCAAGATTTTCTCTGCTTTAGCCAATAGAGGAAATCTTTCATTTTTGAATCTTCGGAATAAACCTCTACTTTCCTTGCAAATACCATCTTACAACAGCCACATACACATTAATAAAAAAGCAGCATTTGTTTTGTTTTTCGCCTCTCATACCTTACATTTGCAAGATAATATATAGAATGCTTAAAATGGATGAATTAAGAGTTATTATCAGCGGTGGCGGCACGGGAGGACACATCTTTCCCGCAGTCTCTATTGCCAACGCCATCCGAGAGAAGCGCCCCGATGCCAAAATCCTTTTTGTAGGTGCAGAAGGACGAATGGAGATGCAACGTGTTCCAGCTGCTGGTTACGAGATAAAAGGATTGCCCATCGCAGGTTTCGACCGCAAACACCTGTTGAAAAACATCAGTGTACTACTGAAAATCATGAAGAGCCAGCGCATGGCGAAGCAAATCATCAAGGACTTTCAGCCGCAAGTGGCTGTAGGCGTAGGCGGATATGCTAGCGGTCCTACACTCAACATGGCTGCAAAAGCAGGCATCCCCACCCTCTTGCAGGAGCAAAACTCTTATGCGGGAGTAACCAATAAGCTCTTGGCGAAAAAAGCCAAAAAGATTTGTGTGGCTTACGATGGTATGGAGCGATTCTTCCCCGCCGACAAAATCATGTTTACAGGGAATCCTGTGCGCCAGAACTTGCTCGACAAGAGCATGTCTAAGGAAGACGCATTACAGCAGTTTGGATTGGAAGCTGGGAAGAAGACGATTCTGATCGTAGGCGGTTCGCTCGGTGCTCACACCGTAAACGAGAGCATTCTGACAAACTTAAACCTCATCCGCCGCCAAACCGACATCCAGTTTATTTGGCAAACCGGAAAGTATTACAGCGAAAGTATTCACGTAGAATTAGAGAAAGCGGGGTGTCCAGACAACTTGAAAGTGATGGACTTTATTTCCGACATGAAATCAGCTTATGCCGCTGCCGATTTGGTAATCAGTCGTGCCGGCGCAGGAAGTATCTCAGAATTCTGCCTTTTGGGTAAGCCCGTGATACTCGTACCTTCGCCCAATGTTTCTGAAGACCATCAGACGAAAAATGCACTCGCTCTTGTGCAAAAAGATGCGGCAATCTATGTCAAGGACGATGAGGCGCAGCGCACCTTGCTACCACTGGCAATTAACACTGTGAGCGACAATGAACGCTTGAAAACGCTGAGTAAAAACATTCTGCTCCTGGCGCGCCCCAATGCAGCCTCCGACATTGCCGACGAGGTTCTGAAATTAGCACAACAATAAGTTTCTCGCGGAACTCCCGCTCGAGAATCATCACATATCATCATGCAAGAAATCAAATCAGTATATTTCGTCGGTGCAGGCGGCATCGGCATGAGCGCCTTGGAGCGCTATTTCCTTCACAATGGAATTTTCGTTGGCGGTTATGACAGAACGCCCGCCGAACTTACAGAACGGCTCCGCGAAGAGGGTGCACAAATCCACTACGAGGAGAATGTCGACCTCATTCCTGCCGAATGTCGCGACCCGCAGACAACACTGGTGGTTTACACACCTGCCATTCCTGCCGAACACAAAGAGCTTGTGTGGTTTCGCGAGAATGGATTTGAGATACATAAGCGCGCCCAAGTGCTCGGCACTCTGACGAAGCAGATGAAAGGGCTCTGTGTGGCTGGAACACATGGAAAAACCACCACAACAGCTATGACAGCTCACCTGCTCTATGAGAGCCATGTGGGATGTAACGCTTTTCTCGGTGGTATCACTAAGAACTACGGCACTAACTACCTCATCAACCCTAAGAGTCCCTTTGTGGTGATTGAAGCAGATGAGTTCGATCGTTCTTTCCACCATTTGCGTCCCTTTGCAAGTGTAATCACTTCAACAGATGCTGACCACCTCGACATTTACGGTACAGAAGAAGCCTACCTCGAAAGCTTCCGCCACTACACGGAGCTTATCCAACCCGAAGGCGCACTCATCGTACACACGGATTTGAAGATGAAAGCCAACCCTCAAAAGGGCGTGCGCGTTTTCAGCTATAGCCGTACAGAGGGCGATTTCCATGCCGAGAATTTACGCATCGGTAACGGCCGTATCATCTTCGACTTTGTATCGCCGTTTGAAAATATCAAGGATGTAGAACTGGGCGTTCCCGTCAGCATCAACATTGACAACGGCATTGCCGCCATGGCGCTGGCACAGATTGCAGGAGCTACGGTGGGAGAAATACGCCGCGGAATGCTGACATTCAGCGGAGTGGATCGCCGCTTCGACTTCAAGTTGAAGAACGACCGCATCGTCTTCTTGAGCGATTATGCACACCACCCGGCGGAAATCAAACAAAGCATACTGAGTTTGCGCGAAGTATTCAGCGGACGCAAGTTGAGTGCGATATTCCAACCGCATTTATTCACTCGCACACGCGACTTCTACAAAGATTTTGCAGCAAGTCTGTCATTGCTCGATGAGGTTGTGCTCACTGAGATTTATCCTGCTCGCGAACAACCTATTCCTGGCGTAACAAGTCAGCTCATCTTTGACAACCTTCGCCCAGATATGGAGAAGCACATGCTTTGCAAAGAAGATTTGCCCAACTATGTTCGTGAACACGACTTCGATGTCCTTGTGGTGTTAGGTGCTGGCAATGTGGACAATTATGTTCCCGAACTCACAGAGATTCTGAAAAAGAAATACAACTGTTAAAAACAGCAACAGAAGAAGAGACGCGGCAAGCTCAAGTTCTCTGCTCGCCCGACAACCTCTCCCAACAACAACTCAGACAATCCCTCTCTGAAACACAATGAAAACGGTATTCAAAATACTCTTCATATTGGCACTTGCCGCCTATCTAATCTTCGCTTTCGCCAAGTTCACCAGTAGCGGAAACCGCGCAAAGTGTGAGGGCATCACTGTAGTAATCACCGACAGTGCTCACGCTGGTTTCATCACGGCTAGCGAGGCAGAAGGGATACTGCAAAAGGCGCGCATACATCCCGTTGGAGAGCAGATGGATAAAATCAGCACTAAGAAAATTGAGGATGTGCTGAAAAAGAATCCTTTTATCAAGGATGCTGTCTGCTACAAAACTCCCGATCGCCATGTGAACCTTATTATTAACCAGCGTCTGCCGTTGCTCCGCATCATGGCGGATAATGGAGAGGACTATTATATTGATGAATACGGCTACTCTATGGCTCCGATGGGATACGTGGCCGATTTAGCTGTAGCAACAGGAAATATCGACAAAAACTTCGCAAAGAAGAACCTCGTAAAGCTGGGAAAATTTCTGCGCGACAATAATTTTTGGAACAACCAAGTGGAACAAATCAACGTTATGGAAGATCACAGCGTTGAACTGGTGCCACGTGTGGGCAATCAGATGATTGATTTAGGGAGTTGTGATAGTTTGGAAGTCAAATTTCGCAACCTCAAAGCTTTCTATGAGAATGTGATGCCACAAGTAGGTTGGAACAAATACTCCCGATTAAATCTCGAACACACCAATCAAGTCATCGGAACAAAGCGCGAAAACAATAAATAAAGCCGCTCCGCTTTAGCCTCAACAGAAAACAATAAAACAATAAAATATGCCAACAGACAACAACTTCATCGTAGCGATAGAGCTAGGTTCTTCAAAAGTGACCGGTATCGCAGGTAAGAAGCAACCCGACGGAGGTATTCAAATCCTTGCCGTAACGCAGGAACCGTCGGCAGCATTCATCCGCAAAGGCCGCATCAACAACGTCATGAAAATGAAGACCTGCATTGCCAATATCAAAAAGAAACTTGAAGAAACGCTGAAGAAATCGATCAATCAGACGTATGTCGGCGTCGGCGGTATGGGTATGCACACCGTTCCCAACAAGATTACAAAGAATTTCTCTGACAAGACGATGATCACAGAGGATATCATCGACTCTATCCACGACGAAAATCTCCAGATGCAGTCATCAGAACGCGACATCTTGGAAGCCGTTACGCAAGAATATAAGCTGGGCGCACAAACAACCCTAGAACCTGTTGGCATCCAGACTGAAAGCATCGAAGGACACTTCCTCAATGTTGTTACGAAGAAAGAAGTGTGTGATAACATTAAGACGTGTTTCCACGAAGCAGGACTCGATGTTGTTGATATCCCCATCACTTTCTTGGCATTGGCTGAAAATATGCTGACAGAACAACAACGACTCTCGGGATGTGCCTTCGTTGATATGGGTTCAGAAACCACGTCCGTAGCTGTCTATAAGAACGGCATTTTGCGTCATTTGGCAGTCATTCCTCTAGGTGGAGAAAACATCACCCGCGATATTGCTTCTCTGCAAATCGAACTTTCCGAGGCTGAACAACTGAAATTCAATTTCGGATCTGCACTCACTCTCGAAAATGGAGAGACACACACGCCCATCAAGCTCCAGCGTGGTGACGCCGTTAGCTATGAAGAGTTTGCAGGCTTGGTAGAGGCACGCCAAGAAGAAATTATAGAAAACGTAGCTGAACAAATCAAACTCTCTAAACTTGATAAGACGCAGCTCATTGGTGGCATCATCGTGACTGGTGGAGCTTCCAACATGAAGAATATCGACAAGGCATTTGCAAAATACACAGGCTTCGACAATATCACATTTGTGAAGAGTATCAACATCCCGCTCCGATTATCGGACGCACAAAAGAACTTCAACAAAGACGGAGCAGCAAACAGTGCTATTGCTTTGATTGAGAAAGGCGATGAAAACTGCTGTGGCGGAGAACTTGGAGAAGGTCAGAACGAACTCTTCCCCACCAAAGAAAAGATGGAACGTCTGAAAGCACAGGAAGAAGCGCGCAAACTCGACGAGGCAAAGAAAAAAGCCGAAGAAGAAGCGCTTCAAGAACAAATCAGACTCAAAGAAGAGGAAGAAGCACGCCTAGAAGCAGCACGCCAGGCTGAAGCCGAACGAGCTGCAAAGCGTGAGAAACGCAAAGCAATCTTCAATCGCTTCAAGCATTGGATGGACAATCTTGTCAGTGATAAAGAAAACTAATGTTACTCCCTAAAACCAGACTACAATGACTGAAGATATTCAACACAAGGAAAATAATCTGATTGATATGGGACTGCCCAGCACCTCTCCTGCGATAATAAAAGTTATCGGTGTCGGAGGCGGTGGCGGCAACGCAGTGAACCACATGTACCGTGAAGGCATTCACGACGTAAACTTTGTGCTCTGCAACACTGACAGTAAGGCGCTCTGCGACTCTCCCGTCCCCATGCGCTTGCAGTTGGGTAAGGAAGGGCTCGGAGCGGGCAACCGCCCAGAGCGTGCTCGTGCAGCAGCCGAAGAGAGCGTGGAAGACATACGCCGAATGCTCGACGATGGCACCAAGATGGTGTTCATCACCGCTGGCATGGGTGGCGGCACAGGTACGGGTGCTGCACCTGTCATTGCTCGTGAGGCGAAAGACATGGGAATACTCACCGTGGGTATCGTCACTATTCCATTCCGCTTTGAAGGTAACAAGAAAATAGACCAAGCCCTCGACGGCGTTGATGAGATCAGTAAACACGTAGACGCCTTACTCGTTATCAACAACGAACGTCTCCGCGAAATCTATCCCGACCTCAACGTGCTGAGTGCCTTTGAGCGTGCCGATAACACCCTCTCGGTAGCAGCCCGCTCGATAGCCGAAATCATCACCATGCACGGCATCATCAATCTCGACTTCCGAGATGTCTGCACCGTACTCAAAGATGGGGGCGTCGCCATTATGTCTACTGGGTTCGGCGAAGGAGAAAACCGCGTGACGAAAGCCATTGAGAATGCACTTAACTCTCCACTGCTCAACAACACCGATATTTTCCACTCAAAGAAAGTACTCTTGTCCATCTCTTTCTGTGCCGAAAAGGAAGGCGACACGCTCATGATGGAAGAAATGAACGAGGTACACGAGTTTATGTCCAAATTCCACGACGATGTAGAAACGAAGTGGGGACTTTCCACCAACGACACCCTCGGCAAACAAGTCAAGATCACCATTCTGGCCACAGGCTTTGGTATGCGCGATATTCCAGGTATGCAAGAGAAGATAGACACCGAAGAAGAGCAACGCCGTATCAACGAAGCTGAAAAGGCGGAGGAATACGAAGACCGTCGCAACAAGTACTACGGTACGGACGAAAAGAAGTCTGGGCAACGTCGCAAACCACGCATCTACCTCTTCAATCTCGAAGACCTCGACAACGAAGAAATCATCTCAATGGTAGAACTCACGCCTACTTTCAAACGCTCCAAAGAAACTCTCAAGGAAATCAACACCAAGGCTTTGGGCGTGACGGCCATTGAGCCTGAATCGGCTAATTTGGACCCAGGCGCATCTATTAGCTTCGTATAGAGCATTTCGACAATACAAGAACAATCCTCATAGGGAGAAGCCTCATTTTTTCTCTCTCTGACATTTTGTGCCGGGCTTCATGCCCGGCCCTTTCCTACTGCCTCGCTCATTCATAAATATCCGATACATGGCTGATACAGCAAACAATAACATAGAAAAATTGCAAAACAATGAGTCCTTCCTCGGCGAATTAACGCTCGAACAGCCGAAAGACGGACTTATCGTAAACCTGAAAAACGCCAACGACCCTTCTATCATCAAGGTCATTGGCGTAGGTGGAGGTGGAGGCAATGCCGTTGCCAATATGTACCGTGAAGGAATCCATGATGTCAACTTCCTTGTTTGTAACACAGATCGCAAAGCGTTGGAATCCTCACCGGTTCCCGAACGCCTGCAATTAGGCCCGGGACTCGGTGCGGGCGGAAAACCCGAAAAAGGGCGCGAACTGGCAGAAGCAAGCCTTGAAAACATCAAGAAAACCTTAGATGATAACACACGCATGGTGTTTATCACAGCAGGCATGGGCGGAGGAACAGGTACAGGAGCTTCGCCCATCATTGCGCGTGAGGCTCGAGCACGCGGCATCCTCACTGTCGGCATCGTCACCATTCCTTTTCTCTTCGAGATGCAGCGCCAAATCGACAAAGCCTTAGACGGTGTCGATGCACTGGCCAATGAAGTGGATGCCTTGTTGGTTGTCAATAATGAGCGGCTCAAAGATATCTATTCCGATCTCTCTGTCATCAATGGTTTTAAGAAGGCCGATGAAACTCTCTCCACGGCCGTTCGCTCCATTGTTGAAATGATATCCATGCACGGCATAGAGAACATCGACTTTAGAGATGTTGAAATGGTGCTGCGCGATGGTGGAGTGGCTATCATGTCTAATGGATACGGCCGCGGCCAGAACCGCCTAACCAAAGCTATTGATGAAGCACTCCATTCGCCTCTTCTCAACAACAACGACATCTTCAAAGCTACGCGCTTCTTAATGTGCATCAGCTTCAACCCCGACGAAACAAAGGGGCTACAGATGGAAGAACTCAACGAAGTAACGGAATTTATGAACAAATTCCGTTCGGATGTGGAAACAAAATGGGGACTTGAAACCAATCCCGAACTCGACGACAAAGTTAAAGTCACCATCGTTGCTTCCGGCTTTGGTTTCGACAACAACCAACCAGAAATCATTGAAAACGGTGTTCTCACCGAAATGGATGAACGCAAAAAGGAACGCCGTGAACGCATCTACGGCACGACCAAAGGGCAGAAGAAACAAATCATACCACACAACTATATATTCTCAACCGACGACCTCGACAACGAAGACCTGGTGATGGAACTCGATGCTATACCCGCCTATAAGCGCACACGCGAACAGCTCAAGCAGATTGAGAGTCATGTCATCCCCGAAACGGCCACCACCATCGATCTCAGTGAGCCCTACCGCCCTGAACATACCATTGACTTCACAGATCTATAAACACTACAATACTTATATATTATGTTATTCGACCAAATAAGCAAAGACATCATGACAGCCATGAAGTCGCGCGACAAAGTACGCACCGAGGCTCTACGCATGATCAAAAAGAACTTCATCGAAGCTAAAACGGCTCCGGGCTCTAATGGAGAGCTCACCGATGAGCAGGCAATCAAGATTATCGCCAAAATGGCAAAATCTGGTCACGACCAAGCCAAATTCTTCATGGATAATAACCGTCCCGATTTGGCTGAAGCTGAAGAAGCACAAGCTAAGATTTACGATGAATACCTGCCGCAGCAACTCTCGCCCGAAGAACTGGAAAAAGAAGTGCGTACTATCATCGCCGAAGTGGGTGCTACAAGTATGAAAGAAATGGGCAAAGTGATGGGCACAGCCACTAAACGCCTTGCTGGAAAAGCCGACGGCGGCGCCATCTCAGCCCTCGTACGCCAACTGCTGGGATAAACTGAAGAAAAGAGGAAACGATTTCTCCTTTTTCCTTTATCTAACAAAGAGTGGATTATAACAATAGGTCTTATAACCCACTTTTTATGTAATTACGCATTTTGCCTATTTCAGAATAAAACAGAAACAAGCAAAAAGGATACTTTATGCGGAAGGTATTTACGGGTTTAGAGATGGTGGATACAAAACGGATTATGAAGGTAATGCCGAATACAGTATGGAGGCTGTAATAAATGCCTTAACTAATGGATTACTCTAATGGCGCAATTAGGTGGGATGGCTTTGATCTTGCTGCGAGAGGTTTTAATCATCCTAAGCCTAAAACTGCTGGTGTAGAAATTAGTCCTGCAGATTTTATGCATTTTAAGGCTGCGTGGCCAGCAAAGCTCATTAAGGCCTATAGTGCTGGAAAGTATACGAGTTTCTCTTCTAATTTCCATTCAGGAAGTCATCCTGCAACATATTGATCGAACAAAGGATATGTACTATATTCATCTTCGGCTGCTTATGGTAGGACTATGTTTTGGAAGGCCAATTTAAATGCGACAAGAAAAGTCGCTGGAAAAATAGAGACATACAAACATACATACTAAGTTTATCAATATGAATAGTAAGTTTTTTGTAATAGTGTTTCTTCTTAGCTTGTTCTTTGCAGAAACGTTTGCACAAGATAATATACCCAATAATATATTATTGGATAAAACATGTAATGTAAAATATAATAAGCGGAATGATTCTACTTTAGTAATGACCGTGTCAATTAACGGTCATGCGTATAAAGACTCATTCTTATTTGTGGAAGGTGTTCCATCTTCAAAGTATTTACCAAAATACTTTGGCCGATATAAGAAGAGCTTAATATTCATTAATGGAGAATCAGTTAATTATCGGCGTCTAACGGTTTATGAGTTGAATGGTTGTAAAATTAGAAAAGGTGTGTACGAAATGGAATTATGTCCAAATAGAAACAGCTCCGTAGAGTACTATTTGTTCTTTTACAATAATCAGCCAATAAAGATAATTTCATCCTTGGATAAGACTCTATACAAACCTTTAAGTCTTAGTGTAAAAATCGAATCAGACAAAATATCTACTATAGAATCTTGTAAAGGAAAATTTAAGATAAGGATGGTAAAGGGGAAATGCTACTCTTTAAAATAAAATAGAACTAAAATCATAAACCGAACTTGATAGTGGCGGTTTACCTCCACTATCATTTTTTGAGCTATGTGCAATATAATCATTAACAGTACGTTATAAGTATATGCAGTACTATCTTTGCTCATACATCTGTATCGGTAATGGATCGTTCAACAATGTCTATGGCAGAAACGGCAGCTATGTAACAGCTGGTGAAAAGGACTATGCCGAGTGCATGAACGAGATAGAGAGGCAGAAGGAGGATTACTATAAGCAACTCGGTGTTGCTCCGGGGGTATCGACAATGAAGGGCGCCTATGGTGATCCAGAGAATACAAAACGAGGATATAACTCTATCATTGACACACTCGGCAACCACGATGTGCCACAGGGTTGGATTCAGACTCCACGCCCCAACACCACACCGAATACCAACCCCGGTCCACCTGTAAGCTGGAATGACCCGAGCAACCCTGATGACCCACAGGCTGGTTACGGCTATATCCCTAATGATACGACACGTGAGGAGACCTTCTTCTATCACAGTGACCACTTAGGTTCAACATCTTACATAACAGATGACCACGCTAACATCACCCAGTATGATGCTTACCTGCCATACGGTGAACTGTTAGTTGATGAGCACAGTAGTTCCGAAGACCTGCCGTACAAGTTCAATGGCAAACAGTTCGATGATGAGACAGGTTTGTACTATTATGGTGCAAGGTACATGAACCCAATCACAAGTATTTGGTATGGTGTGGATCCGCTGGCAGAGAAGTATAAAGAAATAGGTTCTTATGTTTATTGTGCAGACAATCCAATAAATTTATTTGATCCTGATGGTCAGAAGTTTATATACAATGCTCAAGGAAAATTCTTAAGGAAAGAAGGAAAAGATAATCTTGTATATATTGAACGAGATGGTAAATTGACTCAGTTAATTGATCATGGAAATGGTATGACAGATGAACAGTTTAATATTGCTGCTCATATTGTAGATGTAGAATCGAGTGATGCCCCAAATGAAAGCTTGTGGATTGCACATGCAGCTAATAATGCAGTTGATGATAAAGATGTGAATTACGCACATGTAAGAGTAAAAGGAGGGCCTAGAGTAAAGAACCATTCTTTATATGAACAACTGAATGATCAAAATTATTCGACTACTCCTGCATCAGCAAGAGTTGCTTATGATAAAGATTATCTTACAAGTTCTACAAGAACTACTGCAAGAGCAGGTATAATAGATGCATTACAATCAGATATTGATCCAACTCATGGTGCAACGTTGTGGGACGGAACAGATTTTGCAACTAAAGGGCTTAGCCATCCAAAATTTAGACAGTATAATAAAATAACAATACCAGATAATATCAGAAAAGATTATGTTTATCGAA
>ERZ773046.971-NODE-971-length-17392-cov-7.823499_pt1 | contig 17392 bp, 4 predicted proteins | sample MGYA00580634_ERZ773046 | MGnify/ENA primary metagenome ERZ773046 (study PRJEB29015, sample SAMEA2738127) | human oral metagenome | biome: human oral; feature: human-associated habitat; material: saliva | place: China | collected 2159 ... | reverse complement strand
GACAGCAACAAATCCGGCGGCGACAACGCGGATGATCTTCGGGCGCAGACGCCGAGGGGCCGACCCTGCGGTCAGCCCCTCGGCGTATCCCATCAACACAGTGCGAGTTCTCCCAGATGACTCCTCAAACGTAGCTCGTCGGCATTATTCGGACCCGTGTGGCCCGCGCCGTATTCCCATGCGATGACGCTTACTGTAAGGAGCCAACCTTGTGGGACCCCACAGGCAACCTGGGAAAAGCCTGGGACTTTATGCGCTCGCGTCCCGACGCGGTGTTCGGGGCGCGAGCGAGGCGCGAGCCTTGGCACCATGGCAGGGACGCTACAGGAGCTGGCCCGTGTCGGAGAAGTGGTACCACTTCCACCCGATGCGTACCCATCCCGTCGCCATAGCTCCGGTGCCGGGTTGCAGGTAGTACCAGGCACCTCCGTCTGTGATCCAGCCGGTGGCCATCGCACCGGTTGTGGGATCTAGATAGTACGTATCCGTGCCCAGCGTCAGCCATCCGCTCTGCTGAGCACCCGTCGAGGAGTGGTAGTACCACGAGTCCCCGTCGAGCACCCACCCGGTCTTCGCACACCCATTCGCGTCGAATCGGTATACCTGCGCGTCGATGGTGAGCGTCGAACTGCGTTCAACAGTGCCATCCGCGTATCGGTAGCTCCAACAGCTCCCGTTGTGCGACCACGATCCCACCTGCGGGGTCGGATCCGGCTGAGGGCTGCCCGCGAGCGCCACCGTCACCGGGTGACGCAGATGCGTGGCGTCGCGCACCTCGATACGCAGCGTCGTATCGCTGCTTGACGGGTTCCACGACAGAAGCGCAGAGGCAGAGTCAGCGTTGGCCGTCATGTCCGCCCAGTCGAGCACGGGTGTTTCGGTTCCATCCGCGCTGACCTGCGTGGCTCGCATCTGGTATCCGCCCGGAACACCACCGGTCACGGAGGCGGTGATCTGGGTCGGGGTACCGACGGATGCCGACAGCTCGTACCCGTCATCGGCCTCGGTGATTCCCACGCCGGACACGGTCACAGTCGCGGGGGTGTACCGATGGATACGCGCGGTATCGAGGCGTGCTTGCCGCAGCGTGTTCTCAGCCGTGGCCCATGCGGGCGATCCCTGCGCGTCGGCGACATACACGTCGATGTCGTCGGGTCTTCCCCCAAGCAGGTAGGAGTACAGGGCGAATTGTGTGGTTGTGGACGGCAGGACGACGACTCTCGGGAAGCTCCCCGAGAGGGTGATGTCCGTTATCCCTTCGCCGAAGAATGCACTCATCAGAGATGTATCCGAGGCGCTCTCTTCGTAATCCACGACGCCCTGGACCCCACCTCGCACGATGAGGTGCTGGGGAGCCGTGAGGCTTGTGCCCCTCGACGAGATCTTCCTGATCTGCGTTCCAAACTCGACCGTCTCGAGTCCCGTATTCGCCAGTCCGCCCGAGTATTGCACGGAGTCGGGAATCTCCAGTTCCGTCAACGACATGGCACCGTCAAATGCGCGGGCACCGATGGTCGTCACCGCACCAGGCAGGACAATCGACGTCAGGGCAGTCGACGCGAACGCCCTCTCCCCCACCGTTGTCAGCTGCGAAGGATAGTCTCGCGTGTCGTCGAATGTCACCGAGGTCAAAGCGGTCGACGCAAACGCGTCTGCTTGAATCTCTCGGACGCTCGCGGGAATACGAACGCTGCGAATCACCCGACGCGCCTTATCAAAAGCGGAGGGTGCGATCACCGTGACCGTATCCGGAATCGTCACGTCGGGCGAGGACCCCTCGTAGCTGGTCAAGACACCCGACGCATCGATCACGAAGTCCCTGGACGCTTCGCCTTCGATCGTGACCGGGATGGACACGCTTCTCGCTCGCCCATACCGATTGCTCACCGTCGCACGCAACGTACCGCTTCCTTCCGTGCGCGACGCCGTCACCGTCGCCGACAGCGTGTCACGGCCGGGCGTGACCGTTCCAAGAGAGGCAGGCACCAGCTTCCACGTCACCGTGCGCCCCCTGAAGGCTGACGCAAGGAACGCCTCAACTGTCGCCTCTTGCCCCGGCTGGAGAGTAAGCGAGGAAGTCGACAGCTCGATACCCGTCCATGATGAGACCGCGCGGACGTTGACCTGCGCGCTCGCGGACACGCTCGATTGCGTCGTGTCGGCTGCGGTGATCGTCGCGCTTCCGGTTCCCACCGCCCGCACGTGTCCGTGATCGTCAACGGTCGCCACGGCCTCGTTCGAGGAGGACCACACGAGGCCGGTGACGGTCGCGTTGGCGGGTTCGTAGTCTGCGCGCAGGGTCGTCGCCTGCCCGACGATAAGCGAGGAGGACTGCGGGGTCAGGGACAGCGCGGTCATCGGGATCCCCGCCAGGTTCACGTGTGCCGTCGTCCGATTCTTGCCCGCGTCCCAGGCGTACAGGGTCAGGGCGGCCGGGTTGGTCGCCGTCAAGGACTCAGGCAGGTCCTTCCACGCGATCTCGTAGTGGCTCGTGTATGTGCCGTCGTCCTGATGTGCGTCCGTCAAGCCTTCCGTCACCGAGTAGGCGGGTTCGTTCTCGGTTATCGCGGAGAACCCGTACCCGGCCAGCGGCGAGGAGTCAGTGATGTCGATGACCAGTGTGCGCTCCCCTGCGTCATCCCTGACGTCGAGCGTGGTCACGACGGGAGCTTGGGTGTCCAGCATCAGCTCGTAGCTTTGCTGGTGCGTGGTCGAAGACGGGCCGTCCGATGCTGCTTCAATCGTGAGGGTGTAGGGTCCGTCGGGCAGCTCTGTACCCGACGCGTCGAATCCGTCAAAGACGGCCGCGTCCGTGTGAGGGGTTTCGGCAGTGTCAGCCTGGGCGTCGACGGTGTCAGGAACTTGCGCCTTCCCGTCGAAGGGGTACTTTCGTGCGCGGTGGCGCGTGTACGAGCGCACAACTGTACCGGCCTCGTTCTTGTAGGTGTAGGTCACCACCGGCACGTTTCGCAGCAGGACAGTACGAGGTGCAATCGACGTCGGCGCTCCGGGCAGGGGCGAGCGCGAGACGACGTAGCGGGCACCATCGAGTCCCACGCGCGGCTCATCGAGCGGAGCGTGCGTCGCCAGGTTGATCAGGGAAGACCGGTCGGCGTGGAAGTCGCTTCCCTGCGCGTCGAAGACGCTGGGGTCTCCCCAGGAGCCGTAGAACCCCATGTAGGGAACCGTCAGGTCGGGTGCCCCGTCGGTGCTCGCGAAGGTGACGGCGCCGTCAATAAAGGTTCCCTTAGGCGCGTTCTCGGCGGCGTACGAGGCAAACTCAGCCTGAGGGGTCACCGTGACGGTCACGGAGGCGCTCGATCTGGCGGGCACGCGCAACGCGTTCGCCGAGAAGACCAGGGAGATACCCTGATTCGCCCAGTTCTTGGAGTGCTGGGTGAAGTACCCGTTTTCGGTGATCTCGGAGAGAGCTTGGCCTCCGAGCGTGTAGGTGTGGTCGTCGCCAGACAGGTTGGTCAGCCTCACCGTGAAGCTCCAGCCCTGCGTTCCATCTCCGAGGTCTGCCTTCGGGCGAGATGGGTCGGACGCTCCTTCCACGGTCGGGTAGACGGCCGTGGTAGTTGCCGCGACCGCGTCGACGAGGCCGGCACCGACTCTGCGCGGCGAGTAATAGGTTCCGTTGCGTTGCTCAACGTCTTGGAGCGGATGAGCGGTGCCCATCAGGATATTCGCGACGACAGCGTCCTTATCCGCGTGGCTCATGCGCGCGAACAACGGATCGCTTGCGATGCGCTCACGCACGAGGGCGGCCACGCCGGCGACGTGCGGGCTTGCCTGCGAGGTGCCGGTCATTCGCACGTACTGGTCAAGATATCCAGCGGAGACGACATTGCCGCCGGGTGCGGTGATCTCGGGCTTGAGTGTGAGGTCGGGTGACACACCCCAGGAGGAAGTGGGATAGACCATCGGCATATCGGTCACGGGAACCTGGTCGGAATACGTGAGGGTGATCGTCACGCTCCCGGAGGCAGAGGATCGTAGCGCCTCGGCGAGGGTGTCGTGGTCTTTGTTCGTGATGGTGACGGTCAGCAACGTTGCGTGCTCGTCGATTATTGCCGCGTAGGGAACCACACCCTGATCGGGGTCTCCGAGCATGAGCGCTGCTGGGCGCGCTGACAGGGACTCAGCCGCACTCACTTGCCGCCAGGCACTGATCTTGTTGTTGTATTCCCCGTTCCCGCCGCCGTTTTCCAGGAGAATGACATCGGAGAGATCGCCCTGGTTGTCGGCGACGAGTCGCTCGAGCGTGCTTGCATCACCCGCGCCGGCGTCAATGACGCGGTAGGTTCCCTCTGGGATGGCACGCAGGTCAGCCTTCGCCTGATCATCCCAATCAACGGCGGCGCGGTAGAAGATCCGCTGGCCCTCGTACGTCAGATAGGGCAGGGCCAACACGTTGTCGACCGACGCGACGGTCAACGACGGTTTGAAGGAACCTGGCTCGGTCACCGTGGAAGTATCCGGTTCGGTCGCGTAGGGTGCAGCGCTGCCATTGAGGGTCCCGTACGCGGCAGACCCCTCATTCCCCGCGCACACGTTGACGGTGATACCTTCATCTGTCAGGGCTTTGAGCACACCATCGTAGACGCTGCCGGCCTCGCTGCTCATGCCACCGCCTCGCACAAGAGACAGGTTGATGATGTCCGGTTTGAGGATGAGGGCGTCATCGAGCGCATCCAGCACCGCCCTGTCCTGAATACCGCTCCCATCTCCGGCCACTTTTGCAGCGATGATCTGAGCGTTCGGCGCAACGCCCCGCAGCTCGGGCGCGTTGGCGGCGGCGATACCGGCGACGTGTGTCCCGTGCAGGCTGTTGAAGATATATCCGGGATTCGGGTTGTCATCCTCGTCGGCATAATCGTAGACAAAGGGGATCTTTTTGCTCACGTAACGTCCCCCTTTCCCGTGCGGGAGTTTACTGGTCAAGGCCTCGACGTCCGCTTGACTCATGCGCACGTCAACGCCGTCCATGGAGCCGGCAAAGGCGGCATGCCCTATCACCAGTCCTGTGTCGATGATTTCGATAACCTGGCGGTCGCCCTTCAGGCTGGTCTGGTTGGCGCGAATCATCTCGAGCGTGGAGGAATTGAGCACGCTGGGGTCAATGGCGGTGAGGACGGCGTCGTCTGCCTCCTCACTGATCGTCGTAGGATCGTAGGTTTGCTCGACGAATGCTGCCTTAACGCCTTCAGTGGCACGAATGGCCTCCAGGGAGGAGGCCGGGGCTTCGAGCGCGAAGCCGTCGAGCGCGTGGCTGTATTCGCGCAGGACGGTGACGACCGAGCCGGGCGCGACCCGATCAACCTCTAACTCGATGCGGGCTTTCATCTCTGCGTGTTTGGTATCCGTGCTCAGCCCGAAGACACGCTTATCCCAGGGGATTCCGACGTCTCCTTCCTCAAGTTGGACGATGATCGTGGTCGGCGTGTCGTCGCTGGCATGTCCATCAACGTCCGAGGCCGTGGCAGGGTCCTGCGGGATGCGCGGCTGCGCGTCGCCGCCGGACTGCGCGTCGTCGCGCTGGGCAGTGAGGGTGCGCTGCTGGGCGTCGTCGGTGACGGCAGCCGCGCGTGTCGATGGGATTGTGACCGGGGTAAAAACGAGGGCACCTGCCGCTATCAGCGCTAGTGCCGTGACTTTTCGTCGGGACATCTGTGGCTCACTTGGTCGACAAAAGGGGTGGAGGTGAGGGTCGCGTCGCTGCTTCCCTCACCTGTCAATCATAAACCGATAGAGCTTAGTCGATAATTGATAATGTTTGACAGACAATCCTTCCAATAGTAGACCTCCGCTATTTTAGCTGACATAACAACCCATTCTGACAGCTTTTAATGTTCCAACAGCACCTGACACCCCAGCATTTTACAAGGCTATATGGGAGACATGGAGACGCACTGTAATAAACTGACAAACTTTCATCCACGCCGATAATGGTGACCAGCACTGTAGCTGCGGACAGGTGTGCGCTCCTGGGTGGTGTCCCGGGGCGCACACTCGGGCGCTCACGCCCACATCAATCACTCAGATCAGCTCCACTGGCCCAAATCAGAGAAGAAGTACCACTTCCATCCGATCCAGACCCAGCCGGTAGCCATCGCGCCCGAAGGCTGCAGGTAGTACCAGGAGTCGCCGATCTGCAGCCAGCCGGTGACCATCGCACCATCGGCCGGGTTCAGGTAGTACCAGGTGCCGCGGATCATCATCCAACCCGTGGCCATCGCGCCACTGTCGGGGTTGAGGAAGAACCACGATCCGCCAACCCTGACCCAACCGGTTGTCATAACACCTTCGGGACTCATGTAGAACCACGATGAGCCAAGGTGCAGCCAGCCGGTGGCCATTGCTCCGGTGGTCTCATCGAGGTAGAACCACGACGTACCTTGCTTCACCCAGCCCACAGCCTGGGCGCCCGATGCCTGGTGGTAGAACCACGATCCCTGATCCTTGACCCAACCAGTACGCATGTAACCGAACTCATCGAAGCGATAGACGGATCCGCCAATCACAAGCGTGGCGTCCTTCGGGAAAGACCCATCGGCCCGGCGATACCACCAACCACGCGCGTCACTCATCCACTCACCCTCCACGGGAGCCGGATCCGGATTCGGAGCAGGGTCCGGGTTGGGTGCCGGATCCGGATTCGGAGCGGGACCCGGGTTGGGTGCCGGATCCGGATTCGGTGCCGGGTCCGGTGCCGCCGAGCCATCCAGGTGCACGGCCTGCTGGGCCGGGTTCAGTCCCCAGTCCCACGCGACCAGGTATGAGGACACGGGGGCCTCGCCTTCGTTACCCTTCTCGGCCCACGCGCGATTCAGGTCCGCGACCGGAACCTCGACGTGGTAGCGGTGCGTTCCGTCGGCCTGAACCTCACCGTCGCCTTCGAGGAGCTGGCGGTAGTACCAGGTGCCCTCCGCATCGGCACGCAGCTCGACGCCGGCCAGCGGCGAGGAGTCGGCAACGTCGAAGGAGAGTGCGCGTGCCTCGCCCTCGCCCGCGACCGCCGCAGAAGAGATGACGGGCGCTCGGGTGTCGAGGGTGAAGTCGTAGCTCATCTGCTGAGTGGTGGACGAAGGTCCATCCGTGGCTGCCTCGAGGGTTAGCCTGTAGCGTCCGTCCGGCAGTTCCTTCCCGGCCTCGTCCAGCCCGTCGAAGATGGGATCGTCGCCGGTGAACTCGCCCGGCTTCGTGTACCCGGTTTCCAGGTCGTAGAGGGACTTGCGCACCCGGCTCAGCGTGTACGAGCGGACGGTGTCCCCGGCCTCGTTCGTGTAGGCGGCGTTCATCTGTGGGACGGCGCGCAGCATGCCCGTGCGCGGGGCGATAGTGTTGGGAGCTCCGGGGGCCTGCGACCGCGAGGCGATGAGCCGGGTCGGATCAACCGTGACGACCGCGTTGTAGTCCTGCTTGTCAGCCAGCGGGTTCAGGCCGCCCAGCGGGATTTCGGTCTCGGTGTCCATCAGCGCGGAGCGGTAGACATGCGCGGGATGTGTGTCCTCGTCGGACCACTTCTCGTCAAAGATCGCGGGCGCGCCCCACGCGCCGTAGAAGCCTACGTAGGGAACGGTCAGGTCGGGTGCCCCGTCGGTGCTCGTGAAGGTGACAGCGCCGTCGATGAACGTCCCCTTGGGGGCTTTTTCGGCGGCGTACGAGGCAAACTCGGCTTCGGGGGTCACGGTGACGGTGACAGTGGCGCTGGAGGACGCGGGAACGGTCACGGAGTCGGAGGAGAAGATTAGGGAAATGCCCTGCCCTGCCCAGTTCTGCGAGTGTTCCAGGAACACGCCTTCTTCGACGACCTCGGACAAGGCCTGTCCGCCGAGCGTGTAGGTGCGTGCCTCGGGCGCGAGGTTCGTCAGCTGCACCTGGAAGGTCCAGCCCTTCGTGCCGTCGCCCAGGTCAGCCTTGGGCCGCGAGGGGTCGGAGGCCCCGATCACGGTCGGGTACACGGACGAGGTCGTGGCGGCGACCGCGTCAACCTGTCCTGCGCCGACCTTGCGCGGGGAGTAGAAGGTGCCGTCACCCAGCTCAACGTCGATGAGCGGGTGGGCGGTCCCCATGAGGAAGTTCGTGACGACCACATTCTTCTGCGCAGCGTCCATGCCACTCAAGAGCGGGTCGGAGGCGATGCGCTCGCGCACGAGGGCGCTGATGCCCGCGACGTGCGGGGAGGCCATGGAGGTGCCCGACAAACTCGCGTACTCGCCGTTCAAGATCGCCGAGGTGATGTTGCCGCCGGGGGCCGCGACCTCGGGCTTGAGGCGCAGGTCGGGGGTGACGCCCCACGCGGAGAATTCGGAGGCGGTCGGGTTGCTCGAGGACAGGACGATGCCGGAGTGGGTGACAGTCAGGTAGACGTCTTCTCCCCCGGCGTCGCGTATCGCGTCATGGATCGCGTCGCTGTCCTTCTTCGTGATGGTCACCGTCGGCATCTCGCGGGTGGACTCCAGAATGGCCTGGTACGGCGCGCCCGCGTCATCGGTGTCGGCGATGATGAGGGCGGCGGGCGGCGGAGTGGCCTGCGTCAGGTAGCTGGCCTTGAGGTCGTCGGTCATCGGGATGTCGAGACGGGTATCCATGCCACCCTTGTCCTCAAGGACGATGGCGTCCGACAGGTCGTAGCGGTTTGTGCTCCAGTAGCGTTGCACCTCATCACTGCCTCCGGAGTGCTCATACACGATCCGGTAGGTCTTTTCGGGGATGTCGCGCAGGCTGGGCACCGGGTCGCCCTTGCCGTCGATGGCGATCCCGTAGGGGATCTTACGGTCGCCGAGCAGGACGTAGGGCGAGGTGTCCTGCGCGTCGACCGAGGCGACCGCCAGGGTGGATCGATAGGAGGCCGGCTCGCCAAGAGTGCCCGTGTCGGGGTCGGAGGCAAAGGGCTTGTTCTGCCCGGAGTTGTTGCCGTACGCGGTGGAGAAGGCGTTGCCGGACGCGGCGTTGACGGTGATGCCCGCGTCCACGAGCGCCTTATAGACGTCGGCGAAGATGGTCCCGGCCTCGCTGCTCATGCCGGAGTCGTCGCCCAGCGAGATATTGATGACGTCGGGCTTGATGACCAGGGCATCGTCGAGGGCGGCGAGCATGGCGGCATCGGACATGACGCCGTCGGCATCCTGGATGACCTTGGCGACAATGATCTGCGCGTTTGGGGCGCTGCCGCGTACCTCGCCGCCGTTAGCGGCTGCGATGGCGGTGACGTGCGTGCCGTGGTTCAGGTCTTTTTCGGAAGCGGGGACGACGTCGGCATCGTTGTCGGCGTAGTCGTAGGCGAAGGGGATTTTGTCGCTGACCCACGTGCCCCCTGTGGCGTGGGGCAGGCTCGGCGCGAGTGCGGCGACGTCCGCCTGCGTCATGCGCAGGGAGGCGGCATCGAGGGCACCGGAGAATGCGGGGTGGCTCGTGTCGAGGCCGGAGTCGATGACTTCGATGACCTGGTGGTCGCCTTTTTGGGCGGCCTGGTTGGCGCGGGTCATTTCGAGCGCGGACGCGTTCTTCAGGACGGGCGTACCTGCGGGGGCAGCATCGTTCTCGGCCATGGGCGTGACGCTGCGCGCAACGGCGGCGGTCTTGACGCCCTCCGTACGTTGGATAGCAGCAAGCGCGGCCGCGGGTGCCTTGATCGCGAAGCCCTGGAGCGCGTGGGTGTATTCACGCAGCGTCGTGACGCCCGCGGAGGGGACGGCTTCGGCGACGGAGGCGGCGATCCGCTCCCTGGTCTGCGCGCGTTCAGCCCCGGCCTCGAGCTGGATGATGATCGTGGTTGGCTCGTCACTCGACGAGGCTGGGGCGGGGTTCGCGGGCTGCCCCGAGCTGGGAGGGGTGGGGCCGGAGCGGGGATGCGCTCCCCCGTCAGCTGCGAACGCAGCCGGAACGGCGAGTGTTGTCACGCCAAGGGTGCCGGCGACCACCAGGGCGAGTGCCGACGTTCTGCGGTGGGTCATCTGAGTCTCACTTCGTTAACGACTGTGTTTGACAAGCTTGGCACTAAGAGCGCCTCCACAATTATGGGGAGCTTTTCCCACGTGCGCAGTATGCGTTGTCGGCAACCGAGACGCGGCTTGTCACGCTCCTGTCATCCTCCCACACCAAGCGCCCCACGAACGCGCGCAGATACGCCGAGGGGCCGACCTTTTGGTCAGCCCCTCGGCACATCCCATCAACACAGTGCGAGTTCTCTCAGATGACTCCTCAAACGTAGCTCGTCGGCATATCCCGGACCCGTGTGGCCCGCGCCATATTCCCATGCGATGACACCTACTGTAGGTGCCGAGTCTGTGGAGACAGCCGGAGCATCCTGTGAAAACGCTGGGATTATGCGCCGGATCCTAGTGAATCCACTTGCCACTGTCGGAGAACTGGTACCAGGTCCACCCGATCTGGATCCAGCCGGTGGCCATCGCACCGCTGGGGCGCAGGTAGTACCACCCGTCGTCACCGCGCAGCCAGCCTGTGGTCATGCGTCCGGTGTTGACGCTCAGGTGGTACCAGGTTCCACCGTCCTTCAGCCAGCCCTTGGCCATCGCGCCGCTTCCCGGCGTCAGGTAGTACCAACCTCCCTCGACATTCACCCAGCCGGTCTGCATGGCACCGGAGGAGTCGTGGTAGCGCCATGCGCCCTCGTCGTAGATCCACCCCGTGCGCATGAAGCCATCCGAGCCGAATCGGTAGATCTTGCCGTCGATCATGATGGTTTGGCTCTTGACATACGTGCCGTTCGGATAGACGTAGCGCCAGCCGAAGAGCGTGCGGCTCCATTCTCCCGTCACGCGCGCGGGCGTGAGTTGAGCTTCCGTCGTCTGCTCGGCGCTCACGTGCGTGATGTCGCGCGTCTGAACGCGCAAGGACGGCGCGCCCTCGGTGGGCGTCCACGAGAATGCTAGGGTCGAGGCATCCCCGTCACCCGCGTTCATTGCCGTCCAGTCCTGGACGAGGGTCTCAGTCCCGTCCGCGCCGACCTGGGTGACGCGCAGCTCGCGGCCCTCGGGCACGCCACCGTTCACGGTGGCGGTGACACTCACCGACGCGTCCTTCCACGCGAGCGCGCCCCCGGCCTCGTCATTGGTAGCGTCGAGGCCCTTCAGCGTGAGCTGGGCGGGAGTGTAGACGTGCAGGTGGGACAGGTCGATGCCTTCCTTGACGAGTTCGGCCTTGGCGACCTCCCATGCGGGCGATCCTTCGGCTGCTGCCACGTAGACCTGCGCGTCGGTCTTGTAGCCAGGCGAGGAGAAGGGGTCGAGCTGGAAGGAGGTGATGGTCGAGGGCAGGACGATGACCTTGGGGCCCTTGCTGCGCACGTCCACCTTCGTCATACCTTCTCCGAAGAAAGCGCTCTCGATACGGCCGTTGGAGGGTTCTCCGTCGGTGTAGTATTTGCCATTCACGCCGCCGCGCACGATGAGGTGGCGAGGTGCCAGGTTCTCGCGCGTGGGCATGAAGAGTTCACGCACCTTCGATCCGAGGATGACGGTGTCTAGGCCGGTGTTCTGGATGCCGCGAACGACTTCGAGCGACTCGGGGAAGGTCATGTCTACCAGGTTGGTGCACCCCTGGAAGGCCGAGTAGTCGATGGTCGTCAGCCCCTCGGGCAGGATGACCCGGGTAAGCGATCTGGCCCTGTTGAACGCTTGGTACCCAATCGCAGTGGTCCCGGCGGGCACCTCGTACTCGTTGCCAGCTCGGGACGCCGGGTAAAGGATCAGGCTGGCCCCGTCCTTGGTGTAGAGGACGCCGTCTACCTCAGAGAACGAGGCATTGGCTGGGTTCACGGTCACGGTTGCCAAGGCGGTGTCGCCGCTGAGAGCACCGGAGCCAATGGATGACAGGCCCGCTCCCAGGTGCAGCTGTGTGAGGGAGGTGTTGCTCGCAAGAGACCACTGCCCGATGGACGTGACACTATCGGGCAGGGTCAGAGAGGTCAGGGCGGTCCCCATCAGGGCACTCCCGTCGAGCATCGTAAGCCTGCCGAGGTCCGGACGCAGGTTCACACTGGCCAGGCTGCGAGCGTATATGAAGGCACCGTCGGGCAGGGACGTGGCACCTCCAATATCGACGCTCGTCAGCTTCTCCGCGTACGCGAATGCCCAATACCCCGCACTCTCGAAGCCGTCGGGCAATGTCAGCGAGGTCAGGTGTGAATGCGTAAATGCCTGCGAGCCGATCGTCCGCAACGTAGAAGGCATCGTCACGGTAGCAACCTGTGCGTTCTCGAAAGCGGATTGTTCGATGGTGGTCGTCCCCTCGAGGACGGCGTAGCTCCCTCCAGGGTTTTTGGCCGTCGGGTACGCGATGAGGCTCGAGTGGTCCTTCGTGTACAAAACGCCCTCGTCACTGGTGTAGTTCGCGTTGTCCGGATCCACGTCGATGGTCGTCAGCCTCGGCGTGTACTGGAAGTCCCCAACTAGGAGACCCGGGCCGATATTGGGTCCCAGGTGGAGCGTCTTCAGGCCCGCCATGCCCTTGAAGGCACCGACGACCGTCTGCACAGAGCGAGGCAACGTCAGCGTCTCGATAGGGGTGTTGGAGAACGCTTCGTCGTAGATTGCTGTGAGCTGGGAGGGGTGAGCCGAGTCATCCTGGAAGGTAATTTCCTGCAGGTTGGTGCCTTTGAAGGCTTCATAGTCGATGGTGCGCACACTGGCGGGCACCCACACCTTGGTCAGCTGGGACGGGAAAGCACCGGAAGAGATGCCCGTGACACCCTCGGGGATTTCAACGTCCTGACTCTTTCCCTGGTACTGGACGAGGACGCCGTCATCGTCCGTAATGAAGTCACCGCGAGGATCGGGCTGGACCGTCACGGGCACAGTCACAGTCTTAGTCACCCCCGCCTCGCTCGTGACGGTCGCGGTTAGCGTGCCGGTTCCCGCCTGCTCAGCACCCTGAAAGTCGATCGACGATGCATCGTCACGGCTATAGAACGCCCCAAGAGTGGTGGGGTCCATGCTCCAGGTGACTGCGCTTCCCTGGAGGGAGGGGGCGAGGAGCGCGTGCAGGTAGACCTGCCGGTTGAAGATGGCCGACACCTCGGGGACGGACAGCTCCATGCCCACGTCCTCGGGGATCTCACGGACCTGAACCGTGGACGTGGAGGTCAGGCTCGAATCATCCTTGTCGGTCACGGTGATCGTCGCCTCACCGACACCGACCGCGCTGACGTGTCCTTCCTGGTCGACGGTAAGAACCGACTCATCCGAAGACTTCCAGACGATGATGCCGGGGTCGAAGTTTCCTGAATCGTAGGAGGCGTCGAAGATGACGTTCTGGCCCAGTGCCAGGTCGGTAGCAGTCGGCCACACGTCCAGCCTCGTCGTCGGCACACCGATGCTGGGTGCTTCAACTGTTGCAGGCTGGAGAGCTCCGGTCACACCGGTGCCCGCGGCGGTGGCCGCAGGCACGCTCAGCGCGGTCAGGGCCAGGACGCCGGTCGTTGCCAGCGCGACCGCTGAAAATGTTCGATGGGACATGTACACCTCGCTTGGTTGAGAACTAGTGGAGGGGAACGCCCACTGCTATGTGGCGTAATCCGTGCTCAAGCCTAGTATGTTGCCCCCTTGATAGACGCTCTTTTTGTCATATTTTCTCAGCATATGTCAAACATGTGACATGTTAGGTTATAGGCTTTTTCACCCACCTGTTCAGAATGCACATACGCACAACTAAGCCCACGAGAAAACACCGCTCGACACACGTGAAACACTGAAGAACATGGGATGAAAGTAACGCGAGGGCGCAGCCAACCACTCGGTCGACCACGCCCTCGCGCTAGGTCACTCGACTACTCGACCCACTGACCTGAGTCGGCAAACCGATACCAGGCCCATCCGTCGCTCACCCACCCGGTGGACATCGCTCCGCTGCCGGGCGTCAAGTAGTACCACGAGCCACCATCGACGACCCACCCACTGGCCTGCACGCCCGAACGCAGGTGGTAGTACCAGGCACCATTGTCACGAACCCAGCCGACGCGCATATAGCCAGCCACATCGAAGCGGTAAACCCGACCACCGATAGTCACAGCTGTACCGACCGGATAGGAGCCGTCGGCGTAGCGATACCACCAGCCACGAGCACCCCAGACCCACTCCCCCGTCTGCTGTTGGGGTATCGACGTCTGGATCGGCGCGGGACCCGGCGCCTGGCTCGGCGCGGGAACAGGCGGCTGGCTCGGGGCGGGACCCGGCGCCTGACTCGGCGCGGGAGCGGGCTTGGGATCATCGTCGGTGATCGGCGAGGGCTTGGCCTCGGCGTGATCTGGATCCTCCACCGGCGCAGGAGTGGGATCGTCGTTCGGATCGGGCAGGGGCAGCGGGGGCAGGACACGGTTCACGGTCACACTCACTGTGGCCGACTGTTGAATACCTGATGCGTCGCGGACGTCGACGCGCAGCTCGCTGTCAGCCAGAGACGGCGTGAATGTGTAGGTGAGCGTTGACGCCTTCTCTTCCGCCACATCCGTCATGGCAGTCCAGTCCTGCAGGAGCGTCTCGGTTGTGTTCGCTCCGACCCGCACGACGCGGGCTTCGCGCCCCGTCGCCACGCCGCCGCCTGCGGTGATTTCCACGGTCGCAGGTACCTCCGGGGACACCGTGAGCGCGTACCCATCCCCGGCCTCGGCGATGCCGGTGCCAGACACGCCCAGCGTCGGGGCCTCGTACACCGACAAGCGCGAAGCATCGTAGCCCGCGCTCTCCATCGCAGCCGTCGCGATAGTCCACGCGGAGGTACCCTCGGCGGAGGCCACGTAGATGCTCGTGTCCGCTTTGAGTTCAGGGGCCATTCCCTCGGCGAGGGCGACCTTCGTGGCGGTAGCGGGAAGCACCAGGACGCGCGGCATCTCGCCCCAGAAGGTGAAGCTGGTCATCCCCTCTCCGAAGAAGGCGCTCTCGGGACGGCCGCCCTCCGATGTTCCTTCACTGTAGAAGGTGCCGTCGATGCCTCCGCGCACGATGAGATGACGGACGCTGCGGGCACCTCGCGGGGTCAGCGACAGGTCGCGCACCTGTGCCCCCAGTTCAATGGTGTCCAGGCCGGTGCCTGTCAGCCCTCGGACGACCTCGACGGAAGCCGGGATCACCATATCGACGAGGTTCGCGCAGCCGTCGAAGGCCTCGTCGCTGATAGTGGTCAGCCCCTCGGGCAGGACGACGCGCCGCAGCGACGTGGCATTCTCGAAGGCTCCAGCCCCGACCGCCGTCGTCCCCGCGGCCACGGTCGCCTCGCTGGCGGAACTCGCGGGCGCATAGCGGACCAGGGTCCGCACGGACAAGTCGTTGTGGTAGAGCGCGCCGTCATCGACAACGAACGAGGCGTTGGCGGGGCTGACGCTGAGGGTGGCGAGGTTGTCGTTCTCTCCCAAGGCGTAGTCTCCGAGGGAGTTCAGGGATGCACCGACATGGAACGAGGTCAGGGCTGGGTTCTTCGAGAAGGCTTCCTCGGCGATGGTTGACACTGTGTCCGGTATAGTGATTGTCGTCGCTGAAATACCGACGAATGCGCCCTCACCGATGGAGGTCAGACGACCCAGGTCGGGCCGGAAGGTGACCTCGCTGAGCGCGGCATCGTAGCGGAAAGCATTGGTGGACACGCCCGTGGCCCCACCCAGGTCGACGGAGACGAGCGCGGGCATCTGCCAGAACGCCGAGGCCCCCATGGTCTCGAAGCCGTCGGGAAGCGTGAGGGTTGTGAGGGCTGCTCCCTCGAAAGACTGGTCACCGACGCGACGCAGGGCGTCGGGGAACGTCACAGATTCGACCTGTGCTCCCAGGAAGGCGAGGTCGTCGATGTCCGTCGTCCCACTCGCGACCGTGTAGGCCCCTCCCGCGTTCTTGGCCGCCGGGTAGGCGATCAGGTGCGTGTGATCGCGTGTATACAGCACACCGTCGAGGCTCTCGTAGTTGGGGTTGCCAGCGTCGACCTGGATACGCGTGAGTTCGGGGGTGTTCGCGAAGGAGCCGACGAGCTGGTCCGCGGCGACCTTCGGCCCCAGGTGGACGGAGGTCAGCTTGCTCATGTCAGCGAAGGCGTCGCGGTTGATGGTGACGAGGGAGCGCGGCAGAGTGAGCGTCTGGACGTTGGTGTTGGAGAAGACGCGGCTGCCCAGCTCTGCGAGTTCGGAGGGAGCGGCCTCATCATCCTGGAAGATAATTTCCTCCAGGCCGGTTCCGTAGAAGGCTTCATCGTCGATGCGGCGGACGCTCGCGGGGATACGGACCGTACGCAGGGTCGTGTCGGAGAAAGCGCGCGAATCAATTGCGCTCACGCCCGCAGGGATGTCTACCTCGGCGTCAGCTCCCCGGTACGCAATGAGGACGCCACTGTCGTCCATGACGAAGTCGCCCGTATCGTCTGCTAGGACATCAACTGTCACGGTGACGGTCTTGACAAGACCCGCGGGGGTCGTCACGGTTGCGGTCAGCGTGCCGACGCCCGCCTGCATGGAAGGAGTGAAGATGGCCGTGGACTCCCCCTCGTCGGGAGCAATGGAACCCAGCGATGCGGAGCTAAGCGCCCACTCGACGCGGCTGCCCCGCAGAGAGGGAGCCAGGAGCGCGTTGAGGAACATGGGGTTGCCGACGGTGGACACCATCGACGAGGCAGACAGCTCAATTCCGGTTTCCTCGGAAACAGCGTGGACCCGAACGGGAACGGAGGCGACGTCAGTTGGCTCGGCGCGACGCTTCACACTAATCGTGGCCTCACCCTCACCGATGGCCGTCACGAAGCCTTTGTCATCAACGGCGAGAATCGAGGTATCCGACGACGTCCATGTGAGTTCGGAGTGATCGACCGGTGACGTGTCAGACAGCGCCTCAAACATGACGGCTTGTCCGGGAACGAGCGCGGTACTTCCCGGCCACAATCGCAGATGTTGCGTCGGGACATCCCGGCTCGGGCTGATAAATGCTGAGGCCTGCACGTTGCCCTGATGGGCGGCCACGGCCGTCTCCGCCGCGAGTGCGGCGGGGGCGCTTAGTGCGCCAGCGGCCAGGGCACCGACCAGCGCAAACGACAGGGCTACGTGAGTTCGATGGGACACTATTTCTCCGTGTATTGACAAGCATGCGTGAGGCTACCGTGTCGAATGATGACACCGCAGTCTGTCACACATAATCCCAGGAAGTCTAAGCGTGTACCTGCTGGAAGATATCTCCGCACTGCCATCACATTGCTCAACGCCACCTTTCTAATCGACCATTACCTGCAATAACAATGAAAAACGCGGAACTGTTGACTGTCACACTTACCCCGTCTCCTGCCGACAAAATGGGCCCGCGCCTCCCGATAATCTGACCGGGAGGTGCGGGCGCGGGGTTCAGTGATTCAGCTCAGGCACCTAGCTGATCAACTGACCGTTATCGGCGAAGTGGTACCA
>ERZ773046.967-NODE-967-length-17421-cov-5.454451_pt1 | contig 17421 bp, 20 predicted proteins | sample MGYA00580634_ERZ773046 | MGnify/ENA primary metagenome ERZ773046 (study PRJEB29015, sample SAMEA2738127) | human oral metagenome | biome: human oral; feature: human-associated habitat; material: saliva | place: China | collected 2159 ... | reverse complement strand
TTTTAATTCCATTCGGAAATGGTACTCCTAAAGCACTTAAATTTTCAATCAATGATAAGCAGTAACCAACCGTGAAGAATAACAAGAAAGCTGTCGCAAACTCGTTAAAACCTAAATACAACATATACGGATATACTGTAATGCACATGATTGCAACAATACCATGTTCAATTAATCCTTTTCTGTTTACTGTTGAATTTAGTTTTTTTGTTACAAAAGCCTTTGCTAGTCCAGTTAAAACATCAAGCACAATTATTAATGTAAATGCATGAATATAAACGTCCTTAGCTAAATGGTAATAGCGTTCGGCTAGTTCCGGTAATGTAATTTCCATTAATTAAACTCCTTTCTGTGTAAAATAAAAGAGGGCTATTAAGCCCTCCTTAAATTATTGTTTGTCTTCAGCAACTACTTCAGCTAATCCCATTTTGTCAAGTTCAGCTTTCACTAGTTTGCGAAGTTTTTTGTTCTTGATTTCATCTAATGTCATTAGTCCATCAAGAATTGTTAGTGCTAAATATTTAATCATCATGCTATTACCTCCTTTCATCATTTCTAAAAACACAAGGCTAGACAGTTGTAGCTTTTCTAGAACTGCTACTACTTTCTTTTTCATCTTCATCATCCTCCTTAGCTGGATAAGTGATATTTAAGTGTTTTGCTAAAAATTGTAATTTAGCGTCAATATCTTCAAAATTGCTTTCCCATTCAAACTCCTTAACAACGCTTTGAGCTAACATTTTTCTTGTTGTGTCAAGTGTCGCTGTTGACTCTTTCAACTCTTTTTTCATAGCTGTGATTTTTTCGTTTTCAGCTTTATTAGGGTAAGTATCTTGATAGAATTGTTCCAGTGCCAGTTGTACTATTTCATCTTCTGACTTGCTTAAATGGTCTCCTTTAAGCGTTGTTTCAATCACAGTCCCACCGCTAGTGCTAAATATACTAACAATGGTTGATAATACTGCTCCGTTGCTGTCGTAAGTGGCACGTGCATAATTCTTTTTATAAGTTGCCATTGATTAATTCCTCCAGTTTGTTTAGTCTTTCGTTCATTTCTGTTAGTTGTGATTTAAGTTGTTGATTTTCGGTTGATAGTTCCTGGATAGCTTTGAGAGAATATGTTAGTAAGTTAAATTGATTTAAGGTCTTATATTCTCCCGACATTGTTACAAAATTTTTACTTATTTTTTCAACATCTTGCGCTATTAGTCCTATTTCAGTAAATGGTTTCCTTTCTAACTGTTCTCTATGTTTCCAGTTAAAACTTTTAAATTTAAAGTCTCCTATTAAATCTAGTGCTTTATATTTGCAAGTTTTTATATCTTTTTTTAATCTAACATCAGATGTAGTACTATAAAATCTGTCAATCATTTGCCATAAACTATAGATTTTCCCGCCCCAATCATAATATATATCGTTTTTCGTTCTATCGAAAAGTAATGCAACGTTTTTATCCCATATTCCTATGGCTGTACTGTTATCTTCGTAGTTATCAAATTTTAAATTATTTATACCCCGAGCCCTTACATATCCGTTTACCGTCATTAAATAAGCGTCTGTACCAGCAGTTTCTGTTGTGCCAAAGTTAGGATCTACATACACATAGAGTCCGTAAGCAGTTTCACCTGTACGCCCGTAATTCCCAAGCATTTGAATACCGACACCCTTATTTGCATTTGGCTTTTCTGGGAGACAATATCTCAATCCCTCACCTACCGGAATCATATATCCGTGTTTACCTATTTTTATTTTCGAGTTACCTTGGATAACTGCACCTTCAATAGTTTTACCGTATAAATAGTCAGCAATAGCCGTTCCAGTTATTTTAGTTCCTTCTGAACTTATATTGATAGCATTAATTACATTATCCTTACTGACTTTTAAATCAATCTCATCTTTAGTTTGTTTAATAGAACTTTCAAGCCTACTACTCTGTAAGTGAACGTCTTCTGGTGCTGGAGAATATTTTGAATAAATTTTATTACCTTCGCACATGTAAGGAATTGAGATACAGAATCCGCCGTTCTGAACAGCGTAAATCCAAAATGAATAATCACTTGTTTCAAAGTCTCTATCAGCAGTAAATTGATACCCTCTCATATCCCAAGTGTCACCGTGAATATCAATAGTATCTATCCTAGTTTTCCATAGAATATCGCCTGTCTTATGATTTTTTATTTCAACGTAAATTCCTGCATTATTTTGGTGTCCTGTAATCCAATAAAAAGGAATTTTTATCGTATATTGTTGACCTTTACGAATTTTGTTAACAGATAGGTTAAATCCTACACCTTGCCACACATTATTAGCGTTATGTTCTGAAATAACGTATAAATAAGTATTACCTTCGTATAGAAAACGTATCTCATTTGAAGTATTTTGTCTGATTTCCGTGTATATTCCAACTTGAGATGTTCCGTCCCATTTTTTACCGAAGACATTATACTCGCTGTCTGAAAGCAACCTACTACCGATTATTAAGTTTCTGTTTTCCTCATTTGCCAAAGTTTGATATTTAACTTCACCTATCGTTGAATTAAACTGATCAATCGTACTTTCAAAAGTTTTGTATTTTTTAGTAATCTCTTTAATCTCGACTATATCTGGAACGTTTTCCATTCTAGCGTTTGCAACAGTATTTAAGCCTTTGTAAGTGACTAATACAATTACTTCAAGTGGTGTTCCGTTCTGTTCTCTATTCCCCCAGTCAAGGTTAGTTATCCCTCCGTTATTGTCAAAGTTAACGTTCCAAAATCCACTCCAGTCCGTTCTATTACCGCCCTTATATTTAACTTGTGCATTAAATCCACTAGTTATCTTTTGGCCGTCGTAAAACACTTCTAAATAGGCTTTAACGTTATTTGTAACTGAATTTATATATCTACCTTCAAAACGTAGGTTAGCTGTCAAACTGTGTCCGTCAGTTCCATTACGTCCATCATTCCCTTTTGCTCCATCTTCACCCTTAATCTTAACCCACTTATATTTCCTAAAATCAGTACTATCAGCAACCTCAAAATCACTGTAAGTCCCAATGTACTGCTTACCAGTACTATTTGTTGTGCTAAAATCTCTGTCTCCAGTAGGGCTGTTAGCATAAGCTGTATGGAAGTATGGTGTACGACCGTCAGCACCTTTAATCCCAGGTACTCCGTCTTCTCCACGTATTTTAGTCCATGAATACTCACTAGCACTTGTTGGGGCTATTGCTTTATCTCCTGTATATATACCAATATACTTAAGCGTTGAGTTGTCACTCATGTTACGACCGTCAGCAAAATCACTGTATTTTTTATGGATGTAAGAACTCTTACCTTTAAGTTCTTCTTTAGTAGGTAAGTTTTTTTTGACTTCTCCTACTATTTCTTGAACTTTGCCAGTAATCGATGTGTTGAATACCTTCTGACTTTCCTGTTGAGTGATTTGCCTTATACCGTCAGCATCTATAGTTAAATCATTTACTAGCTTTCTTACACCGTCTTTAGTCACAAATTCTTTTGAAATGTTCGACTTAATGCTATCTTTAAGCTTTGTAAAGATATTCTGTGTTGTAACCTGTCCTTCCTCAAATTGTTGAGTAAATTTTTCATCACTTATAATTTGATTAATAAAAGCTTTGTCAATAAGTGCGTTTTTGATCTCCGCAAAATTTAATTTAGCCTGGATAGCCTTAATTAATTCAGCTTCAGTGATTATCGTTTTTAATCTTCCTATATCTCCCTCAACCGCATCAAGTATTTTAGTCTTAACTACTTCTGGAATAGTTCCGTCAGCTTCGAATAAGGCTTTTTTAACTTCTAAAGCTCCTTTTGATTTTTCTTCTAATTCGACTAGTTTATCTTCAATACCTTTTCTATTTAGTTTCAGTAGCTGTGCTAAATTCTTCTGAATTTTAAATGCATCTAACATAGTTTCAGCCTTTTCTTCTATAGCATTGTCAACCATGCTAGCTAGTGTTGTTCCTAGATTAGATTGAATCTTACCAAACCCAATAGTTTTTAGCTTACGGCCCATAGGAGAGTAAGTATATTTTGTGATTTTCTTTTTAACATCAAGATTGAATTTCTCATGAAATATTGTCACGGTGTCGAATATTCCAACAGGTTCATCTGGAATACCTACAACATTAATCTCTATGCTTTCCTCAATCACATCACACAATGTAGTTTTAAAATATTGTTCACCGTATTTTCGTAGTGTTGCTTCATCTACTACATCTTGATCACTTACATCTAAATTTCCTTCATAGATGTTCTTATACTTACCTATCAACGGACTATCGACAGTAACAGCAATTACTTTATCCTTTTCTCCCTCTTTTTGAGAGTTGATAGTTTTAGTAAAATGAATTCTTGTTCTTAAATCTTTTATAGATTTTTTCTGTTGGTATGATTTTAGATTTTTTTTGTACATGAATAAAGCTTCTTTGTTAGTCCCACCATTACTTAGCAATCTAATATCATACTTATCTCTGATTAAATCTCCACCCCATTGACCTAATATAGAATGCTTATCCTTAAATAGCGCTGTAGCTACTGTCACATTCTTTAAATTTAGACTGTGAGTATTTGCTATATCAGAAGAGAATGTAAACTTGTGTTCACGAATTATGCTACTCACAAGACTTCTCATTACCCTATCGCCACTAGCATTATTTACACTTAATTCAGTAATAGAGTAATTATTTAATAACGTTGCTACTTGATTTGCATAAACGGTAATATAAGCGTGATGTTTTTCTACTTCAAATATGATAAATTCCTGTTCTCCGTGTAAGTCGTCAGCTAGTAATAAAGTTTCTTCTACTAACTCCTCCCACAACGGATTATTAGTAGGAAATTTAAAACTCAATTGATATTTACTATTTCCTTCTTGTATTATTTCATCATTATAAGCAAAATTAAGAGGGGTTTTCCCCTCTTTTAAATAGATCATACTCTCCACCTCCAATTACCTTTTATTTTTATGCTAGTAACATTACCATTAGTTGCTACACCTTGTAATCCGGGCGGTATTTCAAAGAAACCACCCTTTTTACGAATTGAATTTTTCACAACGTTATTTTTGTCATATACATTTTGTTTTCTATGTCTACAATCAATAATAGCTTTACTGTCTAAATTTAAAAACATAGACTGAACACCTATTGTTAAACTTACTTCTCCAGAGCCTTCTATTTCAATTACTGGTTCTGAAAAAACATTACCTATATTATTGATAGTTCCTCTTGTTGTAAGCTTAGTTTCAGTATTTTCAGTAGTATATCTGAACGGATTAAATCTCAATTTAACGTTAACCATCCATCTTGACTTACCATGTTTACTGTAAGTAATATCAACCAAGTCAGCATAATATCTTGACAAATTCAAGTAGTCAAACTCTATTTCGTTATCAAAATCATTAAATAAGTTACTCAATTCAACAACTTTAGCAAAGTTAACAGCAGAGAATTTCAAGACACGTTCTTGACTCTTATAAGCTCCGTCATGAACTACATAAGTACCGTTAGCACCGTATATTTCACTTTCTTCTGTTACACGTTTTTTCGCTACTTGAATCTCTCCACCGTCAAATAACACATAGTCTTTAGGAGGTAAAATTACATTGTTAATCTTAACCATTAAATTCCCTCCCTTCTAACAAAAGTCATTTGTCTATCATATGAATTTTTAGCTAATACTTCACCGTCTAAATAAGTGTTAACATCTTTATTTGAAATATCTTTTAACAATTCTTGCACAACTTCTAATGCTTTTATTACCTCATTGTCATTATCTCCTGTAGAAAAGTCAGCCGTACTCATATCATCAATTTGTAAGTTTTTAGATACATTTGCACCTACTTCGAAATCTGTCATTTCGCTTGTGAAAGCCTTGTTAATATCTCCAGCCATTCCACTAACTGTTTTTTTAACTGACTCAAACTTATCTGTAAGTCCTTCATCTAAACTTTCCATGATAGCAGTACCGGCAGGAATAAGTAATTTTCTATCAACTTCAATCGGTCCTTTGTGATCACGAATCCATCCAGCAATACTACTAACAAAATTTTGAACGCTACTCCAAGCAGATTTTAACCCATTAAAAAAACTATTCATGATAGCTGCACCTATGTCAGCTAGATTAATATTTCTCAGTGAGCTAAATATACTTGTAACGCTACTTACTAGACTTTGAACACCACTTTTAAAACTATTCCAAGCGCTTTGAGCAGCACTAACTAAACCTTGAATAATACTAATCACACTTGATTTAATAGAATTCCATGTATTTACTGCAATGCTTTGAATAGCGTTAATAGTTGATGTGAAAAAAGCTTTAAAGTTTTCCCACAATGATCTTATCGCAGTAACTAAACCTGTTACTATTGAGACTACAGTAGATTTTATCGCATTCCATATACTAGAAGCGGTTGACGATAAGAAATTCCAAATAGCAACCAAACCATTTTTAAAGCCTTCCCAAGCATTTAATAATAAAGATACTAAAGTAGTTACTATCGCCATTACAACGGCTTTGATACCTTCCCAAACAGTCTGAATTGCTAATTTAATGTTATCCCAAATAAGCTGCAAGTCTTCTTTAAGTTTAGTAAAGTTACCTGTTACCAAATCTATAACGATTAGCACAGCTCCCATTACAATAGCCTTGATGAATTCCCAAGCACCTTGAATTACCATTTTTACACCTTCCCAAACAGCTGTTAATCCAGTTTTTAAGATTTCCCAAGCGTTTAAGAAAGCATCGATAAACGGTTGAACAATGGCAGTGATAGATGTTGTAATGAAAGTCCAAGCTGTCGATGCTCCTTCTTGAATACCAGTCCACAACGTAGAAAAGAATTCTGTTACCCCTTGCCATATAGCTTTTATTTCTTCTACAGCAACCGCCCACACTGCTTGAATTCCAGTCCACAACATGGTTGCTCCTGTTGTAATTCCATTCCATATACCACTAAAGAATTCTACTACTCCATTCCATGCTTGTTTTATAAAATCGACAAACCCTTGCCATATTGCTTTCCCAGTTTCGGTTTTTGTGAAAAACCATACTAAAGCAGCGACAACAGCAGCGATTGCAACTACAAGAGCAGTAATAGGATTAGTTGCGATTGCTAAATTGAAAGCTACCATAGCTTTTTTTGCAGCATCAAGAGCTAAAACAAAACCTGTAAATAACGTTTGTACTGTGCTTATCACTTTTAAAGTAATAAATCCAGCAGCAAGTCCTGCTAACGTAGCCTTAGTTAACGACAATGCAACTTCATTTTCTCGTAAGAACGATGTGAAATCTTTAATCCATTGTGATATTTCTTTTACAATACCGCTCAACACTTCAAAAGCAGTCCCTAGAGAACTTACACTGCTTTGAGTATCATTAATTCCTAACAAGTCACCAATAAACTCTCCAACAATTGCTCCTACATTTTTTATAGCTTGCCAAATATTTTGAAATGCTGTTCGAATATTGTCAGCAATGGTTACGATTGTGTTTGCAGTACCTTCATCAATTCCAAGTGATTTCATAAGGTCAATTCCTTGTGCTGTTGAAAGTTTACCAGTTAAAACTTCTATGAATGAATCTACGGCTCCCGATACTTTCGTTAAATATCCCTGGATCTTATTGACGACTTCATCTCCGAGGACTCCTCTTAATTGTTCAGCAAGTCCGGAAAATGCTCCTACAATCAAAGTAGGTAAACCTTTTAAAATATTACCTACCATAGGTAAAAAGTTTCCTACAAGAAATGTCATTGTAGTACTAGCTAATGCTTCTAGTGCAGGTTTGATATTTTGCCCTAAGGAAAGATTTCCTAATAAGTTAAGGAATGCAGCTTTCATACTAGCAAATGATCCTTGTAGTGTTGTTGATGCTTCTTTAGCAGTAGTACCTGTGATATCTAATTCTTTTTGAATTACGTGAATAGCTTCATACACATCAGATAGGTTGTTAATATCATACTTAACACCTGTCAATTTCTGTGCATCAGCTAACAGTCGTTGCATTTCTTGTTTTGTACCACCATAACCCAATTTCAAGTTGTCCAGCATGGTATAGTTTTGTTTTGCGAATCCTTGATAAGCGTTTTGGATAAGCTCCATAGATGTTCCCATCTTATTTGAGTTATCGGCCATATCTACCATTGCCATATTAGCGACTTTCGCAGCCTTAGCCGTATCTCCACCTAAAGATTGTAGTAAACTAGCACTAAATCCCGTTACATTTTCCATATAAGCGTTAGCAGATAATCCTGTAGTTTTGTAAGCTTCATTTGCATATTGCTTAACCATGTTAGCGTTGTTTTTAAATAGCGTTTCTACTCCACCTAGAGATTGTTGGAGTTTTCCACCTTCTAATAAGGAAGCAGCAAACAACTTACCAATTCCAGCAGCAATTACAGCGTTCTTAATTGTCGATACTAAACTATTCCCGGCACTCTGACCGGCACTTTTTACTTCCCCATCTAACTCTTTTGATATCATTCCGGATATCCCTTTAGCAGATGGCATAATTTGAACATATGCTTTACCTAAATTAGTTGCCATATTATCCTCCTTCCCTCAGTATTTTATTTCTAGCTTTTTCAAAATCCTCACCAGTAGCGAACACAAGTTCTTCTTTCACCTTAACAGGCTTATTGATACTATCAACAATAGACTTAGGTTGATTTCTTCCTTTCTGTCCGTCTTTTGTCTTAGTCCAAACTAAAATACTTAATCTATCAACAATAGAAGCTAATAGCATAGTATCCAATTTAACCTTTTGACCTGTCATTTTTAGCTTGATTCTTGAATCATCTCTCAATCCACTACAAAAAATAGCCACCTTATCTGGTGGCATATCTTTGTAATCATATATTTGATAAGTTTCAGCTAAATCACAAATCACAGCATTTTCATCTGTGTTCAGCATACTAGCAAGGACTACTAGTTTTTTAATCTTGCTTGAGCTTCAAAGATATCTCTTAATTCATCAGATATTTTTTCTGTATCGACAATTCCGTCTTTATCTCTCACATGATCTTTTAATTTGTCTGTTTGTTCCTTACCTAGAAGAAGTTTTAACACTTTAGGAAGTGCTAACGGATTACTTTCTAATTCTCCTAATACTTCTACAAGTTCATAATTTTTTAGATTTTTTTCTAAAACAGAATAAGTAAATCCTGACTTAGTGACACCTGTTAATTTCTTCATCTACTTATCTCCTATCTTTACTTTTTTTTAATATATTCGTAGTGAGTATTTCCTTCTGAATCCGGGAAAGCGTTTAAAGTTGTTTCAAACCCAACCATTTCAGAGTCAGTATATTTAATTTCCCCTACTTCCCCGATTTTACCATTAGGAATCACAATACGTTTAAGGATGCCACCTTTTAGCACCATCTCAATTACTACTGAATGTTGTACTAATTCTTTAGTATTAGCTTTAATTGTGATACCAGTTCCAATATCACCTTCAACATTATCTTTCCCATATATTTCTTTTAACACATCAATATTTAATGATTCAATTAAAGTGTAAGTGAATTTATCTGTTTTTTCTGTTTGAACAGTATCAACAATATCTCCTCCCCAAGCCTTTATATTCTCAGTACTAGCCGTGTTTTCATTAGTTAGTCCGTCTTCTGAAATATACCCTAGTGCTTTGAATGCTTCATTTAATTCTGTAGTTGCATCAGTAGGAAGTACTGTTCCTAGTGGTGCAGAATAAATAGCTCCACCAATCTTAGGTTTTGCCGATGTTACTTTTGTTACGTCTGCCATTGTTTATTCTCCTTTTTAATAGTAATAAATATCAAATACGGCTTGATAACGATATTGTTTAGTCTCAAAATCAGTATGATTATAATCACTATTTAAACTGACTTTTGACACTTCATCCACCATTATCAAGTCGTACATTAGATCCTTAATTTTTTCATTTAATTTTGCTGTTTCAAATAATGATTCAGCATAACTTTGTATTGCTATTGTTGATTCTTTTAGTAAGTTTTCTCTTTTTCCACTAGTTTTTTGAATTAAAATATATCGTTTAGGTAAGTTTTTTTGATGTTCAAAAATGATAGGTATTTCAAGATGTTTTGACAAATAATTCTTAACTATTAATTCAATCATTATCTCATTGCCTTTAATAGAGTATTGTTTTTGTTGTTGTCTCTGATAGCTTTACTTGTTTTAGTCTTGACACTCACGTTCGCTCTGTTTTTACCAACATATGCGCTAGTTTCATATCCGCTTCCCGCTCTCTCTTGAATTCCTTTAGCTTTTTCTTTCAAGATAGCAACCATTTCCGGACTTTTCATGAGTTCTGCTACACCCCTGTAATTTAATTCAAACTTTTTACTCATAACGTTCTACCATTATTTTCTTATTCCAACTTAACGGAATCATAGACTCAATACCCTCTTGAGGAATACCTATAGTCTTCCATTTCCTACCGAAAAACACAACTTCTCTGTTTTCCCATGTATTCTGATTTCCCTTAGGTATTCCTAGTAAGTATTCAGCCTTTTTCCCAGTTAGATTTACAATATTTACAACATCTTCGGTTTTCACAGGTGCGACTAAAACATTCTTGACAACTATTTCTTTATCAACAAAAATAGGATTGTTAAATTCATCAACTTCACCTTGAATTTTATCGATTAAAACTATATCTATTCCCTTAAGTATAGTCATAGAATTCTATCACTCCGTATCGTTGTTTTTTAAAACCTAAACGCTTTAATTCACTATCTTTTATAAATAATCCTCCTCCAGGTACTAAAAATGAACCGGAAACAGAATAACCAAGAGCAGACTCAGCAAATTGAGTCATCGGCTCTTGATTTGTTGAAGTCATGAGAGTTCTTGCTACAATGTCAACAACGACTGATTTTACTAAATAAGAATAACTTTCGTCTTCTTTAATCAGTAAATCTAAATCTTTGTTTACTTTCTTAGCTTCAACTCTTAAGACATGAGAAACTGTTTTTAACAACTCCTCAGAACGTCCTATCTCATGGCTTTCAACACTTCTCCATAGTGTGTCTAAATCTTCAACAGTAGCAAATGGTTCAAGTGTAGTCATATTACACCTCTATTCTTTGTCAGATTCCTCTGACTTAGTTTTTTTAGTTGGAGTTTTAACTTCTTCTACAACTTCTTCTACAAACTCCCAATCTCCAGAAAGTTCACTTTCTGTTAAAATCTCTACTTCAGTTTCTTTATGTTTATATTTATTCATAGATTATCTCCTAAGCTTCTTCTACACGTGCAAATGCTTTTTCGTCAAGAATTCCCCATCCAATGAATACCTCAGTACGTAATAAGATTTCATTGTATGCTTTTAAATCTCTTCCTGTTCCGTCTGGATCACCATATTCGATAATCTCCATAGGAATGTTTTCAGCATAACCCCATTTGAATCTATTTTGGAAATCTCCGACAATAGCTTGATTTTTCTTACCTTTTCCACCTTGTGCATTTACAGTTTTATTGATATCTAAATCCATAGTAAAGAAATTATCTGGGCGTTGTCCGAATCTAAATTCCGGATATTTAACATTATCAAATTTATCTTTTACTTTAGACATTGCTTGTCCAGCGACTGGAGACATTGCAATTCCTGTTACTTCATTATCAGTAGCAATAATAGCTTGAACCGCATCGTCAATATTATCATCAACTTTTGTAGCGTTGTAAGTAATAACATTTCCAGTCACTAATCCATTAAATGAGTTAGAGTCTTTAAAACTTGCATCTTCTAAAGATTTTGGTTCTAAACCGTGAATAGCTGCGATATCAAACCCTTCAGCGATTTTCTTAGAAAAACCATCAGCATAATGTTTTAAGAAGTTTAATTTTTTCTCATCAGAAGCATATTTAAACTCGTCTGTAATACGTGCTTGATATACGAATTTTAAAGGTTTAATTACTTTCGATGTAATTACAGCTTTTCCAGCTCCTTTTAATCCACCTTCACCTACGATTTGTGCATTACCTTCTAAATTGAAAATAAATTGTTCTGTTCCGTTAAATGGGATAGGTTGTTGATTTGATAGTTTTGCAAGAGTCGAACGACCTTGTACTTTGCTCATAATTTCTGTTACTAATTCTGGACTAAATAGAGTCCCTTGTTTCATTGCTGTTGATTCTGTCATGTTTTATTCTCCTTTTATTTTAAATTTTTAACAACTTCACGCCATGCAGCATCTGTTCCTTTTGATTCAAAATTAGGTTCTTTATCTGCTAATGGTTGTGTATATTTTTTTACATTAACTAACGACGCTAGACGTTCAGCATCTTCATTCAAACTTTCCTCACTATCACCTTGGAGTCTATCTGCTAAATCAAAAGGTAGTCCGTTCTTCATTGCGATCTGTTGTTTTAGTGACTTGTTTTTCCAAGTAGTCACATCTTTTTCAAGGTCAGCAATTCTACTAGCTGTTGTGCTTTCACTTGTTTCTTTATCAGTGATAGTTTGTTTCAAGCTTTTATTTTCCGTCTCTAAATTCTTAATTTTTTCTGCTAAAGTATCATAATCAGCATACTTTTCTTTCTCGCGATCTAATCTTGCCTTGATAATCGCATTTAATTGTTCTTGAGTTTCAATTACTTTAAATTCTGTCATTTTAAATCTCCTTATATCCGGATTACCCGTCCGTTCGGTAATTTAAGCTAATTAATAGCTTATCCTTTGTTTTTTCTTAGGCTTGATAGAATGACAAGCCCAATGTGCAAGCAATGCACTATCCAATAACGAAATATCCATATCAGCAAACTGTGACTTATATCCAAAACCACCGTTAGTCCCGATGCTACGTTTTTCACAGTTAGTAGCTACTTTCCTTAACGATGGTTGGCCATTATGACAAATAGTCTTTTGGAATATGCCTTGTTCAAAAACTGAATTAGCTGTGATTATCTCTTTAACCGTTGGTAAGATAATATTTCTTATCTTGTAGTCTTTTAACTCCTCTTCTAACATCTTCTGACCGCTTGCACCGTCAACAACGATGTTTGCTACATCAGCGTTTTTTAAGAAATTAATCAACCACATATTACCGTTCCTTAAGCTTTGACAATCAATAGTTTCAATAAAAATACGTTCATCATTAGTCCTAACAGCAATACTCATGCTTACGTTATTTCCATCATTTCCGTATTTGATACCGACATACAACTTACCTTTGAAGTCTACTTTTTCAGACAATAAAAGACCGTCCCATTCTCTCTCACTGATTACAGATTTTTGAGAGAACGACGGCCAAAAACCAAGACGTTGAACATTGTGATCTAGTTTATCTTCACCAAGCTCAGCTTCAATTTTTCTTTCTGTTAAATGATAACCTAAAGAAGGATTTGAGTTATACCAAGCTTCTACATCGTCTATTTCTTTTTCGTCTTCTACCGACCACTCAGCCCACCCGGAATATTTACTTTTTCCGAATAAACAAGCTTCACGATATTTAGTAAAAACAGTCCCTATTGAAACTGGTGTAGGAGGTGTCCCACACATAACTGTCATAGGGTTCTTACTGTCCGTTACTGTGTATTTCAAAGCAGATTCTTGCTCAATTGTGTATTCCTGTGCTTCATCGATTATCATTAAATCGAAACCTTCACCAAGTCCACCATTTTTAGTCCTAGTTCTAAATTGAACAACTCCACCAGTCGAATATAGCTCAATTCTTTCTTGACCTTTAGCACGTATAGAATTAAAATCCTCTCCGTCTACATATCCCATCCTCTCCAGGTATTTTTTAACCTTTTCAAAAGATGAATGAGATGTGCTAATTCTGTGTGCTGTGTGTAAAATGTTGATACCTTGATGTAAGGCCCAAATTTCAAGAATATACACAATCTCAGTCTTACCGTTACGACGTGGCAAAGAATATCCGAATTTCTGATGTGTCCACAGTCCTTCTTCATCAACTGCCATGATGTCTTTTAGAAGATACAACTGCCAATCGTAAATTAATAATCCTGTTCTTTGATATAGATCTACAGCTTCTTGATATCTACTTTCCTTATAGTCTAAAATCACCGATTGAGTAGGAGTTTGTTTACCAAATTTCTTTGTCATTCAGTCGCTCCTTTCAACCAACCTAGTTTAATGCCATACGGTAGGGCAAACTTTATAGTTTTTCATCAAATTTAATTATTTTAGTGTGAACATCCTGTCTTACTCCTTTTTTAGGGAAGTATTCAACGGTACAACGGCAATTTTGATGCCTTCTATATACGTCTTTTGGTACTTCCGGATAAGAGTATGTTCCGACTAAACTTTTACACCATTTACAACAATTTCCCGCTTCTTTTCTCACTACTTTAGGTTTGAGACCAGAATTGTAATGAAATTCAGCGTTCTTTCTTATCATGTCAGCTACAACACTTTGACTGAAATTGACTATAGGAGAACCTAACAACCATTTTGACTGCTCAAAGTCTTCTCCAGTTAGTCTTCCTACTAATCCATCAATTCTATTTTGATTTAATTTAGGAATTTGAACAGCTAGCCCAATTTTTGCTTTCTTGTTAAGTATTTCTTGAACAATTGCGCCAAAATCAGTAATCAGTCTGTGATTTTCCTTTAATCTATCGTTAAGTATTTCTTTGATAATAGGTGTAGGATTTTCTGTAATGTGCAAATTAAAAGCAGTGGTTAGAATTTCTCCTAAAGCCACTGCGTAATTGTTAACATCAACGTAAGTTGTTGCTTGTATATTTAATTCTTTTAATTTTTTTTCAAACGTTTCAACAATTCGTTCTAAAACTTCATTACTCATTTTCTTTTACCAAAACTTCCGTTTTATTAATCATAGCTTCCGCTTCTTGCTTACTCATTCCAGTTGATGTTAGTAATAGAATTCCATTTTCTTTTGAAAGTACTCCCTTTTGGTAGTTATTCAATAAAGAAGTGATTTCATATGTAGAAATGATTCTATTTTGTTGCTTATCTTCTGAGTTAGTAGTTTTTTGTTCTACTTCTTCTATTTTTGGAGTAGCGTTCATATCACCTTTTATTCCAGTAATATCTCTAATTACTTTAGCGTCGATATATCCAGGTAATGCTTGATTAAGCTTAATCACTCCATCGCCTATTAAAGTAAGCATATTAGCATCAGCTTCAAATAGAGGTTCCCATTTTGGCACAGTGTCAATAAATCGACCACGATTATATTTAAAATCATCTCTTAAGCAACAAGCAACGTAAGCAACGTTTAACAGTCCGCTTCCTATTGATCGTTGTGCTTTTCTTCCAGCTAGTCTTAAATTCTCATGACTTGCTTTAATCGCTTCTACAGAAGATGGATTATCAGAAATGAAACCTAAATCATCAAGAGTAAGTCCAGTTTCTCCAGCAAATAAAGCCGCAGCTGTTCTTAGTTGTTCTGTGAACGGAGACATTGAAGGAGTAGTGAATTGACCTACTGTTGGTTTGTCACCGTCAGAGCTAGCAGAAATTTGTAACATACTAGATACAGTAGCTTTCCACGTTTCAAGTGGTTCTGCGTCCGAATCCATTCCCAACACATATTTCTGAGGGAATGAGTAAAACTCCGCTGTAATATCTGCCCTTTCTAGTGTTCTTTTAGCCAGTTTTTGATAATACATTCCTGACCTTGTTATTCTTGACCTACCAAAAGGCCTTACGCTATCTGGAGCATGAATAACAGGTACTAACAACGGAATACCAGCAGTATTTGCAATTACTGTTGATTGACCTGTTCTTTTATCATTAATTATAGTTTCTTTATCCGTGAAGTAAGCTTCTAACAGTGCTTTACCATTTTCATCTTTTTTTAGAATCGCATATCCCTCAGTTAATAGTCCTGTGATAGGGTCAAGTATTCCAGTAGCATTACTAGCTTCAATTACTTGTAATCGTGGGATATCCTCCTCAACTTTTGAGATATAAACAAAGCTGCACGATGCTATAAGTGAAGATAGAATAACACTATCAAAGAATATATCTGGATTATTTTGTTTGAATATATCATTTACCTTGAAATCGTCCTTTTCAAATTCTCTGAAAACTAATCTGTCAGCAAGACTATCTACAGCTTTAGTACACCATCCTAAAACTGATCTATATTGATATCTTAGTTCTTTAGGAATAGTAATTCCATATTGTTCATCATTGAATTTCATTGCATATTGACTATATCTTAAATCTACTCTAGAATTAGTCAACGCAAGCTTTCTACGTAGGTATTGTATGCCTTTATATTCCAATAAAATCACTCCTTTCTTTTAATCGTTATTTTCGCGCGAGAAAAAATGTACAGTGACGGCGTGAAGGTCGGCCGAAGCCGTGGGGAGGGTCACTCCCCCCATAAACCTTGATAAATCAACATTTTCACTTTTAATTTATTTTCAAAACCTTGATAAATTAGGCTTTTTATTGATTTTTTTGTTATTTTTGCCGTTTTTTTAGCATTTTTTACGATTTTTCGCTGTTTTTTACTTATTTTTTGTTATTTTTCTTTGTAATTCATCCAATCTAACAGTTTTGGCAAGTTTCTGTTGCCTATTACATCCTCCTTGACCTCATTTCCCTTACTAAATAGCTTATCTGACTTCTGCCTGTTGCAATGGAAGTGTGCCAACTGTAGATTAGCTAGATCAGATGGATGTCCACCTTTAGCAACTGGAATGATATGGTCAATCACAGGGCTTAATGGGTCGGGGTATTTAATAGACTTATCAACTTGTTGACCACATATTCCACAATAGTTCTGCGTCTTAAGTAGTCTCTGTTTGTTTTTATCGAATGCGGTACGGTGTGTGCCGGTCTTATCAAGCCTCACGGTATTCTCCTTACCTACCCCCTTTATATAGGGTATATATAGTATATAAGCTATATATTTTAAGGGAGGGGGTATATTTTATATTTATCACTCCAAAATAAAAAGACAGTCGTTAAACTGTCTTTAGTCTTTAAGAGAGCTATACAATATTCATTTAGGTAGAGATTTTAATACACTATAAATAAAAAAGTTGGGATTCCACATCGTCTTACAAAAATCTAAAAATAACTTTCAAGGAGGACTCTACCTAAATTTCATATATTACCATTATACCACGGTTTTTAGGCTCAAAAGGCTCAACATTAGTCAATATTGATTAATTTTAAGAATATATCTAACTGACTGCTTAATTTTCTCTTAACTGTTGAAATATGCATATGATATTTAGCAGCAATATCATAGTTTTTCATTCTGTTGAAATACTTAGCATATACTATTCTGTAAGTCTCTACATCAAGACTTTTCATATATTTGTCAATACATTTTAAAATCCTTTTATTCTCTCTATAGTGATTATCGTCAAGCTTTTTAATCAGATTCCTTTCATTTCCTTTTTTCTATCTCTTTCTCTCTCTCTTCTCTCTTTCTCTCTTTCTCTCTTTCTTTCTTTCTTTCTTTCTTTCTTTCT
>ERZ773046.965-NODE-965-length-17463-cov-2.842601_pt1 | contig 17463 bp, 9 predicted proteins | sample MGYA00580634_ERZ773046 | MGnify/ENA primary metagenome ERZ773046 (study PRJEB29015, sample SAMEA2738127) | human oral metagenome | biome: human oral; feature: human-associated habitat; material: saliva | place: China | collected 2159 ... | reverse complement strand
GAACGAGATTGGTAATTCTGTACGCGAAGTGAAGGCAGGGAAGATCGATTTTAAGGTGGACAAGAGTGGTATTATTCATACCTCAGTAGGCAAGGTGTCTTTCACCCCCGAACAGATTAAGGAGAATGCACGCGAGTTTATCAATACGATCATTCGTCTCAAGCCAACCTCCGCAAAGGGTACCTATCTCAAGAGCATTCATATCTCTAGCACGATGAGTGCTGGTATCAAGATCGATCCTAAATCAGTAGACCTTTAATAAGAGATTCTAAAGATGAGAAAGGAAGTAAAAGGTACCGTAGTTGAGAAGCTCTCAGACTATTTGGCTCAATATCCCCACTTTTATCTTGCAGACATCGAAGCTCTTGACGCAGTGAAAACTGCTGAGCTCCGTGCTGTATGTAATAAAGAAAACGTTAAGCTTGTCGTAGTTAAGAACACCCTTATGCGCAAGGCTCTCGCCGAAAGCGAGACTGACTTTGCAGAGCTATATGGTGCGCTCAAGGGCAATACTTGTGTAATGTTTACGCAGAATGCTAATGCACCTGCTCGCATTATCAAGGAGTTTGCTAAGGCTAATAAAGAACTCGGTAAGCCCGCTCTCAAGGCTGCTTATGCACAAGAAAGCATCTACCTTGGACCTGAGAACCTCGAAGCTCTTGTTTCTATCAAGAGCAAAGAAGAGCTCGTGGCAGAAGTGGTTGCCCTCTTGCAGTCGCCTGCTAAGAACCTGATCTCAGCCCTCCAGGGCGCTGGTCAGACGATCCATGGTGTTCTTAAAACCTTGGAAGAAAGATAAGTAATAACAAGAAATCAACGAATAATCCATTCATACTACAATGGCAGATATTAAAGCAATTGCTGAAACCCTCGTTAACCTTACTGTAAAAGAAGTAAGTGAATTGGCTAACGTTCTTAAGGAAGAATACGGTATCGAACCCGCTGCCGCTGCTGTAGCTGTAGCTGCTGCTCCCGGTGCTGCTGGTGCTGCTGAAGCTGAAGAAAAGACCTCGTTCGACGTGGTTCTTAAGAGCTTCGGTTCTGCTAAGCTCCAAGTTGTTAAGGCTGTAAAGGAACACTGCGGTCTTGGCCTCAAGGAAGCTAAAGATATCGTAGATGCAGCTCCTGCTACCCTCAAAGAAGGTGTAGACAAGGCTACTGCTGATGCAATGAAGGCTGCTCTCGAAGAAGCTGGTGCAGAAGTAGAATTGAAGTAATCCCCCTTACTGCCTGATTATCAGGTAATCAATGGTTGAGAACCCTGCTTGCAGGAGTTCTCGACCTTTTCTTGTCTTTTTCCACCTACTCGTAGAGAATCAATAATCTAGCAACAGATGGCTAATACTACTGATACTATCAGAGAGAATTTTTCCAAGATACAGAATACATTGCCCTATCCCGATTTCTTGGAAGTGCAGCTTAAGTCTTTTCAAGACTTCTTCCAGCTGCAGACTGCTACAGAATGCAGAAAACAAGAAGGGTTGTACAAGGTATTTGCCGAAAACTTTCCTATAAAAGACACACGCAATAGCTTCACTCTCGAGTTTATAGACTATTGTGTAGACCCTCCTAAGTATTCTATCGAGGAGTGTATTAGCCGGGGGCTCACTTACAGTGTTCCCCTTAAAGCAAAACTCAAGCTCTCTTGTAATGACCCTGAGCACGTAGACTTCGAGACGCAAGTCAAGGACGTGTATCTTGGGCCTATCCCCTATATGACACCGAGCGGCACCTTTGTGATCAATGGTGCAGAGCGTGTAGTGGTATCTCAGCTTCACCGCTCTCCTGGTGTTTTCTTTAGCTCCAGTATCCTTCCCTCGGGAGTGCGTACCTTCTCGGCTCGTATCATCCCTTTCCGTGGTACTTGGATCGAAATTGCAACCGACCCCAACAACGTTCTCTATGCTTACATAGATCGTAAGAAGAAAGTGCCCGTAGCTACTCTTTTGCGTGCTATTGGCTATAGCTCCGACCGTGATATCTGGAGTGCCTTTGGGATTGGAGAGGTTGTAGAAACCTCAAAACTTCAGAACTATATCGGACGACGCGTGGCAGAGCGTATTGGCGTCCGCAACTTAGAAGAAGAGTCTCTGGACGCCGCTGCCGGAGAAGTAACGGCGCAGATGCGTTACGAACTTCGAGTGGAAAGAGACACGCTCCTTACCGAAGAGGTTGTGGAAGAGATCCAGAAGTTGCAGGAAGAGCGACTCACCATTCCCGACGTATTGCTCTTTAAGGAGTCTGATAATAGCAATGTTATCAATCTACTTGTACAGACCTTGAGTAAGGATAGCACGATCTCCGAAGTTGAAGCTTGGAGACAGTTCTATCTCATCCAGCGCAGTGTAATCGCTCCGGATGACCTTACGGCTAAGGAATCTTTCAATAATCTATTCTTCTCGGATAAGCGTTACGATCTTGGGGATGTGGGGCGTTACCGCATCAATTCGAAGCTCAATTTGGATGTCGATCCCGACGTTCGTGTGCTTACCAAAGAGGATATTGTTTCCATTGTCAACCACCTTTTACTGTTAGCAACAACGGGTGCTAACGTTGATGATATTGACCACCTTTCTAATCGTCGTGTTCGTACGGTGGGTGAGCAGCTTGCCGCCCAATTCGGAGTAGGACTAGCCCGTATGGCTCGCACCGTCCGTGAGCGTATGAATGTGCGAGATAATGAAGTGTTTGGTCCTACAGACCTTGTTAATGCTAAGACTATTAGCTCGGTAGTAAGTTCGTTCTTTGGTACCAATCAGCTCTCTCAGTTCATGGACCAAACGAACCCGCTTGCCGAGATTACTCATAAGCGTCGTCTCTCCGCTCTTGGACCTGGTGGTCTTACTCGAGAGCGCGCAGGCTTCGCCGTTCGAGACGTTCACTATACTCACTATGGCCGTTTGTGTCCTATTGAGACTCCGGAAGGTCCGAACATAGGCCTTATTTCCTCTCTTTGTGTTTATGCCAAGGTTAATAGTCTTGGATTTATAGAGACGCCCTATCGTGCCGTTAAGGATGGAAAAGTCGATTTCTCAGAGGAAGGGCTTAAGTACTATACGGCAGAGGAAGAAGAAGAAATGAACGTTGCTCAGGGGAATGCACCGCTTAATCCTGATGGAACGTTTGTTCGCGACAAAGTAAAGTCACGCTACGCTGCGGACTTCCCCATCGTTGCTCCTAATCAGGTGCATCTGATGGACGTTTCTCCTTCACAGATCGCCTCTATTGCTGCTTCGTTAATTCCTTTCTTGGAGCACGACGACGCCAACCGTGCTCTCATGGGATCTAACATGATGCGCCAGGCAGTGCCCCTCATCCAGCCCGAGGCGCCTATCGTAGGTACCGGGGTGGAAGGCAAATTGGTTCGCGACTCTCGTACCCAAGTTATGGCAGAAGGAGCCGGCGAGGTTATCTACGTGGATGCAGATCAAATCAAGGTTCGTTACGACAAGACCGACGAGGAGCTTTTCGTTAGCTTTGAAGAACCTGTTGTTACCTATCCTCTCCCCAAATATCGCAAGACGAACCAGAGTACAACGATTGACCTCAAGCCTATCTGTCGCAAGGGCGATCGCGTGGAAAAGGGAGATATCCTCACCGAGGGCTATGCAACTCAGAATGGAGAATTGGCTCTTGGGCGCAATATCCTTGTTGCTTACATGCCTTGGAAGGGATACAACTACGAGGATGCTATTGTGCTTAACGAGCGTATCGTGCGCGAAGACTTCTTCACCTCGGTACACGTAGAAGAGCAACAACTCGAAGTGCGTGAGACCAAACGAGGACTCGAAGAACTTACGAGCGACATCCCCAACGTGAGCGAAGATGCAACGAAAGATTTGGCAGAAAACGGGATCGTGCGCATTGGTGCACACATTGTTCCCGGGGACATTCTCGTGGGTAAGATAACCCCCAAGGGCGAATCTGATCCCACACCGGAAGAGCGTCTCCTCCGTGCTATCTTTGGCGATAAGGCGAGCGATGTAAAGGATGCTTCCCTCAAAGCTTCTCCCTCATTGCGCGGGGTCGTTATTGATACCAAGCTCTTCTCCAAGAATTTGGATAAGAAGCGCAAGGACATCAAAGAGATCACAGAGCGTATCGAAGGTGAGTACAGCAAAAAGAAAGAACAGCTTCGTAAAGTATTTATTGATAAGTTGCTCAAGCTCACCGATGGGCATACTTCCAATCTTGTAGAGGACTTCGCTTCTCTTGAGATCATTGCTGCCGGTAAGAAGTTTAACCGCACCATGCTCGAAAGCATTGACGAATATAGCAACATTAAGAGCAGCAACTGGACGGAAGACGCCCATACAAACGAACTTATCACAACCCTTATCGCTAATTACATCCGTAAGGATAAGGAGTTGGAAGCAGAGTTCCGTCGTCGTATTCAAGACGAAACAATCGGAGACGAACTTGCCAGTGGCATCGTACAGACTGCAAAGGTTTATATCGCCAAGAAGCGTAAGATCCAAGTGGGAGACAAGATGGCAGGGCGCCATGGTAATAAGGGTATTGTATCTAAGATTGTACGTCAAGAAGACATGCCTTTCCTCGAAGATGGTACTCCGGTGGATATCTGTCTTAACCCTCTAGGGGTGCCCTCTCGTATGAACCTTGGTCAGCTCTTCGAAGCTGTGTTGGCTCGTGCCGGACGCAAGTTGGGCAAGCGCTTTGCTTCTCCTGTATTTGATGGGGCTTCACCCGAGGACATCGAAGAGTACATTAAGGAGGCTGGGATTGATCCCGGTGCTAAGACGCAGCTCTACGATGGTGGTACGGGAGAGCCCTTCAAGCAACGTGCTACGGTAGGGGTAACTTACTTCTTGAAGTTGGGGCACATGGTCGACGACAAGATGCACGCTCGCTCTATTGGTCCCTACTCTTTGGTCACACAGCAACCTCTTGGGGGTAAGGCCCAATTCGGGGGACAGCGTTTCGGAGAAATGGAAGTTTGGGCCCTCGAAGCCTTTGGTGCGGCCCACATTCTACAAGAAATTCTCACGATTAAGAGTGACGATACAATCGGTCGCTCACGTGCCTATGAGGCAATCGTAAAGGGAACTCCTATGCCTACTCCCGGCATTCCCGAGTCTCTCAATGTGTTGATGAACGAGCTAAAAGGCCTCGGTTTGAGCCTTTCTCTGGATTAATCTAAACGCTCAACGTTTCTATATATATGGCTTTTAGAAAGGATAATAAGTTAAAGACAAACTTCTCCAAGATCAGAGTGTCATTGGCATCTCCTGAGCAGATTCTGGAGAACTCTTATGGGGAAGTCACAAAGCACGAAACGGTAAGTTACCGCACGCTCAAGCCCGAGCGCGATGGGCTTTACTGTGAGCGTATCTTTGGTCCGGTAAAAGATTACGAATGCCATTGTGGTAAGTACAAAGGCAATAAGTATCGTGGAATTACTTGCGACCGATGCGGTGTTGAGGTGACCCAAAAGATGGTTCGCCGCGAGCGTATGGGGCACATTGCCCTCAAGGTGCCCGTGGTACATGTTTGGTACTCTCGCTCCATCCCCAATAAAATTGCATATCTACTAGGGTTCTCTTCCAAGGAGCTTGAGTCTATCATTTACTACGATCGTTATGTAGTAATACAGCCCGGTGTCTTTGCAGTTCCCGAAGGAGAGGCTCCCGAGTCCCACCCCGTTAATTCGCAAGAATGCCCCAAGTATCTAGAAGCAAAGCAGCTTCTAAAGAATGAGCATTACGAGCAATTTTGCGATCGTATTTACGAAGAATTCCCAGGCAATGATAGCTTGGAGAACTCAGATCCAAATAAGTTTATTGCAAAGTCGGGTGCCGAGGCTATCTACGATTTGCTAGCCAACATCGACCTTGATGCTCTCGCAGACGACTTGCGCAACATCGCACAAACGGCTACTTCTCAGCAGAAGAAAGCTGAGGCTCTCAAGCGTCTTCCCGTGGTGGAAGCCTTCCGCGCTTCGGCAGGAATCAACCGTCCGGAGTGGATGGTGCTCAAGGTAATCCCTGTAATTCCTCCCGATCTTCGTCCTCTTATGCCTTTGGATGGAGGGCGTTTTGCCACCTCAGATCTCAACGATCTTTACATCCGTGTCATCACGCGAAACAATCGTTTGGGACGTATGATTGAGGCAAATGCGCCTGAAGTGATCATGCGTAACGAAAAGCGTATGTTGCAGGAGGCTGTGGATGCTTTGTTCGATAATTCGCGCAAAACCAGTGCTCTCAAGAGTGATCAGGGACGAGCTCTCAAGTCTCTCTCAGATAGCCTTAAGGGTAAGCAAGGGCGTTTCCGTCAGAACCTTCTCGGTAAGCGTGTAGACTATTCTGCGCGTTCGGTTATTGTCGTAGGCCCTGAGCTGAAGATGAACGAATGCGGTCTGCCTAAGGATATGGCAGCCGAGCTTTACAAGCCTTTTGTGATGCGTAAGCTCATTGAGCGTGGTATTGTAAAGACGGAGAAAAGTGCGAAAAAGATTGTAGATCGTCGAGATCCCGTTATTTGGGAGATTGTCGAAAATGTAATCAAAGGGCATCCTGTACTTCTCAACCGTGCCCCGACGCTTCACCGTCTTGGTATCCAAGCTTTCCAACCCAAGTTGATTGAGGGTAAGGCTATTCAGCTACCTCCTCTCTCGTGTGCGGCCTTTAATGCCGACTTTGACGGCGACCAAATGGCTGTTCACCTCCCCTTGGGGAATGAAGCTATTGCCGAAGCTCAACTTCTAATGTTGGCTTCTCACAATATCCTCAATCCTGCTAGTGGTGAGCCTATTACCGTGCCTTCGCAAGACATGGTGCTCGGGCTTTACTACATTTCTAAGTTCCGCAGCTTGACTCCTCAAGAGCAAGAGCTTGAGCAGCAGGTTATTGACAAGAAACGTATCCCCTCCATTTTCTATAGTGCACAAGAGGCCTATATCGCTTACGACAATGGGCGTATAGATATCCATAAGCCCATTAAGGTAATGGTGCCCAATGCAAGAATTGTGGATGGAGAGCCTCAACGTGATGTTGTAGAGACCTCGGTTGGGCGACTTATGTTCAACGACCTTGTTCCCAATGAGGTTGGTTATATCAACGAACTCCTCGGGAAAAAGTCTCTCAAGAGAATCATTAAAGATGTACTCAAGGTCTGCGGAGTTGCTCGCACAGCTCAGTTCCTTGATGACATAAAGAACCTCGGCTATCGTATGGCGTTCCTTGGTGGTCTTTCCTTCAACCTCCAGGATGTGCTTATCCCTGCCGAGAAGAAGAGAATTATCACAGAGGCTACGGCTGAGGCAGATAGTATTATCGAACAGAACCGTATGGGGGAAATCGATAATCAGACGCGCTACAACAAAGTCGTGGCTATCTGGAATGAAGCTACCGATCTCCTCTCCAATTTGGTGATGGAGGGCTTCAAAAAAGACAATGACGGCTTCAATAGTATTTACATGATGCTCGACTCCGGAGCCCGTGGTTCTAAGGAGCAGATCCGTCAGTTGGCTGGGCTTCGTGGTCTTATGGCTAAGCCTCAGAAGAGTGGTAGTGAAGGTGGGGCTGTTATTGAGAACCCTATTACTTCGAACTTCCTCGAAGGTCTTTCTGTACAAGAGTACTTTATCTCTACCCACGGTGCTCGTAAGGGTCTTGCGGATACGGCTCTTAAGACTGCCGATGCCGGTTACCTTACTCGTCGTTTGGTGGATGTTTCTCATGATGTGATCATTAACGAAGAAGATTGTGGTACCCTCCGTGGTATCGAAGTCTCTGCCGTGGTAGACGAAAGCGACAACGAAGTGGCTTCTCTCGAGTCTCGCATCATTGGGCGTACCTCTGTACAAGATATCTATAATACGAACGATTATACGGACCCCAACCGCAAGCTTATTGTGGCTGCCGGCGAAGAGATTCGTGAACAAGAGGCTGAGCAAATCAAGGCTGCCAACATCAAGAGTGTAGAAATTCGCTCAGTATTGACGTGCGACTCGCGCTATGGCGTTTGTGCCAAGTGCTACGGCCGCAACCTCGCTACGCACCGTCCCGTTCAGATTGGGGAAGTAGTGGGGGTAATTGCAGCTCAGTCCATCGGTGAACCCGGTACACAGCTGACTCTCCGTACATTCCATGCGGGTGGGGTTGCCGGTAGCGAAAATACGAACCGCTCGATTGTGGTTAAGGAAGAAGAGGCTATCGTAGAATTGAGTCCGGACCTCCGTGCGATTGAGATCCCCGGGCAAGACTATCGTGTAATTGCCAGCCGAGAGTCAGAAATCTTCCTCTATCATCCCGAGTCGCACAACCTTTTGAAGACCTACGACCTCCAATATGGATCGAAGCTTCATTGCAAGACCGGCGATAAGGTGATAAAGGGGCAAACCCTTGCTGAGTGGGATCCTTTCAACTCCGTAGTGGTGGCAGAAACGGCCGGTACCCTTGAGTATGTAAACCTCGAAGAGGGCGTTAACTACAAGGATACGGTCGATGCTACTTCGGGTTACCACGACGTAATGGTTATTGAGTCCAAGGAAAAGAGCAAACTCCCCGAGTTAAAGATCATCGATCCTGCCACAGGTACAGAAAAACTTTACTCTCTCCCTGCCGGCTGTCGTCTTACCTTCAATCCTAAGACTAAGGGTAAGATGCAGGTGAACCCCGGAGATGAGCTTTACAAGATACCTCGTGTGCTGGCAAGTGCCGGCGACATCACGGGTGGTCTTCCCCGAGTAACGGAGCTATTTGAGGCTCGCAATCCGTCTAATCCTGCTATCCTTTCCGAAATTGATGGTGTGGTAGAGATTGGTAAGATCAAGCGTAACAATCGCGAAGTCTCAGTTACAAGCCGTTTGGGAGAAGTCCGTAAATATCTTATCCCTACAGCAAAGCATATCTTGGTACAGAATGGCGATGTAGTGCGTGCCGGTACTCCTCTCTCCGATGGGGCGGTAACACCGAGTGACATTCTCGCGATCAAGGGTCCGACGGCTCTCCAAGAGTATATTGTAAATGAGATCCAAGGTGTATATCGTAAGCAGAACGTAGGTATTAACGATAAGCACTTCGAAGTAATCGTGCGTCAGATGATGCGTAAGGTCGAAATCATGGAGCCGGGCGACTCTCTCTTCCTCGAGAAGCAGATGGTCGACAAGCAGGACGTCCAAGAAGAGAACGACCGCCTCTGGGGTATGAATGTGGTAGAAGATGCCGGTGATTCAGAAAAATATCGTGCAGGAGCTCTTATTCCTGCCTCTGCCGTTCGAGACGAGAATAGTTCGCTCCAACGCCGCGATTTGACGCCGATGCGCGTACGCGAAGCTGTGCCTGCGACTAGTCGCCAAGTACTCCAAGGTATCACGCGTGCTGCCTTGCAGACGAAGAGCTTTATGTCTGCGGCTTCGTTCCAGGAGACAACAAAGGTACTCAACGAGGCTGCCATCAATGCCAAGGTAGACGATTTGCTCGGTCTCAAAGAAAACGTAATCTGTGGTCATCTTATCCCTGCAGGTACGGGCTTACGGGCGTTTAATGGCATGGTGGTAATGCGCCGCGAAGACTATGAACGCGCTAAGGCTGCCCGAGAAGAAACCGGGCATGACCCCGAGTTTGTAGAAGAGGTGGCTGCTGAGACTGCTACTGAGATGGTTGAGTAATCCGCTTTATCGCTTCTTCTTTCTAGACCTTCTCTCATAAGCGAGAGGGGGCTACGGGAGAAGAAGATATATTTCCCTAGTAAAAAGAGGGGCATGGTTATACACTCCATACGAAGGAGGGTAGGCCGTGCCCCTCTTCTGTTTCTGCTTCTTCTCGTGGAGAAATGAGTGGATCCTCGAGTTTTCTTCGCCTTTTTCTCCTAATCTCCAGGGTAATAAAATTTTTGTTTTAGGCTGTACTTACCACGAAGTACAGCCTATTCTTTTTTCGGATTTAGGTATAAATCTTTGAGGAATAGGGCTCCATATTACCCCTGTTCCGATTTGCAGCCCGAAAGAACGTTTGCTTCCCCTCGTAAATCAGTATCTTTATGGGTGATAGTGAGCTTCAAATAATGTACCTCAAAATCATTTCTTGATACACTAGAATTTGTTCGCTTCTAGCGATACCGCTTCTAATGTATTTAGGCGAGTTGTAAATCAAAGAGATAAAGCTGTATACATTCAGGACAACACTAGAATTACTCAATTTAATCAAGGACGGGCATATGTTACTTACCAAACTACCAACGTATCTTTACGGCTCTGAAGAGTTGCCGCATAAGGGTGATGGGGCATTGTTTCATTACACTAGCTTGAACTCTTTTAAAATGATAATGGAGGATTTGACTCTAAAGCCTTCTTCTTTTAAAACGCTCAACGATCTGAATGAAGGCAATGTGCATAATATGGGGCTGAGCTACAACTTCAGGGTAATGTACAAGGCAGAAGAGGACATCCGAGAGAAGTGTCATATCATCAGTTTCTCTCAGAACTATGACATTCAGGGTTATGGCAAAGAAGGTACTAATCACCCTGCTATGTGGGCTCACTATGCTGATAATTCCAACGGTGTTTGTATAGTGATAGACAAAGATGCTTTCATTGCTAAGAATAGTCATATCTTGTCCCAGTATTTTTACAGATTCGAAGATGTGGTGTATAGTCAGTCCAATACTCCAAAAAATGAAGATATCAATTACAAAGCCGAAACTCCAGAGGATTTTATAAAAAACAACTGGAAGTCATTGTTCTTCTTGAAACATAAGGATTGGGCTAATGAGGATGAGCACAGACTATTCATCATGAACTACGATGGCAAGTTGAGTATTGATGGTTGCATCAAGTATATAGTCTTAGGAAGGAAGATTTTCATGGATAATACAAAGATCAAGGAAATACTTGATATTGTTGTAAATCCAAAGTCTATATGTTATTGTAAATTTATTCCACTTTCTTTTGCAACAATTTGTTGTAATACCCATGGGTATTACACCTTTGAAATAGCATTCAAGATATGTGAAATTGTAAGAAAGAATATATCTGATCCTTTATATGCTGACTATGAGAAATGGCTTATTGATAAACAAGGATATGAATAAATCCTCAGGACGCTCAATTTCCTTCACAAATCAGTTCCTTTGTATGCGAAAAAAGTGAGCATTTTGTTGGCTATTCAAAACAATGCACCTCAAAGTAGTTCGCTCTTTTCTAAATCGTTGCCCATTTATTTCGAAATAGTAATACTCTATTTTTCAGTAAGATATGTTATGAACTAATTTCCTTATAAGACTATATACTTCGAAATGGGGAGAGGGAGGTGAAAAATCCCCATTGTTAGGGATTGTGAACAGTGTTCATCTATTTTACCTTTGCCTTTGATTAAAGAAGAGGTTAAGGAAATCATTTTGGAGTAGTGATGAGAGAAGAGAAAGGCGAGAGGGAGGAATCTCTACAAGCGATGGAACCCAAGAAGAGGAGTGAAAAGCAACGAGCGGGAGATCGCATGCGAGAGAAAATCTTACAAGTCGCGCGTGCTGAGTTTCTAGAGTATGGATTTAGGGATGCTTCGTTGCGGCGAATCGCCGTGAAAACGAGCATTTCCGTGAGCAATATCTACAATCATTACAAAAGTAAAGACGACCTTTTTAGAGCAGTACTACACTCCCTATTAGAATCTTTTACTGAGATGCTTCGAGAGCATAATAGCGAGAAGAGTATGGAGCTGTATGTGGAGCAAACGGAGGAATTCCAACGGGCAATGATAAAGGAATTTCTCGCCCTAATGCTTCGTTTCCGCACTGAGTTGAAACTGCTTCTCCTTGGTTCGGGAGGTTCGTCGTTAGAGGGTTTCAAAGAAGAGATTATCCAACAGCAATCAGAGGTCGGGGTAGAGTACATACACAAGCTCAGGATAAAGTACCCCAAAGCGAATAGAGCGATTTCTCCTCTTTTCATCCGCATTTGCTCGCATTGGTGGCTCATTTTCATGCTGGAGTTGGTCACCAACGAAAGTTTGACAAAGAAGGATATAGAGCAGGCTTTGAGTGAGTATGTGTGCTTTGGTACAGCCGGTTGGAAAAGCCTGATGGGGATATAAATAGAACGCAAATAAGATGATAAACGTAGAACGAATCAATCGATGGTTCTTCCGTGTGGGAGACCGGATTATCCGCCATCGCTGGTGGGTATTAGCCGCCTTTGTGCTGTTGCTGGCAGTCGGAGCCAATGGGATGCGAATGCTCAATATCAAGACTTCGTGGGAGGATTATTTCCTGGAAGATGACCCGATGCTCCTACAGACAAAGGAGTTTAAGGAGGTGTTTGGTAATGATAATTACGCTGCGGTACTCCTTGAGTGTGACAATATATTCACCAAAGAAAAGTTAGAACTTATCCGCCGGCTCTCTAATGAGATGATGGATAGTATGACCTATGCCGATAAGATCACCTCTCTCACAGACATTGAGTTTATGGAGGGGAACGAAGAGGGAATGACGATTGAGCAGATTGTGCCCGAGGAGATCCCTAGTGATCCTGCCGGGTTGGCAGAGATACGGCGTAGAGCATTCCTCAAACCCAACATTGCCAATCGTCTTGTGTCAAAGGATGGTCGCCTCTCGTGGATTTTGCTGAAACTGAGCCCATTCCCGGAGACAGGGGGAGCAGAGATGCTTACGGGCAAAGAGTTACATCACATCATAACCAAGCCTGAGTATGCTGCTCTTCATCCAAAGGGTACCGGTATGCCCTACCTTTCCGAACGAAAAGTGGAGTGGGTGAATCACGAACTTCCCCTAGTGATGGGGATTGCAATCCTCTTTGCCATCTTTGTTTTGGCGTTGGCTACTCGTTCGCTTCGAGGGGTGGTTGTACCGGTAATAACGGCTTTCTCTGCCATTATTATGGCGTATGGTCTTACGGGTTACCTACGTTTGAGTATCGATAGTGGTATGATGCTTGTGCCGATGCTTTTGGCTTTTGCCGTCTCGGTGGCGTACAATATACATATACACTCTTACTTCCGAAGGCAGATGCGTATTCATGGCAAACGCAAGCAAGCGGCTATTGAGACCATCAGCGAGACCGGGTGGCCCACCCTCTTTAGTGCGCTTACCACCCTTGTAGCTCTCCTTTCATTTCTTGCCATCCCTATGGTACCCATGCACTTTGTGGGTATTGCCACGGCGTCAAGTGTTTTCTTCGCTTTCTTTGTTACACTAATGGTGATGCCGACCCTCTTGAGTTTTGGTAAAGATAAACAACCCAAGGAGGGGGCTTGCAAAGAGGGGAAGCATTGGTTAGATCGTAAGCTAGAGCTGTTTGGCAGCAATGTATTGCGGCACGAGAGATTGGTTTGGATTGTCTTCTTTGTTTTTACCGCAGGTATGATATATGGTTTTACCAAAATAGAACCTGCCTTTGATGTGGAGCGCACTCAGGGACGACGCATCCAGTACGTTCGGGACATTCTCGAAGTGGCAGAGAGCGAGTTAGGGTCCATTTATTCATATGATATAATGATTGAGTTCCCGGAAGAGGGGCAAGCCAAGACGCCACAGGCACTGCAAGCTCTCGACTCTCTTGCTCATCTTGCGGATAGTTATGTCCTTACCAAGCGTACTACTTCGATTCTCAATATTCTCAAAGACCTCAATCAGACACTTCATGCGGATAATCCCGCCTATTATCGTTTACCCGATACGTCGGACGAGATTGCACAGCAGCTACTTCTCTACGAAAATGCCGGGGGCAGTGAAGCCGAGAGTTGGATAGACTATGAGTACCGATTCTTGCGCTTGCGTGTGGAGATGGCAAACTACAATTCTGCAGAGATTGAGCGTGAAATGGCGGAATTAGTCTCTGTGGCAGGCAATTTGCTGCCCAACGCCAAGGTAACTCCTGTGGGTACGATGCCGCAGTTCTCGGTGATGATGCAGTATGTAGTACGTGGGCAGATCGTCTCTTTCTTGCTCTCGCTACTTATCATTGGCGTGCTGATGATGGTGGTGTTTGGTAGCGTGCGTGTCGGCCTTATTGGCTTGATCCCCAATATTATGCCAGCTATTGTGGTGGGGGGCTTGATGGGATTCCTCGATTATCCCCTTGATATGATGACGGCGACCATTATGCCGATGATATTGGGGCTTGCCGTAGACGACACCATCCATTTTATCAATCATGGGCATTTGGAGTTTGACCGCCAGCGCAATTACCGATCTTCGATACTCAAAACTTTTCGCATTGTAGGTACTCCTATTGTTCTTACGAGCGTGATTATTTCTAGTAACTTTGCTGCCTATTGTATCTCCGAAGGTATGATGTTCGTCCATATGGGGATCTTGTCGGTTGCCGGGATGCTAACAGCTCTTCTTGCGGACTTATGTATTACGCCACTCCTTTTCCGCCGCTTCAAAATCTTTGGCAAAGAGGAGGAGAAAGAGGCTCAGTAATGGAGAAGAAACATATTCGATAGTAAAAGTATTATACCGATATAGTATGAAAAGAATAGCAATACTAGGCATTGCCGCGATGCTTGCCGTAAGTAGTGCCTTGGCACAAACCGGGCGTGAGATAGCCCAAAAGGTGAAAGATAGACCCGATGGAGATACACGTCAGTCGGAGCTGACCATGAAGCTGATTAATAAGCGTGGTAGTGTGAGAGAACGCAAACTTGTCTCCTACTCCATTGACGTAGGAAAGGGGAAGAAAGACCGTAAAACGATGATGTTCTTCCTTTACCCGGGAGATGTAAAAGGGACGGGGTTCCTTACTTGGGATTACGACGAAATAGGGAAAGACGACGACAAGTGGCTCTACCTCCCTGCCATGAAGAAAACCCGACGCATCAGTGGATCTTCTGCAAAAAAAGACTATTTCATGGGGAGCGACTTTACCTACGACGATATGGGGAGCCGCAATGTAGATGAGGATACGCACAAATTCCTAGGAGAGGAAACGATTGATGGGCACAAGTGCTGGAAGCTGGAGTCTACCTCCAAAGATAGTCGGGATGTCTTTAGTAAGAAAGTCGCTTGGATTCGCCAAGATTGCAATATCCCCGTAGTTGTGGAGTACTACGATCGAACAGGGCGACTGCATCGTAAACTTGAGATCTCCGATATTCACAAAATAGATGGCTTTTGGACTCCTCAAAAAATGCAGATGACCAACGTACAGACAGAGCATAAAACCATCCTAGAGTTTAAGAATAGTAAGTTTAACACCCCCCTAGCCGAAGCCAAGTTTAGTGTTACTTCGCTAGAGAAAGGATCCTTATGATACAATTTGCTAGAATGCGCTGTCTCCTCCTATGGGGGGCAGCGTTGCTAACCTCCTTACCTCTCATAGGGCAAAATGAAGAGGGTACTTCTACCCCCTTTGACCTCAAAGGGTTTGTTGATACGTACCACGCTGCACGAAGTCACTCGCCTTTCCAATTTATGAGTTCGCGCACTCGTGTGCGAGGAGAGTTTGAGAAACACTTTGGGCAGTCGCTTGTGGGGGTCTCTATCAATGCTACTTATAACGCTGTTCGCCCTGCTGAGACGGGGATTCGTTTGCGAGAGGCTTTCTTCGAGCATCGAGGGGAGCACTGGGGGATACGCGCCGGACGACAGTTCGTTATTTGGGGTGCAGCAGATGGCGTGCGCATTACCGACCTCGTCTCTCCGTTGGATCTGACGGAGTTCTTAGCACAAGATTATGACGATGTGCGTATGCCGGTAAACGCCCTACGTCTATCGCTTTTCAATGAGACATTTAAGGCAGAGGGCATTTTCGTTCCTACTTTCGAGGGGTATAAACTCCCCACAGATCGCTCCAATCCGTGGAATATTTTTGCTCAAACTAAGGAGCATCCTAACCTTAATATTGTGTGGAACGACAAGGGGAGTACACCTGCGCTTAAACTTGCCAATATGGAGTATGGTCTGCGCTTGAGTGCGACGTTACCGGGGATAGACTTCTCGGTTGCAGCCCTACATACATGGAATAAAATGCCCGTTATCACGCGGCAATTCCTATCCCCTACGGAGGTGCAGGTGGTGCCGCGTTACTATCGTATGGGCTTTGTGGGAGGCGATGTGGCTGTGCCTCTTGGGCAATTTGTCCTGCGTGGGGAAGCCGCATTCAATATCAATAAGCACTTTACATACAAAGGAGTAGGGGAGCAGCGTGGCTTCAATACCCTCAATTGGCTAACGGGTGTTGATTGGTACGGCCCTAATGATTGGCTCGCTTCGGCGCAATTTTCTATGGAGAATATCTTTCGGTATAGCGATCTTATTGCCCAAAAGCGCAATACCTCTCTCTTGACTTTTCAGCTCTCGAAAAAACTATTGGGAGCTACACTTGAGCTTTCGGACTTTACCTATATCGACCTGACGGGTAAGGGCTGGTTTAGTCGCTTTACGGCAGGCTATGCTCTCAGCGATCAAGTCCGTCTTATCGTTGGTTACGATTGGTTGGGAGCTTCGGAAGGGCACGACAGTCTCTTTGCTAACTACAAGGATAATTCGGAGTTTTGGTTCAAGGCTCGTTATAGTTTTTGAGTTTTCTCTCCCTTTCTCGTTGGGGAGTATCTATCTTTTGCGGCAAGCTGCCTCTCTCTCTAGAGGGGCAGCTTGTTTGTTTTTGTTCCTCCCGAAGATGCTTCTTTATCTTTCTAAGGAGCAAGTGAGAGAAGCATAAATGTCAAATGTTGCTTGAGGTAAATGTTAGATGTTGCTTTTTCGATTTTCTCTCTATGTCGCTTATTTACAGGAGTATTTGTTCGTGTAATGTCAAATGTTTCGTTTGTGAACCGATATATGATGCCTTCTATCACTAAAATGCTTTCGGCGGAAGGCTTTCTGCCCGAATCACTATAATTCTTTCAGTTTGGGATGAAGGTACGGATGGCTTCCCCCTTTCCTTTTGACCTGTCTTTGTTCATGTTTTTACTATTTCTACGAGAGCATTCTTCACGCTATTGTGCGAAGATTTGGTATCTTTACGCTCTGAACAGCGAAGACCTGTCCCATAAGAAAGAGCGATTGAGAGAATAGAATGAACGAACAGATTGCCCCAATTGGTATTTTTGATTCCGGTTATGGTGGGCTTACCATTTTGCGAGAGATTCGTAAACTAATGCCTCAGTATGATTATCTATATTTGGGAGATAATGCTCGCTCTCCGTATGGTAGTCGCTCTTTTGAAATCGTCTATAAGTTTACATTGCAGGCTGTAGAGCGTCTGTTTGAGATGGGGTGCCCTTTGGTTATCTTGGCGTGCAATACGGCGTCTGCCAAGGCATTGCGTACCATTCAGCAGCAAGATTTGCCTCAGATGAGCGACCCCTCTCGTCGGGTATTGGGGATTATTCGCCCCACGGTGGAGGCTGTTGATACGATCACCTCGAGTAAGCATGTGGGTATCTTGGCAACGGAGGGGACCGTCAGCAGTCATAGCTATCAGATGGAGATTGCGAAGCTTTTCCCTCACATTATCGTGAGTGAGGAGGCTTGCCC
>ERZ773046.958-NODE-958-length-17498-cov-55.418793_pt1 | contig 17498 bp, 16 predicted proteins | sample MGYA00580634_ERZ773046 | MGnify/ENA primary metagenome ERZ773046 (study PRJEB29015, sample SAMEA2738127) | human oral metagenome | biome: human oral; feature: human-associated habitat; material: saliva | place: China | collected 2159 ... | reverse complement strand
TATTCTTTAGCTACAAATGTACAAAAAGAAAATAACAAACAACCATTCATGGTAAGAAGATTTCGTAAAAACAATTATTAGAAGAGATTTATTCTACTTTTTCCAATACTCAAATACAATATAATTACAAATATTGAGTTTTATTAAATATAAGATTATAAACGATATGTCGACATACACTTTAATCAGCTTCTTTGCTTTTGCCATGAGTGCGACCTGTGGTTTCGTTATGATACCACAGATTCTCTCGTTTTGTAAAAAGCGGAAGTTATATGACACACCAGATGCCAGAAAAATACACAAGAATGCTATTCCACGCTTAGGGGGCGTCTCTTTCATGCCGAGTATGCTGGTGGCTACACTCGTGGCCCTGCTGACGTGGATCTATACGAGTAAGGGGAGTAAGATTGGGATTAGTCCTTGGAGTGTCTTCTTTGGCGTGGGTATCACGATTATTTACATAACTGGTGTCTTGGACGACATCTTTGGTGTGAGGGCTAAGCTCAAACTTCTTGTACAGATAGTGGTTGCCAGTCTGTTGCCGATGTCCTATCTTTACATCAATAACCTCTATGGTTTCTTGGGCATCTATGAGATACCAGCACTCGTGGGGATGGTGATCACCGTTGGAGTACTGGTCTTTATCATGAATGCTATCAATCTTATTGATGGCATCGATGGCCTTTCTGCCAGCTTGACACTCATTGCCTTGTCGGGTCTTTTCTATGTTTTCCATCGCGAACATATATGGGTTTACTGCATCCTCATCGCTGGCTTGATGGGAGTCTTGGTACCTTTCCTCTATCATAACATCTGGGGAAAGCAGGAGAAGAACCAAAAGATATTCATGGGCGACTCTGGTAGCTTGACGCTTGGCTATATCCTTGGCGTACTACTGATTAAGTTCTGTATGTATAACCCTCATGTCATGCCTTATCAGAAGGGGGCTACACTCCTCTCTGTCACCTTACTTATCGTACCAACCTTTGATGTTTTCAGGGTTATCATCGTACGATTATTGCATCACAAGCCGATTTTCAGAGCGGATAAGAACCATATCCACCATAAGTTGATACGTGCAGGACTAACTCAGCATCAGACGTTGATTAGTGTTATTGCACTGTCCTTTCTGTTCATAATCATCAATCTCTCGCTTTTCAATCACCTCCTTGTGACGTGGATTATTGCGATAGATGTCGTTATCTACATCGCCTTCCATTACACACTCGACTCCTTTATCAGAAAGAGGGGAGCACTGCCGTTTACGGAGTAAATGCGGGGAATGAAAAGAAACGATGGTAATCAGAACAGGACGTTATTCTCTATACACAAAAAGGTAGGCACAGGCCTACCTTTTCTCGTTTTATTCTCTTGACCATTAAAAAACTCGTTTCTTTCGATTACTATCCGTCTGCTTACTCCTATGACTGCAACATCTTACGACATAACCGCTCTCCGCAACCCGCATGTTAAAACTCCACACATCCTATATCGAGCCTTAACACATTATGTATCAGACATTAACACAATAGGTATCAAGCCTCAACACGTTATCCACCAGCCCTCCGCAAACGGATTGAAGAGTACAGAGAGACACCATTATCATTGCTTACGAGCATCGCAGACTACTATTGCTTCGTCAATTATCTACTGTATTCAGCCATCGACTATCCCTTAGAATTTATCGAAGTAGAGCCTTACCGTACCGTCATTTATCACCAACTTACGCCTGTCAACCCTCTCAATACGGAACGTGGGAGTAAGACTCTTAATGCCATAACGACCCAATGTCGCTTCGTAAGCAGTCAAGGGATGGTCGCCATTCTCACGGTCGAAGAGATAAGGAGACGACAGTCTCAGTTGGTCGTTATCAATGCGAAAACGATAGAGATAGCTATTGATCTGTCCTGTCTTATCCTCCAGCTGTAAGAGTTTGGCCTGAAACGACCAGAAGACAACCTGTTCGCTCAAGTCCTCCGTGGCTCCTGTACTGAGCGTCTCGACACTGACTAAATGCCACATACCCTCTAATCTGCCAGCATCGTTATCGGTCTCTAACGAACAAGAGGAGCATAGCAGCAGTAATAGAGGTAGGACGAAGGATAATATCTTTATTCTTTTCATGCTCTTTTTTCTTACTTTATTCATAATCAGCAGACTATCGTTTCCCCAAGAGACCACGCTTCGCAATGGTCAATTGCAGTCCGTAGTTATTCCCATGGAGGATTGACCCAAAGTCGGCCCCAACACCCATCCGCACATCAGTGTTACGCATCCATGCTGGCAGTCGTTGCCCTCGTAGCGTGTAAATAGCCTCTCCCATCAGACTGACGTTGTGTCGTCTCTTCGTGTAAGGCTGTTCGTAAGTGCCCAAGCCCTCCTGCCATGTACCGAGAAAACGCCACTTGAAGCACTCAGAAGGGTGGCCGCTCATTCCTACATGGAAGCCCACAAAGCGGTTGTCCTTAAAGTAGATGGTCCCATCCTCATTGTAGATAGGCGACCGATAGAGCGGGTTTCCCATCGCTTGGCCCCAATGCTGATAGCCAGGAAGGATATAATGGTTATAGTAGTTGTCCTTTCCTCCGATATGGTCAGCCACCGTTATGGTGTGATCATGGTATATCGGTCCACTCTGATACTTTGAGTAAAGATACTCAACGACGATGTTGTTCAACCAGTTATCGGGTTTATAACGATATTCAAAGCCTAACATCCAGTCTTTGAAATCGTAGATCAGATAGCGACGTTGCTTCTTCTCCATCCACTCGCTACCCTCTCCATAGCCGTCATAATCGAGCTGAAGCATGGCTGAATGGTCTTCGAAGAACTTATCGGCATAGAGGGAAAAACCGCTCCAGTCGCCATCATAGTTCAGACGCATCACCCAACTGCCTAACTGGTCGCCCTGTACATTCTGATAGGTGGTCTCGCCATTGTCGGCTCCACCTGGCAGAAAGGCATGCCAATAGGCCCGCAGTCCTTTCCCATTCTCTATCTTCTGCATACCGCCATGCCCATCTGAGAGATAAGAGGTACCACCGAAAAGGCTCACCATCTCCAATCCCATTTCTAATGACCACGGACAGAACACCTCTTCATTACCTATCTTCAGATAGCCTGCCTTTGAATGATAGAGCACTCGGTCGGTATATTTCGATTGCTTAGCAGTAAAGTCATGCTGCCAATTCTGGTCGGTTGTCATTCCGTAGGCGACGTGTCCTTTCATGTGCAACCAGCCATTCGCAAACGGTAGTGTCCAATAGTCTGCCAGTGCCAAACGCACCTGTGGGACTGGGCGGGCATTGATTCCCAACGTCTGCGAGCCCGAACTGAGTTCATTATTCTTAAGTTCCATCGGTTCTTCCTTCGCTCCAATGGTCAGCGTTCCGTGCCACCATCGTCCCTCGACGTAGGCTTGCTGAATAATAGCCTTACTCGTATAATTAATAGGCAGTACAACGTCTAAGCCATAGCCTAAGCCGAATTTCCGCCCCTCATCCGTCTGTAAAGGTCGCTCTATACCGCCCCGCACATAGCCGTTCGCCGTCTCCAGCGAACTCAGTCCGTATTTATTGGCATTGAGCCAGAGGGGTGTTCGCCCTTTGGCAAGGCTCCCCTGCATCTCTACCTTATATTCTAAGCCCTTTAATGGCTGCAACCTTGACGTGTCGCGACGTACGGGCTCTTGATACTGAGCCTGCATTGCCGATGCTATCAACACACCTACCAAGGTTGAAAGTAACTTCTTCATCATTATAAAAGTTAATATCAGCCACAAAGATAAGAAAAAAAAGACGATTAACCAACTTAATTCTCTGTAAGTGAATACACATTATTATATTATAGACAACACGCCCGCTGAATGTAAATAATTAGCTGTTATCCCGTATGCCATTCTGTCGTGTAATCTGAATAACAAAGTGTTAGAATGTTTTTAATAAAATACTGCAACGTAGAAAACAAGCTTTCCGAACATAACCAGCGAAGTGCTGCACCATAGATAATAAACTTTTCAAACGTAAATAGCAAAGTTCTACACCGTAGAAAGTAAGCTTTCCGAGTGCAAATAACACAGTCCACAACAGCTCTCAGCATTTTCTCTTTTATCAAAGACACCGTTGTCGTCGAATTATTTTCATGAAAATAATTATTTATTATCATGAAAAAAAATATTTTTATTCATGAAAAGAAATTCCAAAACGGCCCCTTCCGAATACTGCCGCCCATGACCACACTATCTGTTCGCCCTTCTTTAGCATCCAAAAAGCCACTTACAAGACCCGTAACCACGCTGTTTTACGCCCCTTTTTATAGTCGAAAGCATATAAAAACATTATTATCTTGCTTTTTTATATTCGTTATGATATAATTTAAGGAAAAACTTGTACCTTTACATCCGAAGTAATATAATTAATATGGAACGAACTAAATTATCGATGGTTGTCAAGGCCTTGCGTAAAGAATATGGACTTACACAAGAAGACCTTGCCATGAAGTCTGGTGTAGGACTGTGCTTTGTTCGCAATTTAGAGCAAGGAAAACAAACGCTAAAGATGGATAAGGTGAACCAGCTCCTCGATTTGTTTAACTACGAACTTACGCCAACCAAGAAACAATGAAACAAGCAGAAATCTACCGAAAAGGCCTCTTTGCTGGTATTCTGACAGAAGATGACGGTGAATACCGATTCTGTTATGATGAGATGTATCTCGTTAGAGAAGATGCTCAGCCTATTAGTCTGACATTGCCACTACAAACGGAACCGTTTGTAAGTCCCGTATTGTTCCCTTTTTTCGACGGACTTATACCTGAAGGTTGGTTGCTTGACGTGGCACTTCGCAACACAGACATAAGTGTACTTGACCGCATGTCATTATTGTTGTTATGCTGTAAAGAGTGCATAGGTTCTGTTAGTGTCGTACCAAAACAATAATTAGGAGGTGACATGTAATGTGTAAATGCCTGTATTGCTACCAACGATTAGAAGAAGGTCAGAGAGACTTTCACCCCAATTGTGCACGTAAGTTCTTTGGGACAAAAGATGCACCTATATTAGAATATAAGCACGAAGACCTCAATCAATTGGCTGAACAGGTTATCCGTGCGCAAACTTCTTTAACCGGTGTCCAGCCTAAACTGTCCTTAAACCTCAATAAACATGATGGTTGTAATCGTCTTACTATTGTGGGACTATGGGGAGATTATATCTTTAAACCCCAGACAGAAGCCTACCCACAGCTACCCGAAAACGAAGACTTAACCATGCACCTTGCAGAAGCAGCAAAGATAAAGGTTGTGCCTCACAGCCTGATTCGACTGTCTGACGGCAAGCTGGGGTATATAACCAAGCGTATTGACCGAACAAAAAATGGGGAGAAGATAGATATGGAGGATATGTGTCAATTGACATTACACCCTACAGAATATAAGTATAAAAGCTCGTATGAACAGATAGCAAGGACTATAACGAAATATAGTAGCACACCCAAGCTCGACTTAACGAACTACATGCAGTTATTGCTTTACTGCTTTGTTACAGGTAACAATGATATGCACCTAAAGAACTTCTCCCTTTACTGTCCCGAGAAGGATTATCTGTTGGCTCCAGCATACGACCTTCTCAATACTACGATAGTAAATCCTAAAGACAAAGAAGAATTAGCACTGCCTCTTTCTGGGCGAAAAACAAAACTGCGTGTGGCTGATTTCTTAAATACAGCAAGGACAATAGGACTCGAAGAAAGTGTGGTCTTACGCCTCATAAAGGGTCTTCAAAAAGCTCTCCCTAAATGGCAAGTCCTCATACAGAGCTCTTTTCTTGACGAAAATATGAAGAAAGCATATCAAGAACTTATCATGTCACGACTGAGTCGTTTGCAAGAATAACATTTGCAACAACTTAGAAGTTAGTTAGAAATGACACTTTACTTGCTAAGACTTTTATAAAATGACTCCATTAAAACTAACCTCCCTTTCATTGCCGACATCTTTCATAGGCAAACAGCTAACTTGTTTACATACGATTAAACGGGGTATCGAAAGATGACGGCAGCTTTATATTAAAACTAAACACTATAATAAGGTAGAAAAATAACACCTTTCTATCACACTAAACACATGTTTAGGGAAAATCCCCCACTGTATAGGGGAAATCCTTTTCATAGTCTTTTTTTTATTTGTTCCTTTGCATCATGAAAGTTAGGGGACGCTTCTCGAAGCACTCTAAGACTTGAATAAGAACTTAATAAAGGTAACGATTATGAGAAAGATAGTACTAACCCTCATCGCATCGTTCATAGTCAGCATTGCAACAACAAGTGCAATGAGTTATGAGCAGGCTCGAATACAAGCACTCTTTCTAACAGATAAGATGGCTTACGAGCTAAATCTGACAGAAGCACAATATGAGGCTGCCTACGAGATAAACCTCGACTACCTCATGAGTGTTAATACTGTTGACGACCTCTACGGCATTTACTGGTCGCATCGCAACGTCGACTTGAGCTATATACTCTATGATTGGCAATATCGTGCATTCATCGATGCACCTTATTTCTACCGTCCTTTGAGATGGGATGGAGGCTACTGGAGATTCGGAGTCTACGCTCGCTATCCAAGACGCGACTACTACTATTTCGGACGACCAGCGTTCTATAATGTTTACAATGGCGCACATAGCTGGCGTATGAACGGCGGACGAAGCTGGTATAACGGTAGAGAAATCTTCTACGGACGTGATAGTCGATTCGGAATGAGGGACAACTACTTACGTGGCGACTATTATAGAGGAGGTAACTACTACTATAATAATGGGCCAACGTACCAGAACGACCGTCCAAGAAGTTTCGGTAATCAACAACGATGGAACTTTGATGGGCCTCGAAACAACGAGTACTACGCCCCACGAGGGAGTTCGACACGTACGACGGTGACACAACCTAACTACGGCAACAGCTTCGGCGGGAACAGAAGCTTTGGTGGTGCAACAAGAAGCACTGAGCCAAGTCGATCATTCAGTGCGCCAAGCAACAGCTTTGGTGGCGGAAGTCCTTCCTTCGGTGGAAGCCGTTCAAATGGCGGAAACGTATCAAACGGAGGTAGTTCTTTCGGTGGACATAGATAAAGATAATAATAAATAGACATTGATTCAATCAGGTTTAAATACTAAGCACTAAGATAAAAGGTTTAAGGTTAGACGTTTTAAGGTATTAAGATTGTAAAGCAGTTAGCAAACCAATGAGTAAAGACTGCATTCAGACCAAATTAGAGATGTAACAAAAAAGAGAGTTATTTAAATGAAGAAGAAGAGGAGTTTCACGTGATGTGAAGCTCCTTTTCGCTTTTTGGGCATTGGCCCTATCAGCCCAATAAGGCCCATCAGCCCTATAAGATTATTAGCCCTATCAGCCCAATAAGGCCCATCAGCCTTATAAGATTATTAGCCCAATGAGGCCCTATAAGGCCAATCTCCTCACCTCAGCATTGCCCATTGGCCTCAACTCATTCATCGGCTTGTCATAATAAACGCTTTGGATAGCTTTATTGATGATACCATGTCCCACAGCAACCACCCTCTTTCCTGCGTATTCCTGCCCTACCCATGCAAGGAACTCCTTAGCACGAGCCTTCAAGGCGTCCAAGCTCTCGATGTCATCGGGCCATTGAGAGGGGTCATTGAGATTGGCCAACTCGGGAATATACTTGCCTGTAAACGACCCCCAATCACGCTCTCGCAACAGCGGAGTAGTCGCAACTGCCTGCCCATGCGGTGCCGCTATCAGTTCACAAGTATGGATACTTCGCCGTAAGTCGCTTGACACAAAAGCATCTATCGGCTCATCCTTCAATTGCTCTGCAAGCTCTTTCGCCTGTTGAACACCCTTCTCATTCAGCTCACCAGGCGTCTGACCCTGCATAATATGATTGGCATTATCTACCGTCTCACCATGTCTAACAAGATACAATATCGTCATAACATCTTCATTCTTACTGCAAAAATAATAAAAAGTCAGGTAGTTAACCCTGGAAATAGGGATTATTTTGTATTTTTGTAACCATGAAAGTACTTCAAATCTCAGCCGTAAGGGCTATTATCGTATTAGTGACTGGCTTCCTCCTCGTCAAGTATCGCGAAGATACTATGACTTGGATGACCATCACCGTGGGTGTGCTCTTCCTCATCTCAGGACTCGTCGCATGTATGGTCTACTACTTTGAAAAGGAGAAAGTGGCCAAGAAGACTGCCAAGGCTGCGCTGCAAGAGGGCCAACAAGAGGAAGAAGACCTTAAGTCACCCTCCTTCCCTATTGCGGGCGTGGGTAGTATCGTCTTGGGTATTATCCTTGCTGTCATGCCCAACACATTCACTACTTGGATGGTGTATATCCTCTCTGCACTGCTTATCCTTGGTGCTGTCAACCAGTTTATGAACCTTGCTCGCTCGCGCCAGTACGCCCGTGTCCCCGTGTACATGTGGGTCTTCCCTACTATCAGTATGGTTGTTGCCATCTTACTAATCAGTAGACCGATAGAAACTGACGCTCTCTTCTTCACACTAAAGGTTATTGGATGGGCCTTTATGTACTATGGCGTCTTAGAGTTCGTACTGATTATCCGCATGTATCTTGTCCGCAAAGCCTACGATAAGGCTGAGGCTGCAAAGGTTGTGACAGGCGACAAGATGGTTACTGACGGCATAGAGGATGCTGAGGTAGTTGAGGAATAATCCATGTACTACTGTCGCTACTCATCACCCCTCGGCAATCTGTTGATTGCTGGGGCGGAGGATGCTGTTGTCTATTGCCTCTGGGAAGATACAATTGATGGACGAATGATGGCTACATGGGAGGAGGATAAGTCGCAGGAAAGCACTATCCTAACTGAAACCTGCCGCCAACTAACAGAATACTTTGCCGGTACTCGCAAGGTGTTCCGCCTTCCCTTGCGCCTAAACGGTACTCCCTTTCAACGTCTTACATGGTTGGGGCTGCAACAGATCCCCTACGGTGAGACCCTCTCCTACGCTGATTTAGCAAGACGAACAGGCCGTCCCAAGGCCGTACGTGCCATTGGCAATGCCAATCACCACAACCCCTTAATGCTCATCATCCCCTGTCATAGAGTCATTGCAAGTAACGGAGAGATAGGTGGTTACGCTGGTGGAACGGCCCGAAAAGCGTGGTTATTAGATAAAGAAAAGCAGAACAAGTAGGCACCCCTTATCTGTCAAGAAATATCCTAACGCATCCATCTCCCATAACCCCTAATCTTCAATAAACTTTTAGCAGCTTAGTAAGACCATTACAAGTAGGTGTCTTCCTAAGGTGTTTACTATTGCCTTCATTGTCAACCTACCTTTTTTCAGCAAGTACCATTCTCTTGCAACCCATAACCTTGTGACACTTGCAGCCAAACATACCTTTCCCTTCTTCTTTATCCAACAATCTTTTGGCTCTACATCAAACTTAACAGCTTCTTTGATAACGGCTTCTCTTCGTAGCTTCAACATCCTCATGCACGTTACTCTCACTGGCGCTACACTAAAAAAAGTTAAATATACAATACGAAAGAGTATTAATTACAATATTATTTATAATTTTGTAACAATTATAAATAGCACAGGTAAAAAGATGGAATAGCATTAAATAACGACGTGTTAAGTCTTATCACATTAGGAATAAGACGATAAACACATGACCACTACTTTCTGTCTTATTTTTTTCAAAGCCCACATCTCTGTGGGTCAAGATTATTTTATCAAAAAATGAAAACAATAAAAACGAAAAAACAAAACTATCTTAAACCGACTGTATCGGTATGTAATGTCATGGAGGAAAGCTATATCTTGGCCACAAGCCCTAATGTACAACCTGGAGGAGCTCAGGGTGGTTCCGTCACTGTAGAGTCTCTTACCCCTGATGTTGGCAATGATAATGATGAGATAGAAGGATAATTAAATAAGGAAAAAGATAAAAAGTAAATAATAATGAAGAATATTTTTCTCTATCATGCACTCTCTGCTTTGTTCGTTGGCGGTATGACCTTGTCAGCTGTCTCTTGTGCGGACGATGATTTGGGAGAGAACACCAACAATGGTGACAAGGGTGCTGTTGTTCAATTTAACGTAGGTGATGCACAGGAAGAAGCACTTACTCGTGGAGGAGCAATGACACGTGGAGCTATCACCCAAGGCTTAACTAACAAAGACCTTGACGGTCAGAAGTTAGAGATACAAGGTAATGAGAACCTCAACTTATGCTTAATTGAAACAACAGTGGAGGGTGTCAACCCTGTGAAACAGGAACCAGGCACACGTGCAAATATCATTACTATACAAAACCTCAGCAACTTCTCATCTACAGGAGTTCGTGGTACTGCAGCAAATGCGATTAATACAGGATGGTTCGAAGAGCAGAAGACAAAGAAAGATGGAACTCTCTATACTCCTATCTCTTGGTCATGGCTGCAGCCTTACGGCCGCTTCTACGCCGTCTACCCTGAGAGTAAGAACAATAGCAATGGTATCACGTTTACCAAACCAAATGGAACAGCAGCGCCAAGCATTGTGTTTACTGTAAATAAAGACGTAAGACAACAAGTAGACCTAATGACTGCTTGCTCTGGTAACGTACAGTATGCCACACGTTTCCAGGCCCCAAGAACCGACCTTAAGTTCCGTCATGCGTTGACAGCCATACGTTTTGCGGTGGGACAAAACCTCTCTTTCGACAAGACTATCAAGAATATTACGCTCAAGAACGTATTGATTAAGAGTAAGTACACACTCTCTAACAATTTCGATGGAGCAGGTGCTGCATGGGATTATAGCGGGAACACAGAGCGAGGCGACGTAAAACTTAGTAACGTGAACTATAAAACCAACGAGAATGCTAACAGTATTGTAAGAGATATAAGCAGGTATAGTAATTCTAACATAACCGACCCTACAAAGTTGGAGGACAACTACACCTTCTATATGATACCACAGGACCTTGACAATAAGGTTACTGCTGAGGTGGAATTTACTGATGGTAGTAAGATTTCTGTACCTCTCAAAGGCTCTTGGAAGGCAGGTACAACACGTACATATAAGCTGAGTCAGAAAAACTCTTCATGGGTATATACACTCAACCAAATAAGTCCATCTGCTGTTGCCTACGACAAAACGCAAGCTACTTATAAAATTGAAAGCTACCGCCAGGCACCTGATGGCACCAAGCAGGATGTTGCATGGAAGGTTATTGGATATAGTGTAGACAACGGAACGACATGGACAACTACCAAGCCATCATGGTTGAAGAGCCTTAGTAAGGAGCAGAGCAATGGTGGAACAGCTGCTGAGCAGCTTACAGCTACCTTGGGTACTGACATAGTAGACCTCCTTGCACAGCGTAACAAGGAGCTTCAAGAAGCAACTCCATTGGGTACACCCGCTGTACCTTATAATCTCTCAAACGCTACTGGCGCTGCAGCTGTACAAAACACTGCCAACTGCTATGTCATTTCTGCACCTGGATATTATATGATTCCATTGGTATATGGTAATGCTATAACGAAGGGTCAGACCAACACAAGTGCATACAAAAGTACAGCTCCCAATACCCCTCTCACGTTTGGAAGCCCTGCTACAAGTAAAGATGTTATTCTCCCTAATTTCGTAGACCATCTCAGCCAGAAGATTACAGATCCATGGATTGAAAAGACAAATAACAGAGCTTACAACGGTATCAATGCAGCAGAGGTAACCTGGGCAGATGAGAACAACCTTGCTACACTTTCTGGTAGTCCTATCTATCGTGATGCAAGTGGTAATGCATTTGTAAAGTTTGAGGTTAAGAAGGAGAATCTCAAGAGCGGTAATGCCGTAATCTCTGTTAAGAAGGGAAATACTATTCTGTGGTCATGGCACTTGTGGTTTGCACCAAAAACTGCACTTGACAAGATTAAGGTTACCAACAACAAGAACAAGGTTTATGAGTTTACCAACGAGACTTTAGGTTGGAAGCCAACCGAATGGACTGGTACATCTTATTCTACTCCACGTACTGTAAAGGTGAAGGTTGAGCAGACACTGGGTAATAACGGTGTTAAGCAGTATGCAGTTGTTACCATTACGCAGAATCCTGGCCTTACAAAGAAGAACGGTACAACAACGTACTATCAGTGGGGTCGCAAAGATGCTTTCCCAGGCACAGATGCAGCACTTCCACAGGGAAGTATCATTAAGGGAGACAACCAGATTCACATGAATAATAAGATTCAGAAGCCAAACACCTTCTTTGTAACCTATTTTGATAAATGGGGAGCTATTATGGGGAACGATGGTTTGATAGTGTATAATTATTTCTATAACCTTTGGTCAATGAATAATAACCATCGTGGTGATAAGGATGCAGCAAACGACATCGAAGTTGTTAAGACTATTTACGACCCATGTCCAGTAGGTTTCAACGTTCCAACCAATGGAGCTTTCTCAGGCTTCACTACAGATGGAAGGTGTCAGGGACCGATGAATGTAAATGGAACTAACGTTAAGGCTACCTATGACTTAAATTCAGGACATCTCTTCTGGACGAACAGTAACAAGACTGAGACCATTTACTTCCCGGCATCAGGTTATAGAGATTTAAAAAGTTCTAAGGTTGCTGCAGCAAACGTTCAAGGTGATTATTGGGCTGCTGACCCGTATGATTGGACTGCAGGTTGTGTTATGGGATTCAGCTCTAATGAAGTCTACCCACTCTTCTTTAATACTCGTACCTACGGCTTCTCTGTTCGCCCTGTTGCAGAGAAATAACACGAAGGCAACATTGTAAGTAGTGTAACGCTGTACTTACTATAGTTTACTTGAATAAGCTGTATCAAATTAGGTTGAATCCTATTTTGATGCAGCTTTTTTCGTACTCTCTACTTCACAGACAATAAAGGTAAGGAAAGAGATATTAGCTCTTAACCGTTACGAAAAGTCTTTACATAAACTCCTATTGTATTCGTTCTTGGAGAAGGGACATGAGAGTATAGGCAGGTAATAATAACCATCAGTAAATCAAAAGGTTATGAAATAAAATAAAGAAAGGCCTCTTCAAGCATCAAGAAGGGCCTCTTCTTGACCCTTGAAGGGCATGTTCTCGAAGAGTGAAGGGCATCTTCTTGCTTCAAGTTGGGCCTTTCCTCTAAAAGAGAGGAGAATGATTAGCGAAATATTCTGACAATTCCTACTTGAATATTCTGCGACTTTTCCATAACAGAGGATATCTTTTTCTCTCACGGAGAACATTTACCTCTCTCACTGATTTACACAGAAGAACAGATTTCACAAAGCTTCACAGAGACATTAAGTCAACCGATATCACAGAACCTTACAGCTAATGTTAGTTGAAAGGCCTCTGTGACCTCTGTATGCCGAAGGCGTTCTGTGGGCTCGAAACGTGCGCAAAAAGGCTCTGTTAACTCTGTGAGCTCTGTGAGAGAAAAAACTCCCAAGCGTGTTGTTTGTGTGTTGTATCATACAGTGGGTGCGCTCTATTTCTCACAGAATAACACAGAAGAACAGAACACACAAAGCTTCACAGAGACATTAAGTCAACCGAATTCACAGAACGTTACAGCCACCTTTAGCTAATCATCAACACCAAACACCCAACATCCAACACCCTTCTTTAGCTATAACGTTCTGTGAATTCTGTATGCCGGAGGCCTTCTGTGGGTTCGAAATGTGCGTAAAAACGTTCTGTTAAATCTGTGAGTTCTGTGAGAGAAAAAACTACCCAGCAAGCCTCATAGGCCTAATCTCATCGAGTGGGTGCGTTCTCTTTCTCACAGAATAACACAGAAGAACAGAACACACAAAGGTTCACAGAGACATTAAGTCAACCGATTTCACAGAACCTTACAGCCAACATTAGCTATAACGTTCTGTGATATCTGTATGCCGGAGGCCTTCTGTGGGATCGAAACAGTGCACCAAAAGGTTCTGTTGGATCTGTGAGTTCTGTGAGAGATAAACCTCCCCAGCAAATCTCATAGGCAATATCTCATAGAGTGGGTGCGTTCTATTTCTCACAGAATAACACAGAAGAACAGAACACACAAAGCTTCACAGAGACATTAAGTCAACCGAATTCACAGAACCTTACAGCCACCTTTAGCTAATCATCAACACCAAACACCCAACATCCAACACCCTTCTTTAGCTATAACGTTCTGTGAATTCTGTATGCCGGAGGCCTTCTGTGGGTTCGAAATGTGCGTAAAAACGTTCTGTTAAATCTGTGAGTTCTGTGAGAGAAAAAACTACCCAGCAAGCCTCATAGGCCTAATCTCATCGAGTGGGTGCGTTCTCTTTCTCACAGAATAACACAGAAGAACAGAACACACAAAGGTTCACAGAGACATTAAGTCAATCGAATTCACAGAACCTTACAGCCAACAGAAGCCTCACCCCCAACACCTCTTACTCCAATCCCTACATTCTCATTCCTCTTCCTAATACTAACATGAAGGCGAAAAAGGCAATGAATGCATCGATGAACGTAGCGAGGAAGAACATCAAAAAGCCCGCTACCTTCCCTTTCTCAGTACCGAATTTGTAAGAACAAATGCTTATCACTGCCACAGCAGCTAAGAATTCGTAGATAAAAGTCTCCTCTTCTCCTCTGCTTATGTATATGTAGAATGGGTACATGTGGACCGCATACACGATGAGTACGCACAGCATCCATCTGTAGGGCATTAGTTTCTCCATCATAGTCACTCGTCTGTTAAGTTTTTTTATAAGTTTCTGTTCGGGTCAAGACCCTTGCTCTGTGTTGACGTAAAAGCATACAGATATAAGCCTTCCCACAGTGTCTGAGGTTGTAGAAAAAACGGTTTTTCACCCTATCCACCATACTCTTACGCACGCAAAGATAACTGATTTTTTCTATTCCCACCCCTTTTTCGTAAGTATTTTGGTAGGCTTAAGCAGCGACAGACCACTTATAAATCCACGTGCCAGCCCTCTCCACGTACCGCATTACCCCTCCTCACGTATCTCTCATCAGCTATCCCCGTATTATAAGGATGCTTAACACTTTATCTTTGAGGCTCAGGCTAAGGTCGAGCTATAAGTCCTTAGTATGTCATTCTGTCATTATGTCTCTCCCTGTCCACCTGTTACTCTGTCTTTCATCACCCCACCCACCCATCTACTTTATCCTTTTCTTATTCTGTCTCTATTTGCCAATATGAATTATTTTAGTTATCTTTGCCTACAAAACAAACGTAAGACATAATGGCAACAGTAGACGACAAGAAGATTATCTTCTCAATGGTTGGGGTCTCAAAGATTATCCCACAGAACCAAAAACAGATTCTGAAGAACATTTACCTATCGTTCTTTTATGGCGCAAAGATAGGTATCATCGGTCTTAACGGCGCAGGTAAGTCTACGCTAATGAAGATTATAGCAGGCTTAGTAGAGCCTACTCAGGGCGAAGTAGTGTGGAGTCCAGGTTATACCGTGGGTTATCTGCCACAGGACCCACCGCTTGATGAGGCCAAGACCGTCAAGGAGAATGTCATGGAAGGGGTGCAGCATATCTATGATGCACTAAAGGAATACGACGACATCAATGTGAAGTTCGGTATGGAGGAGTATTACTCTGATGCTGACAAGATGGACAAACTGATGCAGCGACAGGCTGAGTTGCAGGATATCATCGATGCTACAGACGCTTGGAACATAGACTCTCGCCTCGAGAGGGCCATGGATGCGCTGCGATGTCCTAAGGGTGACCTCCCTGTAACGAACCTTTCTGGCGGCGAGCGACGCCGTGTTGCACTCTGCCGCCTGCTCCTTCAGAAGCCAGACGTGCTATTGCTCGATGAGCCAACCAACCACCTTGATGCCGAGAGTATCGACTGGTTGGAGCAACACCTGCAGCAGTATGAGGGAACAGTCATTGCTGTAACGCACGACCGATACTTCTTAGACGATGTTAGCGAGTGGATTCTTGAACTCGACCGAGGTGAGGGTATCCCATGGAAGGGCAACTACTCATCATGGCTCGACCAAAAGACAAAGCGCATGGAGCAGGAGGAGAAGTCGGCTTCGAAGCGTCGCAAGACCTTAGAACGTGAGTTGGAATGGGTGCACATGGCCCCGAAGGCGCGTCAAGCCAAGGGTAAGGCCCGTCTGAACTCATACGAGCAGATGCTCAACGAGGAACAGAAGCAGCGTGAAGAGAAGCTCGAGATCTTCATCCCTAACGGTCCTCGTCTGGGCAACAAGGTCATCGAGGCACAGCATGTGAAGAAGGCTTTTGGCGAGAAGGTGCTCTTCAACGACCTCAATTTCATGCTTCCTCCTAACGGTATCGTGGGTGTTATCGGTCCTAACGGAGCTGGTAAGACAACGCTCTTCCGCCTTATCATGGGTTTGGAACAGGCCGATGGCGGTACGTTCGAGGTGGGCGAAACAGTTAAATTGGCATACGTCGACCAGCAGCATAAGGATATCGACCCTAACAAGACGGTGTATGACGTAGTGTCACAGGGCAACGACACCATCCGTATGGGTGGTCGTGACATCAACTCACGTGCCTATCTCTCACGCTTCAACTTCTCTGGAACCGACCAAAGTAAGCTTTGTTCAGTCCTCTCAGGAGGTGAGCGCAACCGCTTGCAGTTGGCTATGGCATTGAAACAAGAGGGTAACGTCCTCCTTCTCGATGAGCCTACTAACGACATCGACGTGAACACGTTGCGTGCTTTAGAGGAGGGTCTTGAGGCCTTCGCAGGCTGTGCAGTAGTCATCAGCCACGACCGCTGGTTCCTTGACCGTATCTGTACGCATATCCTTGCATTTGAGGGTAACGGTGAGGTAGTATTCTTCGAGGGTGGTTTCTCCGATTATGAAATCAATAAAGCACGCCGCCTTGGTAACGAAGAGATTAAGAAGGGACGCTACAGAAAACTGATGGAAGAGTAGGATTGGAGCTGTGGGAACATCTCTAAACAAGCGGCCTCACCCCCAACCCCTCTCCGAATGGAGAGGGGAGTGATATGTGAGGTTACCCCTATTGGGCTGCTAACATGGCTCTTAGGTAATTCTTTCTCTCACAGAGCCCACAGAGTTTACGGAGCTTTTTGGCGCACCTTTCGAGCCCACAGAACGCCTTCGGCATACAGAATTCACAGAACGTTACTGCTAATGTTGGCTGTAACGTTCTGTGATATCGGTTGACTTAATGTCTCTGTGAAACTTTGTGTGTTCTGTTCATCTGTGTAAATCTGTGAGAAATAGAATGCACCCTCAATGAGAAAAGGGACGCTTGAGACTTGCTGGGCAGTTTTTTCTCTCACAGAAGACATTTCATTCTCTCATGTTAGATATTTTTTTCTCTCACAGAGCGCACAGAGTTCACTGAGCCTTTTGGCGCACGTTTTGAGCCCACAGAAGGCCTTCGGCATACAGAGTTCACAGAGGCCTCACCCCCAGCCCCTCTCCGAATGGA
>ERZ773046.957-NODE-957-length-17499-cov-3.972942_pt1 | contig 17499 bp, 25 predicted proteins | sample MGYA00580634_ERZ773046 | MGnify/ENA primary metagenome ERZ773046 (study PRJEB29015, sample SAMEA2738127) | human oral metagenome | biome: human oral; feature: human-associated habitat; material: saliva | place: China | collected 2159 ... | reverse complement strand
AGCCGACAGGTCCGCCGCCGGGGACAGATTGAAATCCATGCCGCCGAGCGCGAAGCTCGCAGCAGAAGTCAGCTGCCCGCGGCCTTCCTCAATGCTGTGAGCAAAATCACCAATCAGCGCACGGCCCGAGTAGGTCGTGTAACCTCGGCCACTGAAGCGGCCGCGCTTAGCCGGCGAGTGCGGGAAGAAATCGCCAATCGCCTTCATGACTCCGCCGACCGCGTCCTTCGCGCCATTCAGCATGCTCTTGATGCCGTCGATGAAGCCGCCGATGAGGGCCTTGCCCGAGTCCACGAGCATACCGCCAAGGTTGCCCAGGCCGTCCTTGATTTTGCCCGGCATGGATTTCACGAATTCCACGGCAGACCCGACACCGTCGCTAATCGCCTTGGTGATTCCGTTCCACGCGCCAACCACGAAATCACCAATACCATTCCAGAGGTTGTTCCAGATGTCCACCAGCATTTTCGCGAGATTCTCGAAAATATGCATGACAACATCGAAAGCGCCCGTGATGGTGTTCACAATGAAATCGAGAATACCCTTCAGCACGTCGAGGATGCCGTTCCATGCGCCTTCCCAATCACCACGCAGAGCCGACAAAAAGACATTCAGGATGCCAGTGATAATGTTCACAGCATCAGAGATGACCTTGCCAATGAAGCCGAAAATATCGGAGACGGTTTTGCCGATAAATTCAAAAGCGGGCGAAAAGGTCTGGATGAGGAACGCCACAATCGGCGCAAGGAAAGACACAATCTGCGCCGCAATCTCCACAATAGTCGTGACCATCGGCACAAGCGCGCCGACCACCGTAGACACCATGCCGATGAAAGCCTGGCCAATCTGGACGAGCACGGGGATGACCGCGGCGATAATCGGCTGGACCATCGTCACGAGCCCCTGGAAAATCTGAGCCAGCGAATTGCGGAAAGGCTCGCTAGACGCTAGAGCGGTCACAAAGGCGGCCACGAGCAGGCCAATGCCTGCGACCACCGCGAGCACCGGGGCCGATAGGCCCGCGAGGACGCCAGCGACAGCGCCGATGACCGGGATAATCGCGCCGACCACGGAGGCAATTGTGCCGATGATTGACACGACGGTGCCGATGACCGGGGCGAGCTGCGCCATTGCGCCGACCACCGCGATGATAGTCGCCGTCAGCTGAGGGTTATTGCGCATGAATTCGGCAATTTGCTTCACGACGTCCGCGATGACGGGGAGGACGACCTTCAGCGCCTCGGACAGTCCCTTGGCGAGCTCATCGACCACCGGGGCCAGCGATTGCTTAAAATCTGCGAAAGCGGGGGACAGGCCCTGCGCTACTTGGGTTACGAGCGGCGCAATTGCCTTCACAATGTCGCCGACGGCTCCGAGCAGTGCGCCGACCGAGGGGGCGACCGCCGCGAACGCGGGCGCGAGGGCGATAGCCGCCTGAACAATGCCGTCGAACAGCTTGTTCACGCCGTCCGCGATAGCGGGGTTGTGCAGTGCGTTCGCCAGACCATCCATGAGGATTGAGATGGCCGTGCCGGCCTTCTCCATCGACCGTGCGATGACCGGGGCGAGCACCTCGAAAACCTTAGTGAGGGATGTCACACCAGGCGTGAGCGCCTTGACCGCATTAAAAGCGCCAGTGAAGACGGTGGTGAGGGCACCCTGGAAGGCCGGCCCGTTCACAATGCCATTCAGAGCGCCGAGCGCAGCAGCCAGCCCGGCGAGACCGCCGCCGCCGGCGGCCTCCGCAGCCTTCGCGACACCATTGATGATGCCGGCCACAGAGCCGAGAGCCGCGGCGAAAAGCTTCGCGTTTGTGATGCCCCTCTCAATGAGCTCATAGATTTTTCCGGAGGCCTCGGCCTGCTCCACCCAGTCACGGAAAGACGCCGCAATCTGCGCGAACGCCGTCGCCATGCGCGGCAGATAGGTGCCGCCAACAGCGCCGATACGGACAATCGCCTCAGCGAGCGGGGCCGCCGCCGTAGACGCAATCTGAAAAGATTCACGGAGCGGCTCAAAAAGGCGGGACATGCCGCCGACCGCGACCATGCCATTTGAAATGCCCTGGAAAAATTCGCCCCAAAATTTACCGGCGATAGGGCCAAAAGCGACGTACTCCTTAAGGAAGGGGTCGAACGCGGTCTCCACGAAGCTCGCGAGGCCGCCGCGCGCCTCATCCCAGAAAGCGCGACCAAACGCCAAGCGCACATCACGGATAGTGTCCATGATTTTGCCCTCGCCGCCGTAGAATTTGCCGAGCTCCAGGTGGATATTCTGGAGGCCGTCAGCAGACGCGGCCAGGCCCACGACGAAGCCGGACAGGATGCCGGGCAGGGCGAGGCCCGCACCCGCAACCTGGGTTAGCGAGACGGCGAGCATCGCGGCGTTGCCTGCCGTGGCAGACATCACAGCGCCCATAGCGGCGACACGCGTAGCCGCGAGAGACGCAGACACAGCGACCTTATCGAAATTCCCGGCCAGATTCTTGGCGTGCTCGACCGCACCGGCGGCAATATTACCGCCCGCGAGAGATGCCAGACCCGCGCGCGCCGCATCCAGCCCCTTGAGGAGGACGCGGACCTCGGCGGTACGCGGGCGAGTCAGCACGCCCAGCGCTGCCGAGGCCGCGCGGGTCTTAGCGTCCACGGCCACATGGGTTTTCAGGTCGCGGCCAATCGTCGCGAGACGCGAGCGCGTCGCCGCGAGCGATGCCTGGTCCACCTGCGCTTTCACGAGGGCCTTGACCTCGGAGCCCTTCTCAATCGAGGCGAGCTTAGACCGAAGCTCGGTCTTGAATCGAGACGTGTCGGGGTAGACACGAATCGACAGCTTGCCTATATTCGCCATGTGATGTTCCTCTCTACTGTAATTACAGGCCGGGCGGGAATAGCTTGGACAGGTCCATCTGCGCTACCGGGGTGCCGGCGCGGGGCCGGCGGCCCTTCCTCACGACCCTGGGAGCCTCGATACGCTCCGACGCACGCAGTTTCTTGCCCTTCACCTGGGTATTTGCGGCGTTTGCGATAGTGGCGAGAATCATCCTGTCCACGCCCCATCCGAAATGGTCGTCTCCGCCTAGGTTCTCGGCGCGCCATAGGCTCTGCTCCTCATGAGGGATGCGGTCCAGTAGCGCCTCCAGAGGCCGGATGTCTGAGACCCAAATCATAGTGAGCGGGTTCACATGGTAGAGTGCGATAAAGTCACCGATGAGGGCCGGTGACTCATCGAATAGGTGTTCTAGTTCATGCCTTTTCCCAGTTCACCTGCGAAAGCGACGCAGGCCTCCAGGGCCTCGGTCATGTGCGCGGCGTTCCACAGCTCACGACGCCACACGTCCATGTCCACGATGAAACGCTCATCAGAGACGACGCGGGCCAGCGCCTTCACTGATGCGATGCTAGGCTCTTCACTCTCGGCAGCCATGCCCTCCAGGGCCTCCACCACGTCGAGCGCGTCTAGGGGGTCGATTTCCTCCAGGGGACGGAAATACTTCGCAGCCGGCAGGTCCTTCAGACGCTTAATTTCCTGCTTCTTCAGGTGGTCAGCCGGGGTCTTACGGGGGGTAGTAGCCTTGGTAGCCATTGGGGTTCTCCTTAAAAAAATAATGGGCGCCAGTGACGAAAATCACTAGCACCCATTATAGCGCGTACCTGTGGCTAGGCGTGCTCGCCAACCACCGCCGCGGCCACGGCACCACCGGAGCGCGGACGCGGGTACAGAATCTTGTGAAGACGGCCCTGACTATCGCGTTCAGCAGTGACCTTAATCGCAATCGAATTGTAATTCTCCAGGTCCCACTTCGGCAGGCCAGAAATAGCCATCTCGCCGGCGTAGATGATAAGGCCGGTCAGCATAGCGCCGTCCTCCACAATGATGATGATCGCCCACTGGGTAGTAGTGGTCGAGGAGGTGGTCACATAGCCGTCGGCCTCGCGGATACCGCCGGAGGTCAGCATCTCAAAAAGGGCCTTCGACGGGGCCACGCTGGTAATGGTGCCGGTGACCTTAGCGCCCGAGCGTGCGTTTTTGCGGTCCCAGGTTCGCTTCGCTGAGTCCTTGTCGCTATCCTCCTCGAATTCGGGGAGACTGTCAGACGAGGTGTCGCCAATCCACTCCCACGCGCCAAGGTCCTCGCCATCGAACTTGTAATTGTCGAGGTTCGGCTGCGCGGTGCCTACAGGCGCGATGTAGATGTGGCCGAGCGCGCCGATAGTCATGTTGTCGAGAGATTCCGTGAGCTTGCTCATAGAACACCCTTCCTACTCATTGGCCGGGGTCTTAGCCCGGCACACGATTTCAATCGCCGTCGAGTACTGGAAAATCGACGACTTTTCATATTTGTGGGCGGCGAGGTGGGGGACGGTGCTGACGGTGATGCGCGAAATCCAGCCGGCATCGGTCACCCTGTGCACCGATTCCTCTAGCATCCTGAGCGCCTCCTGGCAGAGGGCCGCCGCGGCCGCCCGTGAATCCGCAATGGCGTTCAGAGTGAGCACCGACACAACCCCATACCGGGCGCGAGGGGCGTTACCACTGAAAACCTGCGGCGGGGCCTGCTCCACGATGAGAGCCGGCAGACGGCGCAAAAAATCAGACGGAGGCTGAAAATACAGACGCCCAGACAGCCCAGCGAGACGCTCCTCCACCAAGGCGAGCGGGTCGATAGTGTCCAAAATCACGCACCCCCAAATCGTCCACGCAAAAGCGCGCGCGTAAAAACATACTTCCCGGGCTCCCACCGACCGGACGGGGTGATGAAGCCCCATTCGATGATGTGGGCCTGCTGGTCTGTGGTATACACCACATAGTCAGTCACACCGCGCGTGGTACGCGTCGGCTGCATCCTGATGCTCGACGCATAATGACCGGTCGGCACATGCTCCACCTCGGAGTACATGCGCGCCACCTCAGACTCCACGAGCGCGAGCGCCTTACCCGCCTGCGCATGATACGCAGGATGCGCACTAGCCGCGCGGGCGGCCAAAAGCTCAACATTATTTTTCAGGTACAGGCGACTGCTCATCGGATCTCACTCGACGGGTCCACAATAATGACCTTCACATGTGCGGTGCGTGGTGACATGGACGACACGAGGGCGTCGCCGCGCTGCTCAAAGACCCTTTCATTCCAGGTCACGCGGCTGTACGGCCCCCCGGGCCAGCCCATGCCACCATGCTCGCCAGGGAAATATTTCACCCGGTACGCGGTGATGGTGCTCACTCCCATGTCCTGAGCCTCCTCAGCTGAGACAGGCTGGACATTGCACCTCACCGTGACCGGCTCCCCGTGCCCCTCCGGACCATACGGGCCCTCAGAAGCCACAATAGGCGTGACGGTCACCTCATGGACACCGCGGCGCAGACGACTCATCCGACACCACCATTCCACGTGATGGACTCCGACCACGAGCCGCGGCCAGGCCACCCATATTGGAACACCCACGGAGGCGGCACCTCGCGAGCGGCAGGGCCGCCGTACCGCTGAGCGGCATACCCGTCAGTTACCGGACCGACCGACCTATAGCGGCCACCATCAAGCACGCGAGCGAGCTCGTCCATATCCGACCGGAGCACGTCCAGCCGGGCAGACGCGGCCAAAAAATTCAGCTCGTACCTGTACCCGTCCTCCGTCTCGGATTTGTACAGGCCCCCAGACTCGTCACGCAGGACGCGCGCCACGGACTCCGCCTCCACCTGGGCGACGATACCGCGGGCCACACTATCCAACGCGACCAGCTCCGACAGATTACGCCACCGCGCCTTGATGCGCAGCTCCACACGGTCCAGAAGCTTCTCGACGACGCGCGCGTCTCCCTCAGCAATCGGACGGCGCAGGGCCACCTCAACGTCATTCACTGTGGCGATGCTCACTGCTACTTAACCTTGTCCTCGAGGGCGAAGAAGGCGTTAGCGTCCGCGATAGCCCAGCCAAACGACGCCTCACACAGGAGCGCTTCCTGATTGGTCTGGAACAGGGAGGTGGTGGTAGCGCCGTCAGTGATGGACGCCTCATCCGAGTAGCGGAAGGTGATTTCGTTCGCGAAGCCGTAGACCAGCTGAGACCAGTCACCACCAATCGCACGGACCTTAGCGTCTGCATTGGTGCCGACCTGGCCGGAGACAACGTCGCCGTATGCGGTGGTCAGACCGAAGACCTTGCCCATGTCGTCGGTCAGGTCAAGTGAGGACTGGTAAATCGGGCGGCCATTAGTGTCGGTCGCGCCCATGAGCTCAAGACGCAGGGAATCATCCGCAGCCAGGCCATTCACACGGTAGCCCAGGCGCGCATCCTGCACGGCCTTGATACCGGCGATAATGTCGCCGGAAATGCCGCCCTTAGTCTGCGCGGTAGTGCCCAGCTCGACACGCTTAGTGGTCTGATTCACAAACTCCACGCCGGGGATAGCCTGGCCATTGGTGGACTTGCCGTGAAGCACAGCAAGGTCGAAAGCGCGAGTAATCGCGCCGGCGAGCTGCTGCTGGATAATGCCCTCCAGACCGAGCTTGTCAGCCTTCGCCAGCTCCTCAGACCAGACGATGATTGCCGCGACCTTGATGGGGCGCAGAATCTTCGAGGACAGGCCAAATGAGGTGACCGGCTTCATGCCAGCCTCGCCCACGACGCCAGCCTCCGGGCGGGAGGTCTGGACAGCGACGGACGAGCCGGTGAGCGGAAGTGCCAGCTGGTCACCGGCAAGCTTCTTCACAACCGAATCCTGCACTGCCTTAGTGATGACCTTGGACGAGAATTCGGGCGGGAAAATATTAGTGTTCTTGAGCGAGTCAAGGGTCAGAGAAGCCAATTTTTAGCTCCTTCCTTCTAGTGTCGGTTGCCGCGCACGGCGTCGAGCCATGACAGGGCAGTGTTTGCGGGCGCGGGCTCTGAGACCTGCGCCGGGTTAGGGGGAACCTCACGAGAAACCTGGGCGTGACCGATAGACTCGCGGAGCTTAGACACGTTCGCCTCCACCTCATCAGCAGTGGAGCCAGCAACCACATGCGCGAGGTCCAGAGACAGACCGGCGGCGGCGAGCGCGCGTAGCTTCGCGTTCTCAACCTGCGCGGCGGCGAGTTCTGCCGCGTAATCGTGCTCTGGCTCGGCGGGCTGGGCCGGCTCGGGCTCCGGTTCAGGTTCCGGTTCCGGGGCCTTGGCCGCGGCGAGGTCCTCGCTCAGCTTAGCCTTATCAGCGCGCAGATTCTGAATCAAATTCCACGCGGTTTCAGGATTGAAATCCACGCCGTCACGCTCCCACGGGGGGACAGCGGCGGGGGCGGTTTCCGTGGTTTCGGGTGCCGCCTCCTGGGCGACGGGGGTAGTGGTTTCGGCCACTGGTTCCTCCTAGGTCAGAGCGGTACGCCGACCGGCGCGCCGCTCTCTTTGAGTGCTTGCTCTAGCCATGCCTGGGCATTTTTCCCCGAATACTTGTCGGGGTGAGCTTTCACATCATCTATTGTAGCGTGATAGAAATCACGGAGTTGCTCATATTCGCGGCGACCGGCCCAGTCCGTCGATTTGTAGACCGGAACCACCATGCAGTCGCAGTTATTGTGAAACTTGTCACGCCCGCCCGCGCCGCCCTTGCCGGCGTGATGCGCCGACGTGTAGACCGGGCCACGCGAGGCGAGCATCACACAGAAACCGCACGACGTGCGGCCAGTCAGGACGCGCGCCCAGCCGACAGGGTACACGCGGGCTTTGCCGTCCCCGCCTATCGTCCGATTGAAAGCTTCCGCGGACTGGTGCGGCTCCAAAGCTACCGGCTTCACACCGGCGGGGAATATTTTCTCGGGCGGCATGAAATTAGGAATCACTGGGTCTGGCACTGCCCGCATCACCTGACGGCGCGCGGCCATGCGGACATGCCGGGACAGAATCCCGGCTAGGTATTTGTCGCTCTTGCCGGTGGACTCGCGGAAGGCCTGGATTACCGAGCCCGCGCGGTAAGGTTCAGGCTCGGGAATAAACGGCTCGACGCTCAGCCCGCGCGCGGCATCACGGAGCATCTGGTCACCAATTTTCGCCGCCTCCAGACGCGCCGCCCGGGTGAGCTTCAAAATCTCAGACTCCGCGAGAGCACGCTGTGCCGCATCCGACCTATCCACCGTCGAGAGAATCGTTAGCACCTGTGGGGTGAAAAGCGCCACAATAGACCGGATAGCCGCCGCGTAGGCACTGATTATCATTCGACGCCCTCACCGAGTGCCGCGCGCACCTCAGAATCGTGCGAGTCCTCACGCTTCGCCTGCTCCGGAGACAGACCCAGGAACTCACGCGCAGTCTGCGAGGTGATGACACCCTGCGCCTGCGCCTGGAGCATGAGGGCGTTGCGGGAGCTGATGGACGCAACCGCCGGGTCGCGCCACCGAGCCTCCAGAGTCTCCAGGCCCTCGACCTTCACGCCTGCCATCTGCAACACCATGCGCGCGATTTCCTCCACCGCATCACCAAAAAGATGCTGCTTCAACTCCGCGCGGGAAATCAAACCGTCCTTCGCGGCACGCATAGCCTCCGCACTCGTGGGATTCGAGTCAGAGCTGACACCCATCATGGACGCGGGGATGCCAGTCATCGCCGAAACCTGCGCCGCGTACAGCTTGAAGCTGCTGATAATCTGCTGGAGGTCAGCGCCGGGGATAGAGCCAGCCTGCGACCCAGACGGGCCCACCAGCAGGTGACCAAAATGCGCCTCCAAGCGAGCCAGGCCGGGGTGCCTACCTTCGCCCGTGAATTGGTCGGCAACGCCGTCGCCGAAAAGATAGCGGGTCGGCATGGCGAGGAGCTCCTGCGCAATCTGCAAATTCGTCAGCGAGCGCGACGCGGCATCGCACAGCTCGATAATATCCTCAATCTCTGAGGTGCCGCCGCCGCCGATGCGGGTCCGGTTCACAACCTCCACGATAGGCACACCCGGGTAGGTAGACGAGTAGTCGTGCTCCTCGATGAGGGTCTCCTCCCCATCGTCTACCGTGTAGACCTTCAGGTGACCGGGGGTGTAGATGGCCTTCTGCTCCACGCCGCCGCGCGTATAGGTCTGCACCGCCTCGACAATCGTCCCGAAAATATCGCGCTTCACCACGATATCGCGGCCACGATGCGCAGACAGACGCGGGATATTCGACCCAGGCATGATAGACCCGCCGGCCACTACCCAGGCGCGGCCAGTCACCAGCGCCTCAGTCAGCGTCAGCGTCAGCAGACTGTCAAAATTATTCGCCTGCAAAATACGGTGAAGCTGGTGGGGCACCTCACCACCGGCCATCGTGAACCCTTCGAGGACGAGCGAGCGCACCAGCACGTCCACGGTGAGCTTAGGCCAGCGCACCGGCATCTCCAACACACGCACATTCGGCGGCAGGGACACGCCGATAGCGTCCAAGCGGCGACGCCCCTCGTAGTACGCCTCGTAATCCTCTACAGTACGAGCCATTTGCTGCTCGCCTCCTTCTTTTTCTTCTCTACCAGGCCATGATACGCCACCGAGGCGGCCACGAGCGGGCTAATATCTGCTCCGGTGTCTGCACGCGTCCAATGCCACAGGTCACTAAGACCCTTCGAGCGGCGGCACGCCTTCACAGCCTCATCCAGCACAGGGTCCCCAAGGTGACGAATCTTTCCTGACGCCACCGCCTCGTAGAAAGCACCACACGCCTGGTCAAATTCACGGCGTGTCATAGACCACAGCTTATGACGCTGGCCCGGGTCGCCCCCGAGCACACGCCCAGCCTGGCCGCCCGCGGCATACGCTACTGTGACCGGGCTCCACGCATTTTGAAGCTCGGCGACACGGCCCGGCACCCAGCCGGTACCACCCTCATGATTCACAATCTCGATATGGACGGTGCCGTCATCACGCCACGACGCAGACGCAATAGAGGTAACATCCGCGAGCGGGGTAACGTCCACACCGAACGCAACATCCAGGCCAGCCTCGGAGTCCTCGTCGCGGCACTGCTCCCAGAAATCCGCGGGGATAGCTGACTCGCCGCCGACCTTCGACCAGATGCCCAGGCGCTCGCGGTTGAATTCCTCAGCGCCCATAGTGCGCCGCTCGTCAGCAACCCACTCGGCGGAGATGCGGCGACCGAGCGCGGGGTTTGCCATAGCCCACACTGCAGGGTCTGCCGGGTCAGCACCATCAGGCGCAGACCATTCATAAAACGCCAAATCGCCCGGGTCGCCACTCATGGCACGGTCACGGACACGCGCCAGCACGTCACTATCGGGGAACCCAGCAGATGACGTGTACCACACCTGCGGGTTGCCCCGCACCGTCTTTGCGGACAGAGCCGGGCGCGCCGCCGCCTCCACCTCACCCGGCAGATTATAGGCCTCATCAAACACCAGCAAATCGAACGTATAGCCGCGAATCGAATCCTTAGAACGCGCCTTGAACAACATGCGCGTTTCAGCGCGGCCAGACGGCTTATCAGCCGCGACGGTGAAACTCATTTCAGAATTTCCGGTCTTGATTCCGGACATTTTGCCGCGAGGGTCCCCACGGTACCCCTCCATCATCTCGGCCAAATAATCACAGCCACGAATCAGAGACTCCATGCGCCGCTGGTGCTCCGCCGCCGTGCCAAAAAGGTGCGCGGTGTGGACAATATTCTCGCCAAAAAGGAACAGGCCGGCCAGCTCGCGCGCCTCCAACACCGAGCCCTTGCCGTTCTGACGCGGCACAATTAGGCCGACATTCTTTGCCGCCCATTTGCCGAGGTCATCAGTAGCACACGCACCACGTAGTACATACTCCTGCCACGGGTCCAGCATCAGACCAGCCACAGCGGCCAGGTCCACAGCATCATCACCCCGAGTAGTCACGTGCAGGGGAGTCACGTCAATACGCGGGAACTGAGAACCAACAACCACGCCCACTATGCACCACCTGCCGCGGCACGAGCCTCACGGGCCGCGCGCACACGCGCCAACTCATCCACCAGAGACGGGCGCGACTGCGCGGGCTGACTATCGGCCAGCTTCGCCTTCTCCGTCACTACATTTACAGCGGCAGAAATGAGGCCGGGCACATCACGAGCTACCGCGACCTGCAAAGAGGCGCGGGCGCGCAGCAGAAGCTCGTCATAAATCTCGCCCGGCTCAGACAGCACGGGCACCTCGACCTCAATTGACTGGCCATAGGCCACGGTCTGGCGTACACGCACCGTCTCCCCGTCGGTCTGTTTAACTGGCTCGACGGTTAAACGGGCAGCCTGCTCCTTCTTCACATTCCGACGGGTCCGCTTCTCACCCTCCGCGCGCTTCCGCTCACGATACTCAGCCGCGTTCTTCCGCGACGCCTCGCGGCACGCAGGGCACGGCTCCTCACCAGCACGCTTATGACGCACGAAAGCGGCATAGGTGCCATGTGGCTTAAGCTTGCGAGCCATCGCTGGAACCTCCAAACGTACAATTTCGGGCTGGGAGCGCCCGGGGGGAGAAACGACTATGACCGTAGGGGCTCAAATGGGGGTATGGGGGGGGGTATGCCCCGGGGTCGTTACACATTTTACACGTTTACCATGCTCGTGTTGTTTTTGGTTTTTTGATTTGTGTTGGCAGGCGGCGTTTGCCGCGGCGTGAGTTGCATCGTCGGTGTGCGGGGGCGAGCGCGCCGTAGAGGTTTCCGCCGTTTGCGATTGCGTCGAGGTGGTCGGCGGTGAATGAGAGCGGGTGCGTCGAGGGTAGCGTAAGGTCTATGGGCTTGTCGCATAGGTGGCAGGGCAAGCCCTGTGTTTCGACGGCGCGGCGGAGGGCTTGCGTGCGTTTGATGTATTCGTGGTCGTTGTATTTTGTCTTTGTGCGCATAGTGCAAGTGTAGCCCCGCACCGTGTGGGGTGCGGGGCTTGGTTGGTTAGCTGGTTAGTGCCTGTGACCAGTCGATGAGGTATTCGCGGTCAGTCATTGGTTTTCTCCGTTCACCGGGGAGGCGTTGAGAATCTTGATGAGAGTCTGCATCTGGTCCTCGTGGAGAGTCATGGTGAGCGTGTACCTGTAGGTGGTGTGGTCGGCTCCGAGCTGGACGGGGCCGCGCTTCGTGTTGATGACTCGTGCCTCGCTTTCTAGGCTGAGGCTGAGGTTGTTGTCGTTGAGGTAGAGCTTGCTGTGGCGGGTGAGCGCCTTGAAGACGGTTTCCAGTCCAGGGATTAGTCGCTTAGTCATGGTGGTTACTCCTTTTGGTGAGGATTTGTGCGCATTGCTCGGCTAGGGCGGCGCGGAGTTCTTCGGCTGTGCCGTCTGTCCAGCGGATTATGTAGCGTTTCGGTCCCGGCGCTTAGTCATTAGTCGTCTCCGACGATTGCGGCGGCTGTGTTGATGAGCTCCTGCAGAATCGCGGCGTTATCGGCCTTGGCGTCCTCGGTGGTGGTGGCGAGTGCGCGTTTTGCGAGCGCGGCGGTGAGCGTGTTGTGCGGGTGTTCGACTTCGTGCTCTAGCGCGTGGCGGCATAGGGTGCAGCTGTCGTCCTCTGGGTCGTATGGCGCGGTGTTCTGAGTATTTACCCAGTAGCCGATGAGGTAGCCGATACCCTCGCGTTGGTCGGTATTTTCCTCCACGATGTCTTTGTAGCAGGCGAGAATGTGGGCTAGGTCGATGGGTAGGGCAATTTCCAGGTGGATGTAGCGTGATTTAGTGGTGTGGCTCATGGTGTTTCAGGCTTTCTGTCAGGTTGGCGAGAAGTTTAACGCTGCTGATGTGGCGGCGCTGTTCCTTGGGTATGCGGTTGATGGACTTTAGTTTCAGCTCTTCTAGGTGTTCGAGCGTGACGTTCGGGTCGGTGATGCTCACTGACAGGTCCATCCACCAGTGCGGGTGATAGTATGTTTCGCCTCCGTGCCGGGTGCTGTGACTGGTGGTGGTGACCACCCAGACGGCGCTAATATCCAGATCAGGCAACGTGTCGTCCAGCACCTGGACGGGCTCCACAAGGTATCCGTTAGGTGGGGGGGCGGGGTCTATTTTGTCGGCTCCGGTGGGGAAGATTCCCACGGTCTTGTCCGCGTAGGTGATGCGGTAGAGGGCGTGCCCGCTCCAGCCGGAGAGTGCGACCTCGCCGGTGGTTTTGTCGATGCGTTCCCAGCGCTCGCGGTACTTCTGCACCTTGAACGGCGGGGTCGGTGGGTTAGTCATTTTTCATTTCCATCTGAATGTATTTGGTGGGTGCTACGACGAGGCGAGGGACACGCATATTGCCGCGGTCTGCCTCGGGGACTGATTCTAGTGCCGCTGCGCGCGAGGCTTCGACAATGTCCGGGGTGGCGGTCCTGATGTCGAAGGCGGCGCTGTAGTCGAGGTGCGCACGCGGGGTTAGGCGTACGTGCCCCTTACTGTGGTCTTCGTCGTAGATGATGACCATCCAGTAGCCGGAGAACTCCATGTCAGGTAAGGTGTCATCCTCAACGTAGCGGGGCTTGGTGCGACCGACAGCGAGCGCTGGGACGCGGTCTGCTTTGATTACGCCTTGGGCTGTGATGTTTCCTGGGTGGACACCGCCGGCCTGGTAATCCGGGTTGTTGTACTCGATGACGTAGTGTGCGTCGCCCGTCTCGCCCTCGGCGATAATATTGCCGGTGATGGGGGTCTGGAAAATCCACTGAACGCGGTATTTGTGGACGGTAAATAGCTCAGTCATGGTCTATCTCTTCCTTGGGGGGGGGCGGTGTAGTGGTTGGTGGTGCTCATTGGTGGGCCTTTCGGTTGTAGGGTGCTCGGTGAGTAGTGCGCAGCCACTGGTCATAGCGGCGCATTTCGGCCTCGGTGTAGAGGCGCACGGTCTGTGTCTCGGTTTGTGAGTATTCGATTTCGGGGGTGATGCGGCCGGCGGCGCGGTCTAGGGCGACGAGGTATCGGTGGCGTCCGATGCGGGTGGCCACCTTGGCTTCGGTGAGTAGATTCGTGGGCATTGTGTCTCTCAGGTGGTTATTTTTCGGGGTTTAGGCGAGCGCGGCGGGCTTGGAGCCACGCGTCGAGAGCGCGCCGGTTATGTTCGGTTGTGGCGCGTATATTAGCCTCGGTTTTTCTGGGCTTGGGGCGGGTGCGTGGCGGAACGTTCGCGATTTTGCCGTCGCGTTTGGCGCGGGAGTATGCGCGTTTGCGGCATGTGTCGCAGTCGGGGTTTGTGTCGTCGAGGTCCCAGCCACATTTTGCGCAGCTCGTTTTCCAGGGGATTGGGTCTTTTGCGTCGGGGTGCCCTTGGGCGCGCCATCTGGAGTGCCGGGCGGAGCACCTGTGACATCCGGGGGTGTATTCCTCGCGGGGCCCGCCGCACCCCGGGCACGTTGGTTGAGCTTGTCCCATAGTCCTATCCCCTCCACCTGCAGGGGTGATCGTGAAGGTCCAGGCCTGCGGCGAGCGCGCTGAATCGCTTTTGTAGCCTCTCAATCTCATCATGTAGCGCATTTGCCTCTTTGGCGGCGGAGGCGTAATCGAGGCTGGCAGACACGGCTCCGGCCATTGTGGAGTAGTACTCTGCTAGGTCCTTGCCGATTCCGTCCTGCTCTGCGACTTCTGCGACTTCTGCTGCTACTGCGAGGACTCGCTCGCGGAGCGTGCCCGAGGGCTGGTTGAGTAGCTTATCCAGCTTCTCAACGTCTTCGGGGGTGTCTACGCGGACGGTTAGGTACACGCCTGGGTCGAGCCAGGCGATATCGTAGCCGACAGATTCGCGGGTATTGAGCGATGAGGTGACCGCAAAGGACGAGGGCAGTCCGGTCTCGCTCGTGATGCGCTCGCATAGGCCGGTGTCTGCGATAGCGGCGCGCAGCTTGGAGTATGAAGTCTTTTTCATCTTTCTCTCTATCCGTGGTATGCGAAGGTTATTTTATGGGCTTGTCGAGCGTGCCGGTGAGTGCGTGTACGCGGTGTGTAGTGGTCATGGTGCCTCCTCTCGGTTTGGGCTAATTGTAGGATTCGGTCGGCTATGATGTGCGTGACGGCGTGTTCTTTGGGTTCTGTCCAGTGCCAGATGTGGACGCGGCGGCGGCGGGCTTTGCGGTTACGGTCACGGCGTTTAGTCATGGGTTTAAAGTTTCATGGTTAGGGTTTGTAGGTTGCGATTGCGCACGCCTTTTCATAGGCGCGGCGGGCGGCGTTCACGTGTTTCTGTGCCTTGCGTTCTAGCTCTACTACGCGGTGTGTGCGGTCAAGCTCTGAGAGTGCGGTGATTACGGCGGCGGCTTGGTTGGAGTACCTGCCGCCGATTTTCGCAAAATCGTTCAGTCGGGCGATGACCTCCAGCGTGAACGTGGTGTGATTAGCTGACATGAGGTTAGCCGCGCGGTCTAGCGCCTCGTCGCGGGTGGTTTGGATCTTAGCGATTGGTTCAGCCCAAGAGCCATTATCTATCTCGTCGTATTCCGCATGAACACCGACAGATTCTAGCTTTTCCTCGTGTCTCCTGAGCCATTTCCTTGCTTCAAGGCAGTTTTGTGCTTCACCGTGAAAGCGGTCGCGTCCCATTTTGGGTTTTCCTTTCGGGGTTGGGATTTGGTGCCCCGCCCGGTGGTTAGCCGGGCGGGGGTTTATGTGGTTATGGGTTATGCCGCGTCGTGCTTTGCGACGATTTCCCAGGTCTCGGTGTAGGCCTCGAAGTCTGCCATAGTCTCGAAGCTGTTGTTTTCCCAAATTTCGGTTGCCGCGGCTTCCAGAACCTCGTTAGAGATTTCGCCGTGTGCTGCGGTGGTGAGGGATTCGAGGATTTTGTTGTAGGTGAGCATTTGGGTTTCTCCTTGGTTTTGTGTAGTGGGCTTGTCCCCCCTACACCTATATTATGGCACATATGCCAACCGGCTATCAAGGCGGTTAGCTATGAATTACGCCACAATAAGCTCCAAATCCTGAATATCGAAGACCCCGCCGGAGGACATGACCAGCTCGGCATAGGCGGCTACCGTCTCGACCGTCAGCGGCATCGGATGGACGCGCAGCGTCTCGCCGTACCCCGGGAACCACCGGCGCGTATCGAAGTCGCCGGTCAGGAATTCGTCTACCGTCACGCCGCGGATAGCCTCCCAGGATCGTGCGTCGATGCTGGTGATGCGGTCGGCTACCAGGTGGTACGAGCTGATTGCGCCGCCGTGCGGGTGTCGGCAGTCGATAAACCAGCGGTGCGCGCGGGTGTAGGCTCGGGTGGTGTTCGCGTCGATGCGTGCCGTGGTCTCTTCGTTGAAGGCCGGCAGACTGAGAAGCTTCGCAATGGCCTCGAGTACGGCGATGTGCTCGCGCAGGGTGCGAGCCTCGCTCTCGATGGCCTTGTCGTTGATGGTGCCGGGCGGCGGCGGGGGTTCGGAAGTTGCCGCCGCCCGACGGTTATCGGTGGTGTGCGGTGCTAGTTCTTGCGGGCGTATGCGTCGCCGTAATTCTCGTCCACCCAGCGGTAGAACGCTTCGCGGGCGCTCATCTTGCCGTAGCTTTCGCCTTCGCGCTTTGCACTCATCTTGGCGTAGGTGTCCCCGCTGCCGGTGTTGTAGACGGTGACGATGCTGTTCTTGCCGCGGTGCGGACGCTCGAGGTATGCGTAGGTGTCGTCGAGGCGGGCGATGCGGTAAACAGCGGGGCAAGCGATGTAGAGGCGGAATCCCTTGTAGGTGTAGGTGGGGCGTGACATTTCGTTCTCCTTTGTTTTCCTTGGTTGATACTTCTACTATACACGCAATTGGCCGGTGTGACAACTTATTTTTGTGTGAAGTGCATCACATTTCAGACAGGCCACGCACCTCCACCCAAACGCCAGGCACCGCCCCCTCGTCATCCTCATACCTTTTGATCACCTCCATGCTCACCACGCGGCTATCGTCACGCCACACCCCCGCATCCGTCAGCGCATCAAAAACCGCGCGCGTCAGCTTGTCCAGATCAGGTTTCACCGCCGGCACGCCCCACCGCGGGCGCTTAGGCCGCGGCATCGTGAATCCGAGATAGACACGGCACGGCTCATCCAGCGTCTCCCAGCCCGCTTCTGCTATCGCCGCCTCGGCAGCCGAACGCACCGCCGCCCGCCAAGGCCTCAGACGCGCGTTCGCGTCCACCAGCACGGCCCGGCCGCCGCGCACATAGGCATTTTTCGAGCCTTGAGGCACAGGCGTGCCATCGGCAAAAAAATCTAGCATGACCACCTCTCCGAGGCTAAAAGAATACCCCCACCCCGGGAATGGGGTGAAGGTATTCACAACTATGTAAGGAGAAAGCATGTCCGCGCTCGCGCGGGCCTACTCTGCGCATCCAGTATACCACAAGCCCCCCAGGCCGTAATCAGCCGAGGGGGACTTGCGTATATACCATTCCGCACACTCTACAGGAGTACGTCTAGCATATCACAGGGCATCCATTTTAGAACGGCGGCGCGTCATTCGCACCCCCCTGTGCCGCCCACGGGTCCGCCTGCTGGGCGAAACCACCAGCCGGCGCGGTGGGCCATGCGCTCACCTGCTGCTGAGGCTGAGCCGCCGGCACCTGTGCAGGCTGGGCCTGTGCGGGCGCGGCGGGCGCATCACGCGGCGGGGACAG
>ERZ773046.955-NODE-955-length-17501-cov-5.216325_pt1 | contig 17501 bp, 17 predicted proteins | sample MGYA00580634_ERZ773046 | MGnify/ENA primary metagenome ERZ773046 (study PRJEB29015, sample SAMEA2738127) | human oral metagenome | biome: human oral; feature: human-associated habitat; material: saliva | place: China | collected 2159 ... | reverse complement strand
ATTGATTTTCTGTCCGGTATTCTTTCCTACTATTACAGTAGAAACTCCTCTATGAGATAAATCATTAATAATTTCTCGAGAAATTTTATGAAGTCTATCTTCAGCTAGACCTGAATATTTCTCAGAATATCTTTTTCTTCGTTTCGAAGTATGTTTGTTCTGAGTTTTCTTAAGTATAGATGTGTATTTCGACGTAACTCGATTAAAATCATGATTGATTTTCATTAAGTCACTACGATATAAAATCGGATCATCTTCTTCAGAAAATGTTACAGTTGCTAGATTAGATAAGCCAATATCGATTGCAGCTACTTTGCTAGAATACTGAGAAACAACTCGATCATCTACTTCATAGATGACGTATGCAAGAAAATAATTATTTCTCGGCGCAAAGACTACCTGACAGATCTTCTTTGCAGAACGAGTTCGTAGTTTAATAGAGAGGTTATTGTTAAATGCTTTAGAAGCAATAGTGATCTTATGATTAACTAATGTTACAGATTGATTTGCGAAAATTACCTGGAATCGTTCACTCGATTTACGAAATTTTGGAAATCTCGGTATACCAGTATATTTCGTAGGGTTCTTCTTATAATCTTTAATAGCTGCAAAATAACTTCTTAGATTTTGATGAAACAATCTAAGAACTTGTTGAGCGCTCTTCACATGACCAAAAGATCGATAATGATCGTATTTGTCTGGAAAGCTTTTCATCACTTTATCGAGATTTTTAAGATCTTCTGATAAATTTTCAGAATGCTTTGCGAAATATACGCACTGATTGTATAGATTATTAGCTTTTCTCGACATGTGATCTAACTTAGAATACGAGGGATGAGACTTATAGATTTTATGCTTTTCTACGAGTTTCATGAGTCACCTACCTTATTTCGACGTTCGCTCAAGTAGAGCGCCATAGAATAAAATGTATCAAATTGTATAATAATTTTGATTATACGTCATCAAAATTATTATACAATCTTACACGATACACACTTCTTATAACGTATTTTATTCTTTAGGACGTTTTAATTTGATGCTCACATCAATATCAAAACCAAGTGCTTGTAATTCTTCGACTTCTTCAGTAAGTCTTTCAACAGTAGCGTCTTCGATTTTCACTTTCTTAGACATCGATACTGTCTTAGTGCCTTCTCCGCTTGGTGTTACTTCTTCTTGTAATGGTTCTGAATAAGTAATTTTCATAATGTCATTATACTCCTTTTTCGTTATTCATGTACACAGACAATTCGTGGTAATTTTGCATCAGAGTCAACTAATAATTGTTGTGATGATAAGTAATCATAGATTACTTTACCTGGTACAACGTGAGAAACTCTGCTGCGCAATACGTTGTCGTAAGAATCATCGATGATGAATTTCTCTGCTGCAGTAATGTCATCAGTCATTTCTAAAAGAATGATTGAATGACTGTCTTTTAGATACTTATACACAAACCAGTTAGATCTTAAAATACGATTAGAATCTAATGTTGGTTCTCCTAATGCTTCAGCACCATAAAAGACAATGTCTTCTTTAGCTAAGTTGTGTTCTCCTAGTCTCATCCTCTAACACCTCGAATCTCTGCGATGTCTCCCTGAGGGTTCGTTAATTGAACTGATCCTCCTAAGAAGAATTTAGATTTATATAATGTACGATACTCTAATAATGCTAATCGTTGTACATGACTACCGCTTGTTTCAAATTGAGCGTTTGTAAAGTGTGGGTTTAAAAACTTCACCACTAAACGCTTACGGTTTTCTGTGTTTACGAGTCTTAGCATTAATGCATCTTTTTTACTTTCTAGTGATTCAACGACTAAATGACCATTGTCGATCGCTTGTTGTAATTCGTTAGACACTGAATAGATTAACATATAATGCAATCCCCTTTCTTATAATATAGTTTTATTATGTTACTGTTTTAATAAAACATTCGTTAATCACTGTTGTTAATCAACAGTTACTTTAACTGGATGAAACACTACACCCTATATCCCATCTGAAAATTCATTAGGGAATACTTTTCATTTATAATTATAAATCGTCAAGATCTATATGTACATGCTTATGCGTAATGCACTGGAAATACTTCTACTGCATGAGTTAATGAAGTGAATGGCTCGCGTGAACGATACGGTAAGAATACATGTTCTGCTAAAATCGACAATACTTTTTCTAAAACTTGTTGAGAAGTTTCTTCTGTTAACGCACACTCGAGAATATTATCCTCAATTTCGATTGTCTCAGTTTTATTTGCAGCTGGGCTCATTAAGATCTTATGATCTGCAGTCATAAATGCGTCTTTGCAAGTCAACTGCATCACCATGACAGGTTCGTCATGTTTCTGAGTGAACGTAAATCGAGTTGCAATCTGCAGTTCTTTAAAGAAAATTGCAAATGAGTTTGTATGATAATGTAATAACATTTCATTCTCACAATACGCTGCGCTTTTCGGAACTGACGCATGATAGCGCAGTACTGGAATTTTTGTTCGTTCACTGATGTCTAGACCACACTCACCAGAGGTGAACGCGTCTAGCAAATCTTGAGTAATTTTATATGAGTTAAACACAAATGGTTTTACTTTAGCCATTATTAGTTATTTCCTTTCAAGTTTACATTTGTAATCGTCAATAAGCCGTCTTTCAAGTTTAACGCTTGAACACCTGCTGAAGTAGCAGAGTCACTACGTTTTGCATATCTAGAAAGATCTATCTTTCTTTCTACATGTTTTGGATGTTTTAACGAATTGTCAAACACGTCTAATTCTAAAGTGCTTGATTTCATGTCTTCAATTGACACTGCTTGAGCAAAGATCACATGATCGGTATCGTCTTTAAATTTCATCAATTTACCAAGTTTACGAACATATCGTTTATTCGATACATTTAACTGAGCTTTCTCAGCATCTAAGACTTTAAGAGCGCCGTTCTTCGTTAAGATTACCATTCTGTGAGTCTTATAGTCATTACTACTAATTGCTCCAACAAATTCATCACTTACTACTAAATCAGGAATTTGTTTGTTTAATTGTTCGTAATTGTCATTTAATGACCCTTGTTCTAAGTCATTTACAAATCGTGTAATCGATTGACCTGACTTAGTTGCAATTACAACATAATCTGTTGTAGAAGCATCGACGATTGCAGCAATGTCGTCATTCTCGTATTTATCAATATTATTCTCAAATGCTTTAATACCCATTCGGAATACTTGTAAATCTTTCTTAACGATTACTTTCATTGGTTTAGACTCAACTAAGTCTTCTTGTTTAAGCACTAATTCTTCGACTTCTTCCTCTTCTGCATTTGCAAACTGAGTTCGACGAGTGTAGTCTTTTAACACAGTCTTAGATTGTTTAAAGTCATCAATCAATTGTTTCTTTTGATATTCTACATCGTTTAAACGTTTAGATAACTCAGCTTGTAAAGCTTGGTTATTTGCAAGTTCGTTTGTAAGTTGTTCGAAGTCTTGACGACCTAAACGGTGTAATTGTAAGTCTGCAATTACGTGTGACTGTTGTTCTGAGAATTTATGTTTCTTTTGAAGTTTGTCAATAAAATCTTTACGAGAAGTAGACTTACGAGCGTCTTTAATGACTTCATCAGAAAGTTTTACTAACTTCAATAACCCTTGCACAATATGCTCACGAGCAACTAATTTATCTAAATCAAATTGCCACATACGAATTAATGTTTGTCGACGGAACTCAACAAATTTCAACAAGTATTCACGAATACCAAGAACTCTTGGTTTTGCGTCAACAATCATTAAGTTATTTGCTGACAATGATACTTGTAAAGTTGATTTCTTATAGAGTAAAGTCTCAACTTGTTTTAACATTAAGTATGAAGTACCGCGTTTAAACACAATCTTAATTGACACTTGATCAGATGATGTCGACTCGTCGTCGATGCGAACTACGTTTAACGCCTTCATATTTGCTTCTAGCACAGTTGCCATTGATTTAATTAATGATGTTGTATCAATTCCCCAAGGCACTTCTGTGATTTCTAAATAAGGTTCTTTTGCTTTTTCATGAACGATGACTTTACCTCGTAAGATAAACTTACCAGTTCCATCTTCAATCTCACTCATATGACCTGAGTTATCAATCAGCACTCCGCCTGTCGGGAAGTCAGGTCCTTTGACAATTTTACCAATCGCTTTCGTTGTCATATCAGGGTTTTTCACAACAGCGATACAACCGTCTAATAATTCTAATGGATTGTGTGATAGAATTCGTGTCGCCATACCAAACGCAATCCCTTGAGAACCATTAATCATTCCTTGTGGCACTGCTGCTGGTAATACTTCTGGAATCTTACGAGTTCCATCGAAGTTGTCAATTAATGTAACCGCGTTTCGACTAATACCTGATGTTAATAAGTCAGCACTTACACTTTGTCGACATTCATAATAACGCATTGCGGCTGAACCTGAACCATCGATGTGACCATTATTTCCGTGCACATCTGTTAATGTCATAAAGTTCACCCATGGTTGCGACATACGAATTAACGCACCATCGATAGATCCATCACCGTGAGGGTGATAATTCGCCATTGTATCTCCGACAACTTTCGCACCCTTTACATAACGTGCTTTAGAGTTTAACCCGAGTTCACTCATTGACCAAAGAATTGCTCGATGAACGGGTTTTAACCCGTCTCGAAAGTCTGGAATCGCACGATCAATAATAACATAATGACCATAGTCCTTCATCGACTCTCGAGCGGATAATGAAATATCTTGTTTATCTGCAAGTACCATTAGTGTCCTCCTTGTGTTTCATCAAAGTTAATATGTTCTACAACCCAGTCGTAACGTAATTTAGCATCAGATCCTAATAAAATTTGTAATTCTTTATGCGCTGCTTTTGCATCTTCAATTGTAATCTGAACTAATCGACGAGTTGCATCATTTGCTAATGCTTCATGAGCTTCATCAAGAGCCATTTCTCCAAGTCCTTTATAACGATGAATGTCATAACCTGTTAACTTAGAACGGTCTTTCTCGATTTCTTGTTCTGTATAGTACATTTTAATTTCATCAATGTTCCCATTTTTATACTTAACGGCTTTATACAATGGTGGTAAGACCACATATAAATAACCAGCGTCAATTAATGGTTTCATAAACTTAAAGAACAATCCAAGTAATAAGGTACGAATGTGAGAACCATCGGCGTCCGCGTCGGTTGCGATGATAATCTTATGATAATCAGCTTTCTCAGGGTCGCATTCTTGTAAAATTCCTGCGTTTAACACTGAGATAATTGTTCGTACTTCTTCATTCTTCAATGCTTCACTTAATGTAAGCTCGAATGTATTTTTAATCTTACCACGAAGTGGGAATACAGCTTGGAATTTCGGATCTCGTCCGATATTAGACGCTGAATCACCCTCTACGATGAATAGTTCTTTCTTAGATGGGTCTTTTGCAGACGCAGTCTTTAATTTACTTGACTTCGTTAATGTACCTGAACCATTTAGCTTACGAGCATTTTTCTTGTCTAAACGAGTCTCATTAATCGACTCACGAACTTCTTTAGATTCGTTAATTTTCTCAATTACTTGATACGCACTATCAGGATTGTCAAATAACCAAATTGACACATTCTTATAAATTACTTGTTCCATCGCCTTAGATGCTAAAGCTGTTTCAAGTTTTTCTTTCGTTTGACCGTCGAACTGAATTAAGTCTTTATGAATCTTAATCTCGAAAGCCGAGATCAATCCGTCAAGAACGTCTGATTGTTTAAAGCTACCTTTAATCATCTTCGGTTTCACAGTGGCTTTTTTATTTGCTTTTTGCAATGCTCGAGCAGCTGCGGCAGCCGCAGATTTATATGCATCTGACTGAGCAAACTCGTTAATCGCCTTTGTCATTGCAGTTTTAAACCCGTCTACGTGAGTACCACCGTCTGGCGTTGGAGCACCATTCGCATACGTTTGCGATAATGATTGAACGTCGTCAACATACTTCACGGCAGCTTGTACTTTAAACTCATAGCCATTTAACTCGATACTATCGTCAATTGAGATTGGTTCTTTCATTTTTTCTAACTGATCGTAGTCTTCAGATAATTGTTGAACATAATCTGTTAACCCACGTTCGTATAACCACTCATAGTGAGTTGGTTCTTCAGTTCTTTCATCAGTTAATGTAATCTTAATACCTGGACATAAATAAGCTGAGCTTTCTAAACGAGTTGTTAAGTCAGTTGTGACCCAGTTAATATCCTCAATCATTGGTTTCGGATCGTCATCGGCAACTGGACCGTCATCTGGTAAAAACGTTACAGTTGTACCTGTTGAGAACACTCGACCAGTCGACAATTGTTTATATGTTGTTCCTTCAATATGTTCGACGTCTTTTGCATCGATCTGAGCGATTAATTTTTTCTCTTTAATGTCTTCTAAATGAAGTGTAATTTCGTATTCGTCAAAACCGCCTGTCTGAACTTTATTTCCGTTCTTAAGAGTAGTTGAATGACAAATAACATGTAATGTCATATATTTAGATAGCGCGTTCGCGGCTTTTAACCCGATCCCGTGCATGCCTGTGATACCCATTCCACCATAAGTGTCTTTAAACTTGCCTGAGGCGTGTAACTTGGTAGCAGCGTTAATTACGTCATCAAATGTTTTGCCAGGACCTTTTGGCAACCCACGACCAAAGTCTTGAATTGTTAATGCGTTATCTTTATGAATCGTTACATGAATTTCTTTTCCGTAGCCTGCAACGAACTCATCAAGTGAGTTAGATAATACTTCTTGTGCCAATTGAATTAAGGCACGTGGTGAATGTCGATCTGAGACTTTGCCTGTAGATCCAACATACATCCCTGGTACTCGACGAACGGCCTCTAGGCCTTCATACGAGTCGATCCCGCTATAGTTATTGCTCATTAAATAATCACCTTTCTTATATACTTAGTCAAATTATATCATATCTAGCGTAAATGAACACGCTTAGAAATATTTATGAATCATCGCAGTAACGTATCTCAGATAACGAGATAACCGTTCTTCGAAGAGTTTGTCATCAAGAATTGCATCTAAGTATGTTAAATCTTCTCGAGCAAAGTCGTCTTTGTTTTTCTTTACTCGAACTGCTTTGATTAATGTGACATTCTTAATGTTATTAATTCCGAATTCTTGATATGTTTTACCATTCTTACCAACATGCTCATATGGTTCAACTTTACCGTCAAACTCGATAATGTCTCCTGGAAGCAATGTTCCAACTTTTGCTAATTCTCGACCGTATGCTAACCAAATATGCTCAGCTACTACTTTTCGACCGTTCACTTTTTTAATTTCATTAATCAACAGCGTTGGTTTGTCGTTATCATCTCGACCGATACGGCCTACGACCGCTTTAAAGCGACCTTCTTCAGCTTTTGCAAGCACTGCTAATGATTTACGAGTATGTTGTTTACGACGTTTTAACGTTTGCATTACTAACTCGAATGCTTCATCGATTGCTTTTGGTAATTTATCGTTCTTCACAGATTTTACTCTATCTGGATCAGACTTAATGATTTCCTTATAACCCTTTTCAACTCGTTTTAAGAAAGCCTGATCTGTTTCAAATCGATCGGCAGCACCACGTTTAGAAATGCGCTTGAGCGCTGTTGCAAGTGGTGCTGTGACAACGATTGTCAAATCAGGCATTGCTAAACCGACTACTGAACGGTTAATGCCAGTAATTGTTTGAACGTCTTGTTGATGACCATATGCTTGATAAGCAGTCGTTGAATCAATATATCGATCCATTAAAATGACGTCATAATGCTTCAAAGATGGTCGAATGATATGTTCAACTAAATCTGCTCTAGCTGCTGAGAATAATAATGTCTCAGCAAGTTTTGCTCTCGGTGTGTCAGATTTTACTAAAGTTCTGATTTCTTCACCTAGTTTAGTAGAGCCTGGCTCACGTAACACAAGTACGGTTTTGCCAACTTCTTCTAATTTCTTTTGAACTCCTTCGAGAACTGAGGTTTTACCAGAGCCGTCTAAACCTTCAAATGTAATTAGTTTACCCATGTATATACCTCCTATAAAATCTCACTCATGATTGTTTTTGTAACGTCTAGTTGAATACGTCCAACTAGTTGGCGATATAGCTCAAGTGCTTCAATCTGATACTCAGAAACTGGTTGAATCTGAGCATACGAACGTAACATTACGTTATCTTTTAATGCTTCTAAGTTCGTCAAGTGTTGAACCCACGCGTTGTCAATCGCATTTAGCGTAATCACTTTCAATTTCTCAACAACTAAGTTCGTCACATTATTTGCTAATTTGTCTTTATATGCGTTTAAGCATCTTAATTTCACGTAATCTTTCAACTTTTGTTTAGATTCTGCAATTACGCGCAAATCGTTGATATTTAGATCGATTTTAAACGTATCCCATGCAAATGTTGCAATATCTTGCAAGTCTACTTTACGACCTTTTAATAATTCATCAACACTCTCGTTGATTGTTTTCTCAACACTTTCGTCGCAGAACTTAGATACTGCATCGTTGTTTAATAGAATGTGTTGACGCATTTCATACATCGCTAATCGTTGAGCGTGCATTACGTCATCATATTCTAATAAATTCTTACGAGTATCAAAGTTATTTCCTTCGATTCGTTTTTGTGCTGATTCGATTCGACGTTGTAATAACGAAGACGTTACGTCTCCATCGCTTTCTGCAAATCGATCGTAGATTTTCTTCATTTTTTCTCCGCCAAAGCGTTGAACTAAGTCGTCTTCTAAAGATAAGAAGAATCGTGAATATCCAACGTCACCTTGACGCCCTGCACGACCGCGAAGCTGATTGTCGATACGACGGCTTTCATGTTTTTCTGTACCTAATACATATAACCCACCGAGTTCTACAACTCCTAGGCCAAGTTTAATGTCAGTACCACGACCAGCCATATTTGTTGCAACTGTGATCGCACCCTTTTGACCTGCTTGAGCAACGATAGATGCTTCGTCAGCGTCATGTCGAGCATTCAAGACAACGTGTGGTAATTTTTCTTGTTTTAATAAATGAGATAAAACCTCACTCATCTCAACTGAGGCTGTACCTACTAATAACGGTTGACCTGTTGCATGCACTCGTTTAATTTCTTCAACAACTGCTTTAAATTTTGCGTCTAATGAAGAATAAATAATATCTGAATCATCGATTCGTTGAATTGGTTTATTCGTAGGAATTGTTACGACATGCATGTCGTAAGTTTTTCTAAATTCTTTCTCTTCAGTTTTCGCAGTACCTGTCATACCAGAAAGCTTTTTATACATTCTAAAGAAGTTCTGATATGTGATTGTCGCTTGCGTCACTGTTTCATCATTTACTTTAACGTTCTCTTTGGCTTCTAATGCTTGGTGTAACCCATCTGAGAACTGACGGCCGTCCATTACACGACCTGTGAATGTATCAACGATTGCGATTTCTTGATCTTTTACGATATAATCAACTCCGTTGACCATTACATAATTCGCATATAACGCTTGGTCGATATGATGCACTAAATTAATGTTAATATCATCATATAATTTCGCAACACGGAAGTGTTCTTCAGCTTTATCGATACCTTGATGAGATAATCGAACTGTCTTCGACTCGATGTCAACAATGTAATCATCTGGTTTTAATGATTTCACAAAATGATCGACTTTAAAATACATCATTGTTGATTGAGATGACTGACCTGCAATAATTAATGGCGTACGAGCTTCATCAATTAAAATAGAATCAATCTCATCGACGATTGCATAATTTAACCCGCGTTGAGTTAAATAATCTGTGTCAAGAGCCATATTATCACGTAAATAGTCGAACCCTAGTTCGCTACCTGTTGTGTAAGTAATATCACAAGCATACGCTCTACGTTTTGCGTAAGGCGTTAACTCAGATAAGTTTAGTCCTGTTGTAAGTCCTAAAAACTGATATAACTCACCCATTTCTTGAGCATCTCGAGATGCCAAGTACTCATTAACAGTGACAACGTGAACTCCGTCACCTGTTAAAGCGTTAAGGTATACTGGCATTGTAGCTGTTAACGTTTTACCTTCACCGGTACGCATTTCAGAAATATTTCCTTCATGCAATGCAATACCACCGATAATCTGAACTTTGTACGGGAATAACCCGAGAACACGTTTAGCTGCTTCTCGAACTAATGCAAACGCTTCTGGTAGCAACTGATCTAACGATTCACCTCCTGCATAACGAGATTTCAACTCGTTCGTTTTACTTGGAAAGTCAGCATCTTTTAGCGCTGACATTTGACTTTCTAATGACATGACTTTATCTGCTAAAGCAGAATATTTCTTTAACTTTATTGTATCTACAAAAGACATGTGATACTCCTTTCATGGTTAATATGTTTATTATACTACATGCATCGCGACATGTACACGACAAAGAAAAAAAGAAGAGCTCTTATCGAACTCTTCTTCTTCGTGTATGTGTTACATATCGTTTAGCAAAGTCACGACCGTAATGATATTTACGAACATTTCTTACTCGACGAACTTCTTGTACAGTTGGTTCAACGTCTAAGACTTGTTGACGTACATACGCGTCTCTTAAGTCTTCAGTTGTTTGTAATAATGCATCACTGTTATTCTTCAATTGCTGAGCAATTAAACTTGCGTGACTATATTCAACAACTTCTTGAACTGATTCAACTGATTCAACTGGTTCAACTGGTTCGATCGTTTGTTCAATTGCGATTCCAGCAGGTTCAAGCACAACTTCTCGCACTTCAACGACGTCGCCGTCATCAACTTCTTCAAGTTTCTCAAGAGCATTATATTTTAATGATAAGAAAATCATTGCAATACAAAATAGTAAGTAATAACCAATTAATGCGCTAGCAGTAATTATTACTGGTGTCTGTAATTGTTCAAAATACAGGTACATACCAATCGCAATCCCGAAAAAGCAAACAAACGATAAAATTGCTAACATTCTCAATTTATCTTTAGTAGTTTCCATTTATTATTCACCTTCAAAGTTAGTCTCAACCTCTTTTGCAACCTCATTAGCTTCCTTGATTGCTTCAGCTAACGGATCAACAACTTGTAGATTGTCAAATGCTTTCAATGGGTCTTGTTCAGAAGGTTCTTCTTCTTCTTTAGTCTCAACTTTTGCGATGACTTCGTCAATCACTAATGGTTGTTTCTCTTCTTGAATGTCTGCGACGGCGTGATTTTCTAAATTCTCGAATTGCTCACGAAGATCAACTTCTTGCATATTAGTGTTCAAGACGTCTTTCCAATCTTCTGAACTTAATGATGCTAACAACTTGTTCGCAGCATTTGATGCATAATCATGCCAACCTGTGATTTCTTCACGCATTAATTCATAACGATCTTTTAATGCGTTATGTTCATCAGCAGCAGTATTTAATAGGTTGTTCACGACCGCAGAAGCATTGTCGATTGTTGCTTGAGCTTTCGCTTTAGCAGAACGAATGATTTCTTGAGCTTCACGACGAGCGTCTTCTTTCATTTGTTCGCATTCTTTTGCTGCAGTCGCTTTCTCAACCTGAATTTGTTTTGCTGCGTTTTCTAAGTTTGCTTTAGCCTTTTGTTCAGATTGTTTAATTAACTCATCGATTTTTTCTTTATTGCTATCTAAAATCTGAGCTTTTTTCTTATAGTCACCTTGTGCATACTCAGTAACTAATTTCTCATAATTAGATAACGTGCTTGCGACTAAATGCATGTAGCTTGTGACTTCTTCTTTCTTAAACCCACCAAACATTGACGAATCGAATGTTTTATTTACCACTTCATTTGACTTTAAAACCATTTTATTTTTCTCTCCTTTATATTTATCATTTATCCAATCCACTTCATCCAATCAACGTATATACGTTCATTCTTTTTATGAGCGATAGCACGTAATCTGTCGATTAACTTATGAATTATTTTAAATTCTTCTTTCTCTAAATCTGTCAAACTCGAATAACCAAATTTGCATGTAATAATATCTCGCACTCTATTAATTGGAAACATTAGCATAACGTTTGTGTATTCATTCTTAATGCAATATTCCAGAATCTCACGAAGTGCGACGTAATATAAATCATTTCCGACATAACGATCACTACCTTGAGTCGTCAACTGTCGATGAGATGTTTCAGTCTTTGTACTTACTTCAATATCTGTAATGACTTTGTCGCCAGAAAGTATTGATCTAAATTTCACTTGAGTCATAAAATTAGCTCCTTTCAATTATGTTAATTATAACATAATCAGAAAATAAGTACATCCTTATTGATGGAGTGCTTCCATCATTACATACTCACGACCGTTATACATAACGTAGAGCAATGAATGCTCAACTACGATTAATGTCTTGCGTTCCCACTCATTTGCAAGCAAACGTTCTTTAATCGTTTGTAAATGTGTAAATCGTTTTGTATTTGTTCTAGACATACGATTGTCTAATGCATAAATCTTTTCTTGAACAGCTTCAATTGCTTCGTCTAAAGTCGCAAATGCATATTGTTGCATTTTAGACCATTGTGAATCAATGGCTGAGACGTCAGCCGACTCAGTTACGTATGAGAATTGCGCTTCTTCATCGCGATACTCGCGAACTCTATCCGCATTTGCTAAACGTAACTCGTCGAATCGATGAAACGGTGTATGTTCAAATGGAATCACGACAATGTTTGTCGTTAAAGCATCGAGCTCAGCTTGACTAGGGGTATGTACGTCATACCAATGCACATTTGCAATATTAAACGTTAATTCGCGAAGTCGAACTGCTCGACGATGCTGAATTTGTAACATTGATGCAATTTTCGCTAGAAAACCTTGAGCTGCAAACATGTCATAAGGAAGACCCATAATCATGTCGATTGAACGAGCAATCACTCGAGTGTCTAAGATCCATTCTCCATTTTCTTCACTAAGTCGAATGTCAATTCGATTGTTACATACTAAGTCATTTGACGAAGTCATATTCGAATGTGAAGCAATCATGAATGATTGTTCTTTCGCTTTCGGTAATTGTTTAATATCATGGCACAAACGTTGGTTCTCATATAATTGATACCCATAATTTGAATTCGCATTACCGTTTACGTCTGCCATCTTTTCCCAAATCGGTCCAAATTCTTTAATCATTTCAACAGAGCGAGTTGCTTGTCGATACCAAACTGCTTCGGCTAATGCGTATTTGACAAATGATTTGCGAGATCCACGTTTCTCAGGCATTGCTAGCAAATATCTGTATAAAGAATGCTTCTTTTGATTTAATGATTCTAAATTAAACGTGATTTGCTCGTTGTAAAGTGCTAGTGTGCAATCTGTTTTGACGCCTTTGCGTACAATTTTTGTTAATAAATCATTATATGGTTGAATAAACTTCATGACGACCTCCTTAAATATATTTTAATGGTCGTGTTGAAATATCAAACGACACTTTCGATTCATCGTTTAATAAACGTCTTACTTCTGAAGAAAGTTTTTTCTTCAAGTTCGGATCGATTTCTTCATCTTGATGTCTTGGTTGATACTTCGCAAACTCTACTTGAGCACCATAATATTTCAATCGTTGACTCATTGAACCAAGTTCAAAGAAGAAAATCGTATTAAACGAATATCCCTTATAATGTAAATATCCATTTACTCTGAATTGGAACTCTAAGTCCTCTGGGCGTCTTTCAAATACTTCGCCTTCTTTCATTGCGGGGTACATTTGTTCGATTGATGTTGCTTTAACCATGTCAAATGGCTTTCCGTTGTCGTCAATGCAATTAATCGAATGGCACATTACTTCGCTAATTCCTTCTGGCGTATAAGTGCTATTAGAAATTGCTGGAACGACGTATAATTTAAACAATCGTTTACTTGGCTCGTAATGCGCTGCTGGATATTTCTTCTCTAGCGCTTTCGTATTTCCTAAATAATATGCTGCTCGCATCTTAGTCTCAGCGTGTAAAGCACGCTCATCAATATCTTGTAATAATAACATAACTTCTTCTTACCTCTACTTATTAAATTAATTTTTAAATTCTTCTCTTGAAAACAATGAACGTGTTTTCAATAATTGTTGCTCGTCCGCCATCAGAGATGCTCGTGCAGAAATATACTTCTGACGATTTCCAATTGACCAACGTGTTCTTGTATATTGATCTGGAGCTGCTTTCGCAAGCTCTTCTAATGCGTCGAATGCGTCTTTTTCAGAAATTTGTTCTAATAACTCAGCTTTTGCGAGTGAATAGACAACTGGCCAAAACGTATTGTAGTCCTGCATATCAGGGTTTTTCACAAGTTTCTGAATACCCATCATGAGTTGGAACCTCGAAACTTTGCCTTCGTCGTATTTCGTTAATGCAACAAAGTCCTTCTTAAACGCTTTTCGCGACTTCGGTTTTGGATATGGCTTAAATAGATGATTATCTAATGGCTCCAAACCTTCTTCTTGAGTGTTGTCGTAAATTCGTTCGATCTGCGCTTCATTTACGAAAATCGGAGCATTATTATTCGAACGAATGTCGAAGTCGCCTTTGTCGGTGGCTTCTAAACCTAGCTGATCATACAACCAGTTCATCGCTTGATGATAAGATGCGTCATTCATGACCTTTTTCGTAAATAACACTGCACGAAAGCGTGGTTTCGTTGGATAACTAATCGTTGGATAAATGACAAGTTTTGTATTGTGTTTCTTAGCTAATGCAATTAGCTTGTCATACAACTCTTGAGACTTGTCTTCTTCACCAACGTCATAGTCAGCGTCGATAATCAAATATCGATTTCGAGCACGTTCATTCATTGACTTTCGTGTTAGAATGTCATCGTCACCAGTACGTTTCGAAAGTGTACTTACATAAATGACAGGCGTATACTTACTTTTAATCTCTTCGATGTCAACGTTTTCTAGCTTACCAGAATTAAATACTTCTTTTGCATAATTGATAATATTATGAAAGAAGACGTCATCTGGCACGTCAATGTAAGTAACATACTTGTCATATAAGTTTTTACTAATGTACAATCTCATTCCTCCTTAAAAAAATCTGATATTCATCAATAATCGTATCATATCGCTCTATAATGTACATAGGCAAAATGAAAAGCATTAGAAAAATTCTAATGCTTTTTGCGTTTGAAGATTTTTGATTGTTTTAATACTTCCATTGCTTTATCAAAGTCGTCGTCAAACTGTGTTTTCGGCGGCTTATTTGGATCAAGCTTTTCAGCTTTTACAACTTCTTGCGTAAATTTCGCAAAATAACATTTATATCCAACAAGTGTTTTCGGTACTGGTTCGAGCACAGTTGTTTTTGACATTACTGATAAATGCTCGAAATGTTTTGTATATAATCGTTTTCGAATAGCGCCTAGTGCTAAACCGAATAATAACGAAAATACAAACATGACTAAAATCATTGTCATCGCTGTCGAAGGTCGTTGTTCGATATGAGACGTATCTCTCATGATCGATTCATATGCATCTCTAAAGATATATAAGGCTGAAATATTCGCAAGTGTGACCATCGGTCGAGGTCCACTTTTGAAAATCTCTGGTAATTCGAAACCAAGAAATGTTTCTAATATACTATCAACAAACGATAGTCCTAATACTGCGAATAAAATTGTCGTAAACCCGAAAATATACCTCGCATATTCATTTGATACTTGACGAATTCCAACATAGGTTCCATCAATCATCAAGATTACGACCAATAAAAATAATGTAAATATTGCAGAATTTGCAACTCGTTGTAAAAACTCGGTGATTACCGCCATTACATCGAGGGCACGTACCGCGAATAGCTGTCGTCTAGAAGCCACTTAAATTTGTCCACCTTTCCCATAAGACTTGACATTTTGTCTTCGTGTTCTAATACAAGTTTTGATAAATTCGATACTTCATTTTCGTGTTTTAAGGTTGCTTTCTCAAGACCTTTCACTACGGCATCGCCGTAACTATAAAACACACTTCTAATGCTCATCATCGAGCTATGATACATTCTAATTAACTCATGCACATCTTTGACATTTTCATCAGGTAATTTTGCTAAATCATTTCTGGCGATGTCAATTTTATTTGAGAGAGTGTTTCGTAATTCCGTACATACTTTACGACCTTCATAGTCAGAAGGATCGCAAAACAGTTCGAAATTTGTAGTCGCAACTTGTTTTGCAACATCAAAACTCTCGCCCATAGGCTCGAGAAACGAACGTAACTTAGCAACGACTTCTTGAGGTGTCATGCTAACTGGATCGTTATGCATATTATTCTCCTTTCGTTACTGTTGCGTTATTATAATCAATGTTATAACCATTTGCTGTATTGTATACAATAATCTTTTGATCGATAGATCCATCAGACGCTTTTACGTTTACTTCAACTGATCGTGGTAATAACTCGTTACCATTATATAATGGCTTCACTTGATAGTACACAGTTACATCAGTTTTGTTTTTAAAGAACTCACGTAAAATAGTTTCCATGTAAGCCATTCCACCGCGGTTGTCTTCACCGACGTTTTGTGTACGAGTACCTGTTACCGCGTTTTCTTTAGTTGCTTTACCGCCTAATGAATCTGCAATTAAGTGCGAACGGTTGTACATGCGACCAGAGTACACTTGTTTAGTAGACGTAGTCGCTTTAATTGTTACTTTCGGATTGCGACCATCTGTTAAATATTGCCAACCAGCTAATAAGTCTTCTTTTTTATTGCTAAAGTCTTCACGTTTTTGTGATTTCTCACCGTTTACTAAAGCATAATTTAGATGACCGTAAGCAGTTTGTGCGCGGCCTAATGAATCAACTGGTGAATAAGTAATTGAACCAGGTCCACCGAAGTTATCATAATCAATTTCTGCACTACCAACGACTACATAATAGTTAGGTGCTTTCTTTTTGTCCCACTTCATTGAATCTGCTAAACCATCGATCGCTTGCTCAGTTTGTTCATCAGTTTTATTTGGTTGAGCAGTCGCTTTAGAAGTCGCTTTCTGAATTGCATCTTTTGTGTTTACAACTAATTGTTGAGCTTTAGTTGCAACTTCAGAACTTCCGTTAAACCATTTAGACGCTTGGTCTTGTACATATTGACCTTTGTCTCGTAAATCATCATTATTAGTGATGTCGCCGATCATTTCTTGACCTTTACCAACTAGCATCTTAGCGCCTTCACTTACTGGTTTAAATAAACCTGCAGTCATCACGTTAAGTGCTCCGTTGATTCCGCCACCGTCAACTAATTTAGTGACTACTGCTTGAGGGTTTGAGATTGGAACGTGTGTTGTAATTGCAGTTGTTAAGTACCCTAAGGGTGCTGTCGCAAGTGCATATCCAATCGCAGCTTTTTTAGCATGTCGCTTAAGCGGTTTTAGGAAATATCTTTTAATTGGTCTTGTAATAAATTTGAACATGTAATTCGTACCTCTCATTTAATAAGTTAAGTTTATTCTAACATGTTTTCAGAAAAAGTACATAGTTATTTACTGAAATC
>ERZ773046.948-NODE-948-length-17605-cov-6.711852_pt1 | contig 17605 bp, 2 predicted proteins | sample MGYA00580634_ERZ773046 | MGnify/ENA primary metagenome ERZ773046 (study PRJEB29015, sample SAMEA2738127) | human oral metagenome | biome: human oral; feature: human-associated habitat; material: saliva | place: China | collected 2159 ... | reverse complement strand
GGAGCTTATAACCTCTCGTTCAGACTTGTCGCCAGTCTTACTCAAAAACGCTATTGGAGACAAATCCAGTGGCAAGATAGTGTCATAACGTTGGGGCATGTAGCCAATGGTCAGGTCTGTCTTCTGGCTAAGTTTTTGGTAGAGATAGTGTAAGAGAGTAGATTTACCGCAGCCGTTATCTCCAACAATACCAATTTTTTCCTGGCCTTTCAAAGAAAGTTTGAGGTGGTCAATGGTCAGGTGAGGAGCTATGTTTATCTGCTTTTCATCCAGATTTAAGAGATATTTCCCCTGAGGTAGAGGGTCAATATGAGAAAAGAAAAGTTCAATACTGTCTTCTTTATCAGGCATCTGTGTCATGTCTTGGGCAAGGCGGTCGTAGCGTTTTTCTTGTGAGAGGACTGCTTTCATCTTTTTAGCAACCAATCGTCCTTGTGTACTATCATGCGTATTGCGTAGGGTGGTTTGGACATTTTGTTTGATACGGCGATGCTTAGCCATGGCTTTGTCATAGGCTTTTTTCTCGGTTTTCGCTTGCTGCATCTGTTGTTGGTAGCTATCAGTGCGTTGTTGGCTATAGTTATCATAGTCGAGGTGCTCCACACTGGTCCTCGCCTGTCGACGACGTTTAAGGAGTTCCAGATGGATAATGGTATCCGCTGTCTGGCTTAGTAGGTCCTCGTCATGTGAGATATAGACAATCGTTTTATCAGAGTGCTTGATAAAGTCTTTTAACCAAGTCATAGTAGTCAAGTCCATATCGTTTGTGGGCTCATCAAGAAAAATGATGTCGTGGGAACGAGCTAATTCTCGGATGAGTTGAATTTTGAGTTTCTCACCACCTGATAGAGTGGAGATAAGCTGACTGCTAGCAAAACGCTCACTATCAAAATGAAGTTCATCAGCCAGACGATAGAGGGTGGCATAGTCTAGGTCATAAGTGTCCGCAAAGAAGTAGTCGTTAAGGGTTAGAGATTGCAAGCTATCCGAAATCTGTTGGGGAATATAGACCTGTGGGCTATCTGTTTTGTTAATAGTTCCCTCGTAAGATAGATGGTCAAAATGTGCTTTTGGATTGACCAGAAGGACAAGGAGACTAGATTTTCCATTGCCTTCCTCCCCAATGATGGCGACTTTTTCGCCTGTAGCTATCGTTAGATTTAGATCATGAACGAGTTCACGCAAATCCTTGGTATGTGTTATGGTTAGGTGTTGAATCTGTATCATAGGACCTCCTAGGTCAGAGTATTTGTCGATATTGTTTCATGGGAAGTAGTTTTTTACTTCAAACAATATCAAAGGTCAAAAAACAGTCCTACCTTATAAGATAGAACTGCCTTGAAACTAGCTAAAAAGCCCTCTAGGAGATAGTGATAGTGTGGATGCAAAAAAACTCCGATACCATCAACAAGTTTTCTACAGAAAAAGAGCGCAAAAAAGACATGAAAACAATCTATCAAATAAAGCAGGTTTATTGTGAATAGACTTAGTTGTTCATGTCTCCATTTACCTCCGAATGTTACTTGTCTCGATTGTACGCTGTCAGAGAGCTTTTGTCAAATGAAAATCGAAAATCCAGCTCTCTTAGACCGCCGATGTACCTTATCAATAGTCCCCACCTATGCTGTGAGTGGAATAGGACAGTTCTACCTTATTATAGAAAATAAATCTATATAAAGTTATAAAGAAGCCGAAGTCAATTTAACTCTTGAAATTAGCTGAAAAAGCAGATATTGAAGATTATTCAAACCAGTAAGGTCTAAGTCTTTCTATACTTAATGATTAAGGCTACTTACAAACGTTATTTGCTACAAATAAAAAATATCTCAGTTTCAAAATCCAAACACTGAGTAAATAAACATTCTGGCTGACTCGAGCAATTTGGAGCATGTCCAATCTTTTTAGTGTCTAATATTTGTGATGTACTTTTGGCTGTCTGATAGACTTCTTGGACGTCGATTAGCAAATGAGTCAAGATATGATTGTAGTGTTTGAAAAACAAAAAAATAAATTTACTTACTTTTTAACATGCGGATATAATAGGCTAATTTTTTTGCTTCAACGAGAAGAAATATTAAAGCATAAATGAGAATATCAGCTATTTAAACTAGTTTTATTTTCTCATGAGTTTAGAATGATAACATGTTCAAGTCGATTAGGTTAAAAATGAAAGTGAATTTTATATTTTCATAGAAACTTGGAAATACGCCATAATAAAGAATTTTGACATATTTTAGGTGGAATTCAGGAAGTTAAAACAATAAAATTATCAGACAACTAATTTTATTTTAAAAAAGTGAGATTAAAACCTTGACTGTAAATTGTCAGAATGTTAGAATGTGGAGTGAATCATGACTATGAGAAAACTGACTTATAATCATGTGACCTATAACTAACTATCTTTTAGAGGGAGATTTTTAATGAAAGACTTTTTTAATAGACGCCAACGCTTTTCATTGCGTAAATATTCGTTTGGTGTCGCTTCAGTCTTGCTAGGAACAGCACTTTTTGCTGCCCATAGTGCACAGGCAGATGAAGTAGCAACTCCAACTGTATCGGCGGGTAATCCGGGCACATCCGTAGCAGGAGAAAGTTCAAGTAGTTTAGTCAATACTACGACAACAGCACCCCAACCAAATCCAGCAGCTAGCGTGACTTCCCCATCCGCTTCTGCAACATCTACGTCAACAGTTGCTTTGGTATCACCAGCTTCAGAAGTAGCAAATGCTTCAACAACAGAAACAACGTCTACAGCTACAGCACCAGCGACAACAGCAACGGCTGCAGCTACTGCTAGCTCAACTCCAACAGCTGCGGGTACTACATCTGTAGGTTCAGCAACTTCTTCTTCAACAGGTGCAACTAGCACATCAGCTGTAACTCCAACAGTGGTACAACCTACAGTGGCACAGCCGGTTGCTTCAACAACACAACCGACGGCTACAACACAACCTGTATCAGCGCCTACAGCTACTCAGCCAGTCGCTTCAACACAGCCTACATCGGCTTCAGTGGCACAACCTGCAACGACAACTTTGACAACGTCAACACCAAGTCCAACGTCTGCTGCGAATACAGCAGCCTTGACAACAATGTTGACGGCGAACCCAATGTCCGCTGCAGGAACTGCAACAGAAGTACGTAGTCGTAGCAGTCGTAGACGTCGTTCGCTTGATAATCCAGAATCAACAAGTCACACAACTGGTGCAGCAACAGCGACACCAACTATGAGTGATCCTAACGGAGCAACGATTACTAACCGTCCTCTTGTTGTACCTACGCCAAAAGATCCAAATGATCATATTACAGCTGGTATTAACTACCAATTGAATCCAAATACTTCTCAGTATACTTATCTCGTTACTGATTTGATGGGATTCAATAAAGCATACAACACGAAGTACTATTATCGTATGTCTAAACCATACGACAACTCTACAAATGTAACCATTGAGTTGGTAGATGGTGCTACAAACACTGTTAAAGAAACAAAACAAATCAATGGTGCTGGTACTGTTAACTTAGGTCAAGCTACACTTGCTCCTATTTCTGGGGCTAAGCAGGCCTATATTGAGTTCCGTTTTGAAAATATTGTGGATGCAGATAAGACAAACCGTCCAGCTCTACGTGCAACTTGGAAATACAATGGTAGTGCTACTGATTTTGATGGCCAACGTTCGGCTATTCAAATCTATGATGTAGTTAATCCTGCTAACGAAGGTACTACAATCACGGATCCACAATACTACATTCCACGTCTAACTCATAAAACAACGTATTATAAAGTTGTTGATAAAAATGCATCAACTTATGATATGAATCGTCTTGTCGGTAAATTTGTTCAAGATACAAATGGGAACTATATTAAAAACTCATCTACTGCGGGTGATTATAAACTTGTAAATAAAGATGGTACACCAGATGTTGGTACACAGTCATATAGAGAAACTGGAAACGAAGAAAGTCTTGGTAGCTTTACTCTAACTGCTATGGAGGGACAGGATTTCCATGCCTCAGCCCTTCGTGCTTTTGAAGGTTACAGTCTTTATCAAACAGCGGATCCTCGCTCACTTGTAGATGTGCTTAAAAAGCCTTATCAAGTAGGTCAACGTTGGTTTGACGTCGCCAATGCAGAGGGTGCTGTTAAACGTATTAAGGAAGTTGTCAAAGAGGATGGTACCGTCCGTATCGAAATGTGGGCCATTAAATCTGATAGCTTAAATAAGATTGCTAAAGACGTAAATACTGATGGATATGTAAAAGTTTACGAGACAGTCATTCGTCCGGGAAGCAATAACAAAATTGACCATCCAGAAGATTTTGGTAAGAACCCTACCATTGATGATGCTGGTTGGAATAGAGATAATAATAAGCCAAGCTATGAAGGTCTTAAACCTGAGTATAGAGATAAGCTTGTTATGGGGCAACCTTTTGCTATTTTCTCAGATAAACAAAACACTAACTATAAGGGTGACTTAGAGTTTGCTAGAGGTTCAGGCGCAGACTTTATTTATAAACGTCCAGATGGCACTTTCTATCGAATGTCTTGGGCTGGGAATGTAGCACAAAATAATGTTGAAGTTAAAGAAAATCCTGTAAGTGCTACTGAGGCTGCTCAATATAGTCCACGTTATTCTTCTGCAGGTGAGTTTTATGTAAACCGTGGTAGCTCAAATACGTCCTATACGATTAATGGTGTTCCAGTTGCTTCAGGTAACATTTTCCGTTTGGAAAACAAATTGTCACCTAGCTATGAAACGGTTTACTATTATGTAAAAAACGAACCTATTGATATTGAACTTAAGCTAAAGAAAGTCCTAAAGAGTCTTAATACGACAGTACAACCTGAATTGAAAAAGGGAGACTTCTCTTTTAATATAACAAATGTTGCGGCAGACCCTGCTAATCCACTTGAAAAAGATGGACCGGCTATTAATGCGACAGTAACAAACAAGGAAGATGGTTCTATTCCCTTCACTCAAAAAATAAGACAAGCTGATGGTACTGAAAAAGAAGTATCGCTTATCCAATTAGACAAAGTTGGTATCTATAAATATCGTATTACAGAAGTAGCTGGTTCTGATACTGAAGTTGACTATGATGGAATGAGTGTTACGGCAACCGTTACAGTTACAGAAAAGAAAGACTCTTCTGGCAACTACTTGGGTGAGTATGAATATACTGTTACGTACACTTCAAAAAATGGTCAAGATGACTCTGGAAACACTGATGTTTCAGCAACAAATCCGACGGGAACCGGTACTGATACTGAATTCAACAACTTTGTCGTAGCTCCAGTAAACGTTGAATTTGACTTTACGAAGAAATTATCTGGTCGTAATCTGAAAGCAAATGAGTTTACTTTTAATCTTTTGAATGAAGCAGGTGCAGTGGTTGGCACTGCAAAAAATGATGCGAACGGTAATATTAAATTCACGGGCATTAAATACAAAGTTAGTGACCTTGGAACAAATTCTGCAGGAAAGCGAAATGACAGCAAGACCTTTAACTACACTGTAAAAGAGGTTGTGCCAACGACAGCCGAAGCTGGTATGTCTTATGACCAAATGGAAGCGAAAGTAGCTGTTACAGTTACTAAGACAGGTCATACTTTGACAACTGCTACAACTTACTCATCAGTTAATGGTATTGATGCTAATGGTAACCCAACGACGGGTGTAGATAAAGAATTTAACAATACCTTCACACCGAACCCAGTAAAAGTAAACCTTGAGTTCGATAAGTCTCTTTCAAATGGTACGCTTAATGCTGGTGATTTCAGCTTTAAATTGACTGGTGACGGTAATGTTAATGAAACGGTAACAAATAAAGCTAATGGTAAGATTAACTTTAGTACGTTGTCATTCGATAAAGCTGGTGTCTATAACTACACTGTAAAAGAAGTACCTGGAACAAACACAGATGTTGATTATGATGCGATGACAATCAACGTGAAGGTTACCGTAACAAAAGATGCCAATACGGGTCTATTGTCAGCAAGCACGGTGATGACTTCATCAGGTGGTGAAGCAACAGATGCCAATGACAGAGTCTTCAACAACTTTGTCGTTCCTCCAGTACCGGTAAATGTTAATTTCACAAAAGCTTTAGCAGGTCGTACACTTGTAGCAGGTGAATTTACATTTGAAATGAAGGATGAAAACGGAGTTGTTGTTGCTACTGGAACCAATGATGAACATGGTGTTGTTACCTTTAATCAACTCCCAGAAGTGAAAAATGCTCAAGTTGGTAAAGTCATCAAGTACAAGGTGACTGAGAAAGTTCCAGCTAACAAAGAATTCGGTGTCACTTACGATAACATGGTTGCTGAGGTTTCTGTGACTGTTTCTAAGAATGCAGACCACACTTTGAAAGCAACGGTAACTTATCCAGGAGGAGACACAGAGTTTAACAACACCGTCACTCCTCCAACAACGCCTGACTTCCAACCAGAAAAATTCATTGTTAACAAAAAGAAATTTGACATCACTGGTAACAAGTTGATGGATGACGACAATGAGTTGACAAATGAATACACTGAAACAAATGCGGATCCATACGTAGACAAGACAAACAACAATGAGCCTGAAAACTTGAATACCAAGACAGTTAAGAAGGGCGATGAGATTGTTTACCAAGTATGGTTGGATACAACAAAATTAAAAGCAAGTGACAATATTCAAGCTGTTGGTATTACAGATAAATATGAAGCTGACAAACTAGAGATCAATGTTGCAGATATCAAAGCTTACGATTCAGTAACGGGTGCAGATGTAACCTCTAAGTTTGTCATCACAGTAAACAACGGAGAAATCACTGCAACTTCTAAAGACGAATTTATCAAAGATAAAGTTATCGACACAACTAAGTTCGAGTTTGGCCGTTACTACAAATTTGATATTCCTGCTACAGTCAAGATGACGACTCCAAATGGTGTTGATATCGAAAATACGGCAAATCAAATTGTTCACCAGTACGATCCGACAAAAAGAGATATCACTAAGCCAGAAAAACCAACACAAAAACGTGTCGTAAATCTTCCAATCTCACTTCCTCTTAACTTCACTAAGAGACTTGATGGTCGTCAGCTTCAGGCTAATGAATTTACTTTTGAACTCCGAAAAGATGGCGTTAAGGTTGCTGATGCCCAAAATGATGCACCAAATGCCAATGGTGTTGCCAAGATTAACTTTAAAGCACTTCAGTTCACCCATGCTGATCTTGGAAAAACTTATACTTATACAGTAAATGAAGTTGCGGGTTCAGATGCAACGGTGACATACGATACCATGGTTGCGACGATTACAGTCACTATCCAAAAAGATGGTACGGCTAAAGCTATCGTTGCACACTTGGACCAAGATGCACCAGATAAAGAGTTTAACAATACGGTGAAACCACCTGAAGAACCTAAGTTCAACCCAGAAAAATACGTTGTTTCTAAAGAAAAATTCGATATCACAGGCGACAAGTTGCTTGACGATGATTCTGAATTGACAGACAAGTATGGTGATACAAACGCCAACCCATATGTGGATGGTACAGCTAACAATGAACCAGAAAACTTGAATACGAAGACAGTGAAACCAGGCTCTAAATTGGTTTACCAAGTATGGTTGGATACAAAACAATTTAGCGCAACCAACACTGAAAATATTCAAACAGTCGGCATCACAGATAACTATGATGAAGCCAAGTTGGATGTGAACTCAATCAAGGTTTACGATAGTGTGACAGGTTCAGACGTTACTTCTAAGTTTGATATCGCAAACACTGGTGGCGTGATTACAGCGACCCTTAAAGCTGGCTTCACGAAATCACTTGGCGATGCCAACAACACTCAAATCATTGATACAACTAAGTTTGCATTTGGTCGTTACTATAAATTTGATATTGTGACAACCGTGAAAACGGATGCCCCAGCAGGAAAAGATATCGAAAATACAGCTGGTCAAATTGTTCACTACTACAACCCAAGAACCAACACAGTTGAAAAACCAGAAAAACCAACTGAAAAACGTGTAAATAGCGTTCCAGTTCCACTTGAGTTGAATTTCACTAAGAAACTTGATGGTCGTCAACTTAAAGCTAACGAATTTACATTTGTTCTTAAGAAAGATGGCGTTGAAGTAGAACGTGCGAAAAATGATGCTCCTGATGCAACTACCGGTATCGCTAAGATTAACTTCACGAAACTTGAATTTGGTAAGGATGATATTGGCAAGACTTACAATTATACAGTGGAAGAAGTTAAAGGAACAGATTCAACAGTGTCTTACGATGGCATGGTTGCAACAGTAAGGGTTTCAATTTCTCATGATGGTACGGCAAAAGCAATCGTGAAGAATGTTGTAGACGCACCAGACAAAGAGTTCGATAACCGTGTGACACCACCAGAAGAACCTGAGTTTAAACCAGAGAAATATGTTGTTAGAGATGAATACTTTGATTTAACTGGTAAGAAACTTTTGGATGATGATTCTGAGTTAGCTGATAAATACGGCGATACTAAGATTAATCCTTACGCAGATAAATCTAATAATAATGAAAAAGTTACTGTCCGTAATGATAAGGGTGAGTTGGAAGAAGTCTTTGAGAACCTCAATACTCAGCCTGTTAAACGTGGTCAGAAGTTCTACTATCAAGTATGGATTGATACAACTCAATTTAGTGCTAACAATAAAGAAAATATCCAATCTGTTGGTATCACAGACAATTATGATGAATCAAAATTGATTGTGACTAAAAATACTATTAAGGTTTATGATGGTGAGACTGGTACAGATGTGACGTCTAAGTTTGACGTTGCTGTTACTAACGACGGTATTATCACTGCAAACTTGAAATCAGGCTTTACGAAGTCACTAGGTGATGCAAATAATACTCAAGTTATTGATACAACTAAGTTTGAATTTGGTCGTTACTACAAAGTAGTTATACCTGCTACAGTTAGTCAAGATGCTTACGATGGTTCTGAAATCGAAAATACTGCGACACAAACGGTTCATTATTATAACCCAAGAACGCATAAAGTTGAGAATCCAGATAAGCCAACGCAAAAACGTGTGAATAACATTCCAACAGCTATTCAGCTAATCTTCGGTAAGACACTTAATGGTCGCAAATTGCAAGCAGATGAATTTAACTTTGTCTTGAAAGATAAAGAAACTAATAAGATTCTTGAGAAGGCTAAGAATGATGCAGATGGTAAAGTTACCTTCAAGACAATCAACTATTCAAAAGCTGATATTGGTCAAACATTTAACTATATTGTTGAAGAAGTGAAAGGTGACAAACCAGGTGTTACTTATGATGATATGAAGGTTAATGTGACTGTTCAAGTTATTCAGCCTTCTTCTGGTGATCAGTTGTCAACAGTTATCTCTTATGCTACTGAAGGTGGAGATGCCTTTACTGCGGATGATACAGTATTTGACAATAATGTAACACCAAACTTCAAACCAGAGAAGTATGTTGTTTCTAAAGAAAAATTTGATCTTAAGGGCACAAAACTTCTCGATGATGATGCGCCTAACGGTAAGGTTGAAGCTGAAAACTTGAATCACCATACACTTACTCGTGGTCAGAAATTCTACTACCAAGTATGGCTTGATACTCGTGAATTTACAGCTGAAAGCAATATTCAATCAGTAGGAATCACAGATGACTATGATGAAGCTAAACTTGATATTGATGAGTCAGCAATCAAGGTTTATGATGGTGAAACAGATGTTACTGATAAATTCAAAATTTCAATCAAAAACGGTGTCATCTACGCAACTTCTAAACCAAGTTTGACTAAACCTATTAGTGCAACTGATGCGACTCCAGTTATTGATACGACTAAGTTTGCCTTTGGACGTTACTATAAATTTGATATCCCAGCAACTGTTAAAAATATTAAAGACAATGACGGTGTTGAGTTTAGTAATACGGCCAATGAAATTGTTCATCAATACAACCCTTACAATAAGCAAGTTACAACTCCTAAAAAACCAACTCAAACACGTGAAAATAACGTTCCAGTTCCACTTGAGTTCAACTATACTAAGAAACTTGAAGGACGTGAGTTGACTGCAGGTGAGTTCAGCTTCTTATTGAAAGACCAAGATGGAAAAGTCCTTCAAACTGTATCAAATGATAAAGACGGCCACATCAAGTTTGAACAACTCTTGTTCAGCAAGGCTGATCTTGGTAAGACATTTACTTATACTGTAGAAGAAGTCAATGACAATAAACCTGGTATTTCTTACGATGCTATGAAAGCAACGGTGACAGTACAAGTAACTAAGGATGGTAAAATTCTTAAGACTGTCGTTAATCATGCTTCAACAGGTGGAAATGCTACAGATGCTAACGACAAAGAGTTCAACAACAAGGTGGTTCCACCAGAAAAACCTAAGTTCCAACCAGAGAAATATGTTGTAAACCAAGAGAAATTTGACATTACTGGTGATAAACTCGTTGATGATGATAAAGAGTTGGCAGACAAGTATGCGGATACTAATGCGAACCCATACGTAGACAAGACAGACAACAACGAGAAAGAAAACTTGAATACTAAGACTGTGAAACGTGGCGATAAATTGGTTTACCAAGTATGGCTTGATACAACTAAATTTGACGCAAACAACAAGGATTATATTCAAACCGTTGGTATCACTGATAACTACGATGAGAAGAAACTTAATGTTAACCAATCAGATATCAAAGCATACGATGGTAAAACTGGTAAAGATGTTACAGCAATGTTCGATATCAAGGTTGAAAACGGTGTGATTACAGCCAACCTTAAAGATGGCTTCACTAAGTCACTTGGTGATAAAGATAATACCCAAATTATCGATACAACTAAGTTTGCCTTTGGTCGTTACTATAAGTTTGACATTCCGGCAATTGTTAAAGACAGTAAGAATGAAAAAGGTGAGTTTGACGTACCTTCTGGTTCAGATATTGAAAACACAGCGGGACAAACAGTTCACTACTACGACCCAACAGTTAAGAAGGTCGTGAAAACACCTGAAAAACCAACTGAAAAACGTGTTGTTAACATTTCAGCTAGTGTTACGTTTGAATTCACTAAAAAACTAGAAGGTCGTGACCTTAAGGCTGGTGAGTTTAGCTTTGTACTTAAGGATAGAAAAGGTAAAGTGATTGAAACTGTAAGCAATGATGCTGACGGTAAGATTAAGTTCTCAGCACTTGAGTACAAACATGGTGAAGAAGGTATCCACTTCTACACGGTTGAAGAAGTGAAAGGTAATGATACTACAGTAACTTACGATAAGATGGTAGCTAAAGTTACTGTTTTGGTAGCTAAGGGTGGTAACGTTATGACAGTAACTTCTAAATTGCCAGAAGATACTGAGTTCAACAATATTGTAACGCCACCGACACCACCAACTCCAGTGGTGCCACCAGTTACACCACCGACACCACCAACTCCAGTGGTGCCACCAGTTACACCACCAACACCACCAACTCCAGTGGTGCCACCGGTTACACCGCCAACACCACCAACTCCAGTGGTGCCACCGGTTACACCACCGACACCACCAACTCCAGTAGTACCACCAGTTACACCACCGACATCTCCAGAAGTATCTAGAGAACAGGGTCTTCCTAAGACTGGTGAGAACAAGTCTGTAGTAGCAATGGCATTCGGAGGACTCCTTGCGGCAGCTGGACTTGGTTTGGCAGGAAAACGAAAAAAAGAAGACTAAGATAATAATAGGCGTAAAAATAAGATAGTTAGTAAGATTATTTCAGTTTTCAAGAAGAGAGGCTTGACCGAATAAGGTCAGGCTTCTTTTTGTTCGGCACTTAAAAATATCGTAAGTGACCAATAATGAAGTCAATTAAGAAGTTCCAAAGTCTTTATGGGCTGTGGAACTTTTTTATAATTAGCTAACTTATTACATGGACATGTGTGAGGAGGGTGATCTGATTGTTTCTCTCACAAGAGATGAGCAGATTCAAATTGATATTAACTTCTTCATGACAGTAGATTAGTACTTTCAAATAAAATATATTATGAATGATGTGGGTAATGGTAGAAGCTGATAAAAGACTTTGAGCTATTGTCTATTTAGTTATGGTGAATTTGATAATCTTGCAGTCACAATAGAAGCATCTTATCTAGGGGCTACACCATCATTTTTTGATTGAGAAATCAGAAAAAATCAAAGTTTAAGTTCTCTTATGAACTTTCAATAGACTATCATTACTCATTTTATGATTAAGATGATGGGAGGTAGAAGTTTCATAGAAGCAATAGGGAGCGACATTAAAGATAACATCTAGTAGTCCGATTAGTTAACAGTATTGGAAAGGGAGGAGACTTTCTGGTAGTTGCTTTGTAATTGGGTACTCAAAGATCTCTTATAAGATAGAAATGTATTACTGGTACTATTTGAGTATTGAAATTATTTCGTAATATCGTTGGTTATTCTTTCATTTGTATTTGAATAAGATACTAGTAGGCATAATTTTTCTCACAGGTTTTGTTATCTTTTGATTTTTTGAAGTTAGAAAATACTAGGACTCATTCTCTATTAATCCTAACTTATGAGACTCTTTTTTAAGTTGAATACTAGTATGCTAAACAGGTGAGAGCAATTATGGATGTTGGATTGTTGCAAACTTTCTTTAAGATTTTACTAGTGTTAATGAAGAAATACTGTTAAACGAAGAAGATGTTAGTATTATTTTAGACGGATAAAGTTATTCTAAGGTTAGGACTAGATGTATATGCCATTTTCATTAAAGATAAAAATATCTATATGAGTGTAAAAGGGAAAGAAATGAGAGGTTGTGTGCGTATATTGCCATTATTATGGATTAAAGTGAGAATAATATAGTGTATATTATAAGATGTTAATTTATTTTTATAATATTATTTCTTTCGGATTATAGGTTTAAATTACTATTTTTAGAACTTACTTCTGTTTATATATGGTGATTCAAGTATTTATGGAACATGAGATGGGTTTGGAATCTTTGACGCTTTTATTAGAAAATAACAAATGAAATCCGAGTTAATTTATTTTAGAAAAGCGTAATTTATATAATGAAATATTAGAAAACAGTAGTTGTCGCCTTATTTTAGAAAACGCTTAACATGTTATAAATAAAAGGTTTCTAACGTTTTTATGTTTTTTGTAAATAACGTTGCTCTTACAATTGTCAGACAACTAAACTTTTTTTAAAAAACATTATTTAATCACTTGACTCTAAATTGTCAGAATGTTAGAATGAAAAAGAATCATGGATATGAGGGGAATTAACTTATAATCATGTATCTATAACTAACTATTTTTTTAGAGGGAGACTTAAACATGAAAGACATTTTCAACAGGCGCCAGCGCTTTTCATTGCGTAAATATTCATTTGGTGTCGCTTCAGTCTTGTTGGGGACGGCACTCTTTGCTGCTCACACTGCACAGGCTGATGAAGTCGTAGCATCTGATGCTTCTTCATCAAACCCTGGTTCATCAGTTGAGGGCGAAAGTTCCTCAGAACTGGTTGAGACGAATACAGCATCAACAGCTCAAGCAGATCCTACTGCAGTTGTATCTTCAACTGAGGCAACTGCGTCAACATTTAACTTGACGCCAGAAGCTTCAACAACAGATAAGGTTGCCACAGAGACAACTGACAAACAAGCTACAGAAACTGCGAAACCAGAAGCTTCTAAACCAGCTTCAGAGGCTGCAAAGCCAACAGAAAAAGCTACTTCAGAAGCAGCTAAGCCAGCTACAGTAGCATCAACAGCTACAGCCAGCAACAATGTTGAAACACCAGCTTCAACAAGAACAGCTTCAAACACTTCAGCTACAGCATCAACAACTGCTCCAGCAACTGAAAATACTGAAGCAGCCGAAACCGCAGCAGAAGCTACAAGTGTTAGCCCACGTGTTACAGCAAATACTTACTCTGTAAGATCTGCTGCAGACCGTAGTGCAACACTTGACCGTGCTGCTAGTGATATCACAAATGCTGGTGCTTTGGCAACAGGTCGTAGCCGTCGTCGTAATACACGTGCTTTGACAGATCACAACTATGAGGCGGTCTCTGTAGAAACTCACCTTAAAGATGGTGAAAAAGCTACTCCAGACATGACGGATCCTAATGGTGCAACTGTTCGTTCTCAAACAGTGCCATCGGGCTACCAAGCTAAAGAAGGTGACTACTATACTTATAGTATCGTAGATCTTACTAATTTCAACAAACGTTACCATACAAATTACTATACACGTGCTTACAAGAGATTTGATGCTTCAACAGATACTACTGTTGAATTGGTTGACAAGAACACTGGTAATGTATTAGAAACAAGAACCGTATCAGCTTCTAGTGGTATTCAAAAATTTACGACTACAAAAGCAGCCTCTAATGGGGAGTTAACTTGGCAAGTAGATTACGATAAAGGTTTAGGTGCTGGACCAGGGAAGACAGATTCACCGTTTATCCAACTTGGATATGAAGTTGGTGCAAGTATCAAGGCTTTAGTTGCTTCAGGACACAATCTAACTCCTACAGAACAAGCTTTATATGATGCAGTTTATGCTGCGCGTAATTCAACGGATATCATCAACGTTGTAGAACCAGCATATAATGGTCGTACTATTACAGATACGAATGCTAAAATTCCATTATTTGTTCAAAAATCAACTTACTATAGAGTAGTCGATAGAAATAATGCTTCATTTAATGCGAATAAAACAGATAAAACTGTTCAAGATTATGTACCAAATGGTAATGAAGTAACATTAGCCAACTACACGCTGAAAGCGATGGAAGGACAACACTTCACAGCATCTGGTGAACGTCAATTTGATGGTTACAAACTTTATCAAACAGCTACTCCAGATTCAACAACTGGTTATGTTAGCCGTCCTTATACAGTTGGTACCAAGTTTATGGATGCTGATCGTGCTGGAATAAAACGTATCAAAGAAATTGTTGGAGAAGATGGATCTGTTGTTATTCGTGTTTACTTATTAGATCCAAGACAACAAAACAAACGTTCTGATGGTACATTGAACACTGATGGCTATATGTTGCTAGCAGAAACCAAGCCTATTAAACCAGGTGATTATAACAAAGAAGAGTTGGTTGTTAAGAAAACACCACTTAAAACGATTGCACACACTGTAACTGATCCAAGAACAGGGGCAAAAACTAATTATCCAAATGGTAAGGACGTTCCATTTGATTTCCAAAGAGATGCTTCTTACACTCCGTATAAGACAGTATTTGTACCATTCTTGGGAGATAATATCGGTCACCTTTCTCCAAACGCACAATTAGAGCGTGGAGTAGGAGGTATTGGTACTAACGTTGACTTGCTCAACTCTTTGACGCCATACAAGCCAACAGTCTACTACTATGTGAAGTCAGAACCTGTAACAGTGACTCCAGAAGTTGAAAAACAACTTGAAGGACGCACACTTGTTAATGGTGAATTTAGCTTTAAGATTAAAGAAGAGCAAGCTAACAAATCAGTTCCTTCATATGAAGAAACAGTAACTAACCAAAATGGTAAAGCTACATTTAGTAAATTAACATTTAACAAAGTTGGAGTATACACTTACACAATTACTGAGGTTAAAGGCTCAGATACAAACGTCGATTATGATGCAATGACTGTTACAATGACAGTTACTGTAACTGAGAAAAATGCTGCTGGTGATTTGCAAGCTTCAGTTAAATACAGTGCTGAAGGTGGATTCAAATCAAGTGCAGATGATAAAATTTTCAATAACTACGTTGTAGCTCCAGTTAAGACTAAGTTCGACTTTAGTAAGGCTCTTGCAGGTCGTACTCTTAAAGAAGGCGAATTTACATTTGCTCTTAAAGATTCAACTGGTAATGTTCTTCAGACCAAGAAAAACAGCGCTAGTGGTGTTATTGCCTTTGATGACTTGACATTTGATAATACTCAAGTTGGTACTCACAAGTATACTGTAGAAGAAGTTATCCCAGATAATAAAGAAGCTGGTATGACTTACGATACAATGAAAGCTGAAGTAACAATCACTGTTACTAAGGAAGGCCACGTTCTTAAAGCAACTAACATTCTTCCAGCAGATACAGAATTCAATAACACATTCACACCAGGTGCGGTTAAAGTTAACCTTGACTTTGATAAATCACTTTCAAATGGTACTTTGAACGCAGGTGACTTTAGCTTCACGTTGACTGGTGATAACAATGTTAATGAAACTGTAACCAACAAAGCTAACGGTAAGATTAACTTTAGCGAATTGTCATTTGACCATGAAGGTGTCTACAACTACACTGTTAAAGAAGTGAAAGGCAACAATGCCGATGTAGACTACGATGAAATGACTATCGCAGTTAAAGTAACGGTTACTAAAGATGCTACTACAGGTCTTTTGGCTGCTAAGACTGAAATGACTTCAACAGGTGGTGAAGCAACTGGTACTGATGACAAGATCTTCAACAACCACGTTGTAGCTCCTGTAACTGCTCAATTTGACTTCAGCAAAGCTCTTGCAGGTCGTAACTTGAAAGCTGGCGAATTTAGCTTCGTATTGAAAGACAAAGATGGTAAAGTCCTTCAAACAAAACAAAATGATGCCAACGGTAAAGTTAAATTTGATGCCTTGACATTTACAAATGCTCAAGTTGGTAACCATAAGTACACTGTAGAAGAAGTTCGAGGAACTGAAGCAGGTATGACTTATGACCCAATGAAAGCTAACGTAACAGTTACGGTTACTAAGTCAGGTCATGCGCTTACTGCTGTTGCAACTCTTCCAACTGATACAGAATTCAACAATACCTTCACATCAGCTCCTACTCAAGCTCAATTCAAGTTCACTAAACGTCTTGAAGGTAAAGCGCTTACAGCAGGTGCCTTCGAGTTTGAATTGCTTGAAAACGGCAACGTTATTCAAACTAAGAAAAATGCAGCAGATGGTTCAATCACATTTGATGCTATTGAATACAGTGCTGAAGGTGAACACACTTACACTGTGCGTGAAAAAGCTGGTAACGATACAAACATCGATTACGATACTATGAACGCAGAAGTGAAAGTTAAAGTTACTAAAGATGCTGCTACAGGTCTCTTGAGTACTGCTGTTACAATGCCTGAAGACACAGAGTTCAACAACTATGTAGTTTCTCCAGTTGTAACTAAGTTTGACTTCACTAAGAAATTGGCTGGTCGTGAACTTAAAGCTGGTGAATTTAGCTTCGTATTGAAAGATGCTGCTGGTAATGTCGTTGAAACAGTTAAAAATGATGCTGCTGGTAACGTAACCTTCTCAGAATTGTCATTCGACAATACTAAAGTTGGTACACACACTTACACTGTAGAAGAAGTGATTCCTGAAAACAAAGAATTCGGAATGACTTACGATAAGATGAAAGCTACAGTGACAGTTGAAGTTGCTAAGAACGGTCACACATTGACTACTGTTACAAACGTTACATCAACTGGTGGTGTAGACGCTAATGGTAACGCTACTGACGGTACTGCAGATAAAGAATTCAACAACAAAGTCACTCCTCCAGAAACTCCTGAATTCCAACCAGAAAAATTTGTCGTTTCTAAAGAGAAATATGACATCAC
>ERZ773046.947-NODE-947-length-17633-cov-9.404255_pt1 | contig 17633 bp, 14 predicted proteins | sample MGYA00580634_ERZ773046 | MGnify/ENA primary metagenome ERZ773046 (study PRJEB29015, sample SAMEA2738127) | human oral metagenome | biome: human oral; feature: human-associated habitat; material: saliva | place: China | collected 2159 ... | reverse complement strand
GGCCTGAATGCGCTCGTCGGTGGCGGTGAGGGCCACGCGGACGCGCCCGTGGGCTGCCGTGCCGTAGAAGTCGCCGGGCGCCACGAGGATGCCAAGCTCGGCCAGGCAATTTACGAGAGCCCACGAGTCGGTCGGATTCGCGGGGTCCGAGACCCACAGGTACAGGCCGGCCGCCGTATCGGGATCGACGTCGAGGCCAGCGTCGGTCAGCGCCTCGAGGAGGAGGGCGCGACGCACGGCGTAGACGCTGCGCTGGCGTTCCACGTGCTCGGTGTCGCGGAGGGCAACCGCCATCGCGTGCTGGACGGGGGCGGGCACCATGAGTCCGGAATGCTTGCGCACGTTGACGATTGGTGCGACCAGCGCGGGGTCACCATAGATGAGGGCACCGCGGTAGCCTGCGAGGTTCGACTGCTTGGACAGCGAGTACAGGACGAGGAGGCCGCTCGCGTCGCCGTCGCAGACGTCAACATTCAGCAGGGAGGGCACGCCCTCGCTCACATAGGGTTCGGCCCAGGGCAGGGCCGCGTAGCACTCGTCGGAAACAACGACAGCGCCGTGGGAGCGCGCCCACGCGACGACTCCGCGCAGCTCATCCTTACTCATGACGTGTCCGTCGGGGTTGCCGGGCGAGTTCAGGTAGACGAGGGTAGCCTCGGGCCACGAGTCGGGGTTCGTCGGGTCAACGGGGACGGGAGTCGCTCCAGCCAGGCGGGCACCGATGTCGTAGGTCGGGTAGGCAACCTCGGGAACCAGAACGGTGTCGCCGGGGCGTACGCCGAGCAGGAAGGGGAGCCAGGCGACGGCTTCCTTCGAGCCAATCGTAGGAATCACGCCGCCGGGGCCGACATCGACCATGCCCCGTCGCGCCCCCCAAGCGAGGATCGCATCGCGCACCTCAGCGGTGCCAATCACCGTCGGGTAGCCGTGCGCGTTGGATGCCTCGGCGAGCGCATCTCGGATGAACGCGGGGGTGTCGTCGACGGGCGTGCCGACGCTCAGATCACAGATTCCCCCGGGATGTGCAGCTGCGCGCGCTTTGGCGGGCGCAAGCTGATCCCAGGGGAATTCGGGCAGGTCGAGGGGGCGAGGCAGCGTAGTTGTCATGCCCCTACCCTATCGACTGTCAGAGGTTTTCGGCCTTCCATTCCTCATTCTGAGGAGGCAGCGCGGCAATCATCGGGTCGTCGTAGTCCTGGACGCCGGTCTTCTGGGCACCGCCGGGGCTGCCCAGCTCGTTGAAGAAATCGACGTTGGCGCGCAGGTAGTCCGCCCACTCCTCGGGCAGGTCATCTTCGTAGAAGATCGCTTCGGTGGGGCACACAGGCTCGCACGCGCCGCAGTCCACGCACTCCTCGGGGTGAATGTAGAGCGTGCGCTCCCCCTCGTAGATGCAGTCGACGGGGCACTCGTCCACGCACGCGCGATCCTTGACGTCCACGCAGGGCTGCGCGATGACGTAGGTCATGAGACGTTCCTCCTGGTCAGTTCTAAAGACTCGTTGATTCTATTATTCACGTATGAGCAGCCCCGAGTCACCCACCGCACATATTCCCGCGGAAAACGGCGCATTGTCGCCGCATGCCCAGCGCGCACGCACCGACGCAGGAGAGCAAATTTCCGCACGCCCTCTTCGCGCAATTCCCGATCTGCCGTGGATGCGCTTCAAGGTCGGCGAGAGACTAGTCATCCGCTACCGCCTGGCAGACGGTCTGCACGACGCCCTGGGAGAGGCCTTAGAGGTGGCTCCCACCCACGTCACGGTCGCGACGAGGCGTGGGCCGGTTCGCGTGGATGCCCGCACGATGGTGACGGGCAAGCGCGTACCTCCCCCGCCCGTCATCTAGCGAGCGGGGGAAGCAGGCGCGGTTCAGCGGTTGGCGCGGCGCTCGCGAGCGGCGATCTTGAAGCGCTCCTGGGCGTCCAGGACGACCTTGCGCACGCGCACGGCCTCGGGCGTGACCTCGACGCACTCGTCGTTGGCCGCGAACTCGAGGGATTCCTCGAGGGTCAGCTTGCGCGAGGGGGTCAGCGACTCGTACACGTCGGCGGTCGCGCTGCGCGTGTTCGTCTGCTTCTTCTCGCGGCAGATGTTCACGTCCATGTCCTCGCCGCGCGGGTTTTCGCCCACGACCTGGCCCTCGTAGACCTCGGAGGAGGGCTCGACGATGAAGGAGCCGCGCTCCTGCAGGTTCGTCATGGCGTACGGCGTGGCCTGGCCGGCGCGGTCGGCGACGAGGGAGCCCGTGAGGCGCTGCTCGATGGTGCCCTGCCAGGGCGCGTAGCCGTCAGCGATGGACGAGGCGATGCCGGTGCCGCGCGTTTCGGTGAGGAAACGCGTGCGGAATCCGATGAGGCCTCGCGCGGGAACCACGAATTCCAGGCGGATCCAGCCCGAACCGTGGTTTGCCATGGTCTCCATGCGGCCCTTGCGGGCGGCCATCAGCTGCGTCACCGCGCCGAGGTATTCCTCGGGGATGTCGATCGTCATGCGCTCCATGGGCTCGCTGAGGACGCCGTCGATCTCCTTGGTGACGACCTGCGGCTTGCCGACGGTCAGCTCGAAGCCCTCGCGGCGCATCTGCTCAACGAGGATTGCCAGGGCGAGCTCGCCACGGCCCTGGACCTCCCAGGCGTCGGGGCGCTCGGTGGGCAGAACCTTCAGGGACACGTTGCCGATGAGCTCGCGGTCGAGGCGGTCCTTGACCTGGCGGGCCGTGACCTTGGCGCCCTTGACGCGGCCGGCCATGGGCGAGGTGTTGATGCCGATGGTCATCGAGATGGCCGGGTCGTCGACCGTGATGAGCGGGAGAGGACGCGGATCATCGAGGTCGACGAGGGACTCGCCGATCATGATGTCCTCGATGCCGGCGACCGCGACGATGTCGCCGGGGGCAGCGGAGTCGGTGGACACGCGCTCGAGGCCCTCGGTGGCCAGCAGCTCGGAGATGTGGACGCGCTGGATCGTGCCGTCGTGGCGCGCCAGGCCCACGTCCGCGCCCTTCTTGAGGGTGCCGTTGTGGATGCGCAGCAGGGCGAGACGGCCCAGGAACGGCGAAGCGTCCAGGTTGGTGACGTGTGCCTGCAGCGGCATGTCCTCGTCGTAGGAGGGGCCGGGGATACGGTTGAGGATGGTCTCGAACAGGGGCTCAAGGTCCTCGGTGGGCAGCTGGCCGTCGCCCGGGTTCTCCAGGGAGCACTTGCCGGCCTTGGCGGAGGCGTAGACGACGGGGACGTCCATGAGGGAGTCCACGTCGATGTCAATGCCCTCGTTCATGAGGTCCTCGCCCAGCGACAGGAGCAGGTCGGTCGTCTCGGAGACGACCTCGTCGATGCGCGAGTCGGGGCGGTCGACCTTGTTGACGACGACGATGACGGGCAGGTGTGCCTGCAGGGCCTTGCGCAGCACGAAACGGGTCTGCGGAAGCGGGCCTTCGGAGGCGTCGACCATGAGGACGACGCCGTCGACCATCGACAGGCCGCGCTCGACCTCGCCACCGAAATCGGCGTGGCCGGGGGTGTCGATGACGTTGATGGTGACGCCATCTTCCAGGCCGAGGGCCTGCGCGGCGGGGCCGCGATAGTGGACGGCGGTGTTCTTCGCGAGAATGGTAATGCCCTTCTCGCGCTCGAGATCGCCGGAGTCCATGACGCGCTCACCGGTCTTTTCGACCGTGTCACGCTCGGAGAACGCTCCGGACTGCCAGAGCATTGCGTCAACCAGCGTGGTCTTTCCGTGATCGACGTGTGCGACGATCGCGACGTTTCGCAGGTCGGGACGCGTGGACATATGTGGACTCCTCAAATGTGGATACAGATTTATGCGTGTTGGGAGGCGAGCACGTCGCGGAGGCGACCGGTTCGAATCGATTTCACGCACATACGTCTTCAAGAATATCGGCTCAACGACGGGCAATGCGATCCCCGCCCTGCGAATTCCACCACGTCACGGTCGACAGGTGGTCATCTCTGCGACCTCCGGCCGGTCTATTTGCTCGATAACAAGCGATGGCGTTTACTGAATACTATGACTGACATCGCGACGCTCAGCGCAGAGGTTTCCGCGGCCTCGGCCCTTGTCACCCCCTTCGGCGCGCACCTCTTGTCATGGCGTCCCACCGGCTATTCCGACGTCCTGTGGCTTTCCTCCCGCGCGGTGCTCGATGGCACGAAGGCAATCCGCGGCGGCATCCCCCTGTGTCTCCCCTGGTTCGGCAGCCCCACCGATTCGCCGACGAGGCCGGGGGACGGCGCAGGTGCGCACGGCTTTGCCCGCACATCGCTGTGGACGCTGCGCTCGTCCGCCCTGCCCGCGGACGACGCCCCGGCCTCGTTCACCTTCGAGCTGCACCACACGGGCGAGACGTCCCCCCTCTACCCCCACTCGTTCTGCGCACGCCTTGACATATCCGCGGGGGACGAACTGAACGTCACCCTGACCCTCATGAACGAGGACGACCACCCCTTCGCGATCGAGGCGGCCCTGCACACCTACCTGCACGTCGGCGACGTCAAGGACGTGACGGTGGAGGGATTGGACGGCGAGCGCTACTACGACAAGGTCCGGGAGCGCTATGCCACCCAGAGCGGCGACATCACCTTTATCGGGCCGACCGACCGCGTCTACACCTCCACGGCGCAGGTCCAGGTCATCGACCCGAAGCTGGGACGGCGTATCGTCGTGGACAAGAACGGCTCGGGCTCGACGATCGTGTGGACCCCCTGGTCACAGGGCGCGGCCACCATGAGCGACATCGGTGAGGGCGAGTGGCAGAACTTCGTGTGCGTGGAAACAGCGGCAGTGCGCGAACGGGCGCTCACGCTGTGGCCGGGGCATCCCCACATCATGACGCAGACGCTCGCCGTGGAGTCACTGGACTGACCGCCCCACGGGTAGGATTAGCTCCAGCTACGACCAGAAAGGCCCCCATGGCTCTCACCTCCGCGATCGCGTCCGCATACCTGTCCGTTTCCCGGTGGAAGCTGACCACCCAGCCCCTGCCGGACAAGGTCATCGTCATCGGTGCCCCGCACACCTCGAATTGGGATGGCGTCTTCATGGCGATCTCCATGTGGAAGTCGGGGCGCACGTTCTCATTCTTGGTGAAGGATTCCGTCGTCAAGGCGCCGCTGCTCGGCTGGTTCGTCAAGAAGATCGGCGCCGTCCCGGTGGAGCGCAGCGCCGCGCACGGCCTCGTCGACCAGGTCGCTTCGCGCATCCGCGAGGCGGATTCATTCACGCTGTGCATCACCCCGAAGGGCACGCGTTCGCGCCGCGATTACTGGAAGTCCGGTTTCTACCGGATCGCGATGGAGGCGGGCGTGCCGATTCAACTCGGCTTTATTGACCGCAACACCCGCACCTTCGGCTGGGGTCCGACGTACCAGCTGACGGGCGACGTGCGCGCCGACATGGAGGTTATCCGCGCGTTTTACGCGGACAAGGTGGGGATCCGCCCGGAGAAGACGTCGGTTCCTCGCCTGCGCGCGGAGGACGAGGCCGCATGAGGTGTGTGCGAGCGTTGCTCGGTACCGCAGGGGCTCTCGCCCTGACCGCGGGCGGGGCTGCAACGCTCGCCGACAACCCGACGCAGATCCGCCTGGCCGAGGTCTACGAAATGACGCCGGGCGTCAGCGCGACCCATCAGGTGACGCTGGTGACGGATCAGGCGCTCATTGGCGAGCAGTGTCAGTCGATGGGCACGGCCGCCAAGGCGACGTCTTCCCTCCTCGTGACGGTCGACGGCGTGGACGGGTGCCGTTTCACGTGGGACCTTGAGGACGGCGGCGCTGAGGTCGTCTCGGTCGACGACGGCGGGGTCTTCCACTTCGAGTCGACGTCGACGCGTCTCCTGGAGGGCTTCGCAACGCCCGACGCTGTTGCGTCCATCGAGTCCGTCACTCTGATCGCGCACAGCTCCGTCATCGTCGATGCCTCGAACGACGGGCAGATCACCACCCCCGGGGCTTCGACGAAGACGGACGCGAGCACGGTCACCTGGCACGATGTCACCGGCAACGTGAGCGCGACGGGCACTGTTGACACCGATGCGCCCACCGCGGCGCCCTCCCCTAGCCCATCGCCGTCGGCACCCGTTGCAGCATCCTCCGACGGGCGGGTGCACACCTCCACTGCACGGTCGCTGACACCGATCGCGGCCATCACGGGCAGCGTCCTTGCGCTGGCTGTCATCACTGGTCTCGCGCGACGATCTGCGCGCTCGCGCCAGGTGGCTGCGGACGCGCAGTTCGAGCGTGACGCTACGCTGCGTGACGCGCAGCGACGCTCCGCTTCGACGCGCAAGAGCGCTGCCACCCCCTACGGGAGGCGGTCTCTCGCGCCGACCTCGTCAACGTCCGAGGAGAATGCACCCGCGAGTGCTCAGGCCTGCGACCGTCCTGACGCTCAGTCAGCCACTGAGCGCTTTTCCCCGCCCGACCACTCTTAGGCGTCCACGGACCACAGTGGCCCCGACCTCGGGGACGAGGTCGGGGCCACTTGTCGATGGATCAGCCGATGTGGAAGTAGCGCTCCACAAGTTCCTCGACTGACACGCGCGAGTCTGCCAGGTCATCACGCAGGTGTTCGTCTCCCAGGTCGATGAGGCGGGACGCCCACGAGTCGATGAGGCCTGCCGGGAAGACATCCTTCGCTTCATAGTCCGCGCGCTGAGCGAGAAGCCTGTCGGCAGCCTCGAAGCAGGAGGCCGGCAGCTGGTCGAGGCCGGGGGTCTGAGAGGCGTCGCCGTCGACCTTGCGCTCACGCGCGTACTCTTCCATGCCCGGCTGTGTCAGGCCGAGACGCGCGGCGACGGCGATGCCTGCAAGAAGCAGGTGGACCGCTGCGGACCCGTCGGGGCTGCGCAGCTCCACCGTCTGAGAGTCATTGGGCAGGTCGGCGATCGGCGGCTCGATGGGGTTGGCATCACGGAACATCGAATCGTCGATGTTCTGCCAGCCGAGAGGTACGCGAACCAGAACGGAGCGGTTGCGGTCACCCCAGCAGATCGCGGTTGGCGCCTCCTGATGGGGAACAAGACGCAGGAATGAGGTGGGGACGGTGTTACCAAACGCTGTCAGCGATGCTGCGTGCGACAGGTAGCCTCCGATCACCTTGAGCGCTGTGTCCGTCAGACCAGACCCCGTCGAGAACTGGTTGACGCCGTCCTTCACGATGCGGGTATGGAAGTGCATGCCGGAACCCGCCTGTCCCACGGCGATCTTCGGCGAGAAGGAGACATGAATGCCATAGGAATGGGCAACTTCGCGCAGCACCCATTTGGCGAGCACCATCTGGTCGGCCGCGTCCAAGGCGTCGACGGGCAGGAACTCGATCTCCTGCTGAACCATCTGACGTCCGTCGGCAACGAAGTTACCGACCTCGGAATGGGCGTACTTCACCGAGGCGCCGATGGCAACGAGGTGTGCGAGTGTCTCCGTGCGCACGTCCTCCCACTTCGAGAAGGGACCGGACTCGTGGTAGCCGCGCTGGGGCTCGACGGGGAATAGTTCTTCTTCTTCCGAGAATAGGTAGTACTCGAGTTCGCCGAGTGCCTGCAGTTCGCAGCCCGTCTCCTCTTTGAGCGCACGCTGCGCCTTGCGCAGGATTTCCTGGGGCGCCGAGGCCAGGGGCTGGCCGTCAACATCGTAGAAGCCACACAGAATATCCACGGTCGGGATGTGCGCGAAGGGATTGAGGAACGCCGTGGCCACGCGCGGCACGACATACAGGTCCGAGGAGGTCGCCTCGACGAATGCGAACAGCGAGGAACCGTCGACGCGTTCTCCGAGCGTCAGCACCCGGTCCAGGTGAGCCTTGGATTGGATCGCGAAGTTCAGGGTCTTCAGACGCCCATCCCCTCCGACATAGCGGAGGTTGAGCATCTGGATGTCATTGTCTTCGATGTAGCCGATGATGTCGGCTTTCGTGAATTCCTTCGCGGGCTTTCCGAGGGCCTGCACCAGCGGGTTGGGGTTCAGAGACACTGTGTCAGTCGACAGCATAAAACACTCCTCTTCGAGTATGACTAGGTTCACATTAGCAGAGGTATTGTATCCCTAAATGACAAACCCGACAGTCGGAAGATATTCACCATTTCCCTTGAAACTGAAGAGATTGACACCCTTTAAACCGACCCTCAGCATAAGTGACGCTTGTTACACTTTAATAAGTCCACTTCTAGGAGACGCAATGGCGACATCACCCTCCCCCTTCCCTCACGATCCCACCAAGCCACCGGCATGCTCGTGGCGCGGCCTCCTCATTGACTCCGCACGCACATTCTGGTCAGTGCCCGTCATGGAGCTCATCATCACCGTCATGGCGCGTTACCGCCTGAACATCCTGCACTGGCATCTGACAGACAACGCAGGCTGGCGTCTCCCAGTACCCGGCTACCCGGCGCTCACATCTGTCGGAGCACAGATTCCACGAAATCCGGCACACTGGTACGACCGCACGTGCACACCCCAGCAATCAGGCTCATGGCGTACGTCACCCGCACGCACCACTCAGGGTTTCTATTCCGACACAAACATTCGACACCTCGTTCGCTTCGCCGCGCAGCGGGACGTGCGCATCATTCCGGAAATCTCAATCCCATCCGCAGCCGGCGCTGCAATCCGCGCATACCCGCACTTGGGCAACCCCGACCTCGTCTCCCCCCAAGAGGACAACTCAACGCTGTGGCCCCTCGCCTCAACCCTCCAATTCGTCGAGGCCGCCTTCCATCACGCCTGCGATCTATTCCCCTCCCCCATCATCCACATCGGCATACCCCGCACGGACTGGAGCCCATGGGAACGGGACCGACGGCTCGCACAGGCTGGCCTCGGCTCCGGACGAGACATTGAGCGCCTCTTCATCGACAGAGCCATGCGCGTCCTCCACTTCCATGGCCGGCGCGCGGCCGCATGGGACACGGCAATCCACGCCTACGGCGGCCCACCACCTGGGACGATCCTCCTCTCCTCACGCCACAGTGGAACCGAGAACGAGGACGCAGCCACGTCGGGTGCCTCATGGGTACTCGCAGACTCCGACCTGCTAACCCTCAGCCACCCCTCACTCGATTCCTCGTCACCACAGCCCCCACTCACCGCGCACCAGATCGCCGAGCAGCTCCCGCCCATGCTTCACAGCGAGCGACTCAAAGGCGTCGAGGCCGTTGCCTGGTCCACATTGGTGACGACCCCCGACCTACTCTTCTACCACCTGCTCCCCAGACTCCTCGTCGTCAGTGAAATCTCATGGCACGGGGACGATGCGCTCCCCTTGGAGCACCTTGCCCGGGCGATCGAGCGAGAGATGGCCTACTTGAGGCAGCACATCCCCTACTGGACTCCGGGGCGATCATGAATGAGGGCCGCGCATCCACCCGGATACGCGGCCCCGTGCCCCCTAGCGGGGCGACGTTCGGAGCAGGCATGAAGACCGCCCCACTAGGCTTTCACGAACGCATTGACCACTTCTTGAGGCGCTCCGCGAGCGCGCGCGCATCGATATCCAAGCGCTCAGCTTCTGCGACATCCTCGTGTTTGATCGCGCGCCAGTAAGCAATCTTTGTGCGCAAGAACTCACGACGAAGGTCAATAATCTGCGCCTCCTCCTGGAGGCGGGCATCCTGCTGTTCCAGCCGGGTCACGAACTCGGAGATGTCCCTGTCCCCACCCAGGCCGGAGCGGACATATTCGCGCATGTCCGCGATCGACATCCCGGATGCAGACAGGCACGACACCCAGGTCAGTAGCTCGAGATCATCCTCGGTGTATATGCGATGCCCGCTCGAGGCATCGCGAGCGATGGCAGGAATAACGCTGACATCCTCGTAATAGCGCAGGGTGGACGGGGGCAAGCCAACGAGCGCCGCTACCTCCTTAATGGAGTACGTGCGCCCGGAGCCAGTTCCTGCCATAGCTTCACCCTAAAAGACCTCAAGCCCTTGAAGTCAAGCGGAACTGCGGGACGTGCATCACGCGCTACGACCTGCGAAAAGACTAGGCTGCAGACGAAGGGCCGGAGCACAACGCAATTGACCCGTTGGATCGCTCATCAAAGACGCTCTGCGCGCCTCTGAAAGGACCAAATCGGACATGTTTCATCGCGCATATGTATGTCGAATCGATCCAGAAGCTCACACCCACCATTGAGGTAAAAGCGTGCGTTCTCTTCGGTGGACGTCACAAATCCATACGCGCGCCCACCACGTTTGGCCACATAGTCCGGAAGAACCTGCGAGACGAGCCAACGACCGACACCACGCCCTCGCATCTGCTTATCGACGGAGAGCACCTCCAGATACCAGTCGAAGTCACCTTTCTCAGCCGTCACTTGGTCCCCTGAATCCACAGCGTCCGAGAACTCTTTCACGAGCAAGGGCGATGCATAGCGAAAGAACTCATACCCGCCACTGAGGAAGCTCCGGACAAATCCAACCTTGCGATCGTGCAGGAGTGCCGCGCCCACAACCCGCCCTTCATGCTCAACGACGAGGGCATGACGGACCCGCTGGTACGAATCCGCAAGCATGCGATTGATTACAGTGACGCATTCCGGGTAATGCTCCGACCGGTAGAGGTAGGGCTTCAGCATGATATGCAAGGGGTAGTCAAGGAATCCCTCGGTGATAATTCGTGTCATCTCGGGAATATCGGCACGCGTGGCAGGTCGACACTTCACAGGACCCCTCCTCAGTTCATTCAGCTTTTCACCCAACCGGCCATCGAAAACCTGACCTTAGGTAGATACCTGTCATACTACGTGACAGGGCACGATCTCACCTTGTCAATACGGAACACTCGCCTTTGACAGTCCCCTCAGCTTTATTTGACGACCGGTCAGGCTAGATCACTCTCGACGCCCCTCGTTGCTTTGTATCCACGAACAGACGATAATCGAGTGGTTCATACCAGGAGGACTGCATGCGATTCTTTCGCGCCCTGTGTGCCACGCTCGGGGCTTTACTCATCATGTCGACGGTCGTATTCGGCGCTCACGCAGCGGACGCCCAGACTCTGTCTGAGGCATACGTCCTCACCAAGGACGGCCAGCTCGTCGACACCTTGACCATCGTCGATCCCTCTCGGACGATGAGTGAATCCGCATGCACGCCCTATGCAGGTAGCTCCACAGACCAGCACGTCGAGTTTGTCACGCGCGACGACGCCACTATCTGCCACATGCAGCTGATGTACACGCGCGCCCAGGATGAATCCGAGTTCACCCTCCAAAACTCGGGGACATTTGTTCTCTCTGCTCGCACTGACCAGACCCTGGCCGCGTATCGAAAGACGTTCGGCGCTTCCCTCACTTTCGCCTCCGTGTCTCTCAGCGTCGAGGGCGAAGTACAGTCCGCAACATCGGGCGCAGCGACCTCTGCAACGACCTACGAAGGACGAGCGCTCTCCGTGTCGACATGGACCGACACTGTCCCGCAAGTCATCACAGTGAATGGAACACTTGCCGCCGGCGGGAATCCGGCCGCAGCGGCCGGTGCGAACGCGCTGAAGGACCCGTGGGGTGCAACCCCCGTGCCCGGGAGTAAAACAGCCTCCGACAACACAACCCCTGCCTCATCCGATTCCGATTCTTCTTCGGGTCCCTCCCTCGGACTCCTGATCGGCTTAATTGTCGGCCTCATCGTCATCGTGCTGGTCGTCGTCATCGTCATTTACGTGGTTCGCTCGAAGCGCTCGAAGGAGTCCGCGCAGGGCGTGGGACAGAGCACGCCTCCGTCCCACGCGCGTCGCCCGAGCGCCCCTCAGGGGATGCAGGGCTCGGGGCCCTACGCTCCGGAGCGATCCGCAGACATGTCACCACGGACTGCCACCGCCCCGGCGGTGGATCAGGGCCGAGGAGCAACGGTTTCGCCCGAGGAGGCGCGACGCCCCTCCGCAGCCGATTCGTCTGCGCTCGATCTCGCCTCGCTCCCACAGCCCAAGCCGCGTGATACCGGCTTTGTCTGGCAGCACAAGTCGCGTCCCGAACCTGCGGCTCCCGCACCCGAGGCTCCCGTTCAGGGAGCGAAGCCTCCGAAGCGCAGGCGCTCGCGCAACGGGCACCGCCCCGCCGTTTTCCCTGCGCAGCCGACACAGCCGATGCAGCCGATGGCTCAGGGGTCGGATGCACCTGCTGCGAACTATGCTCCGGGTTTCCCCCAGGGGCAGGACGCCACTGCGATTACAGGCACCCCCCAGCCTCGCTCCGATCGCTATGTGCCCTCAGCTCCGGCAGATCCTGCTCCCGCTCCTGCTCCCGCGCCCGCCCGGGACATCCCGGCTGAGCAGGTCTCGACGGCTAAGGCCGTCACGCGCGAGGCCGAGGTCTACCACGAGCACCCGGCAACTGAGCGTGCACATAGCGAGTCGCGCGTCTCGGACCCTGTGCCGGTGCCGCCCGCAGACCAAGATGATGCTCCTGCAACAATGCTGATCCCGAAGGTTCGGCATGCCGTCGCACCTGAGCCAGAACCCATCGTTGTTCCTCAGCCCGAGCCTAAGCCCGAAGCGATCGTCATCCCCCAGCCTGAACCGGAGCCGGAACCCATCGTCGTTCCTCAGCCCGAGCCTGAACCGATCGTCATCCCCCAGCCCAAACCGGAACCGGAGCCGGAACCCGTCCCCGTACCCGAGCCCGAGCCGGAACCCATCGTCGTTCCTCAGCCCGAGCCCGAGCCGATCATCATCCCCCAGCCCGAACCGGAACCGGAGCCGGAACCCATCGTTGTTCCTCAGCCCGAACCGGAACCCATCATCGTACCCGAGGCCGAACCCGAGACAATTCCGACACCGACGCGCATTCCAATTCCGCGACTCGCGCCGGTCACGATTCCTCAGGTCGCGCCTTCACCCGAGCCCGAGCCCGAGCCGATTGCGGTTCCCGAGCCCGAGCCCGAGCCGATTGTGGTTCCCGAACCGGAACCCATCGTCGCACCCGAGCCCGTATCCGCACCTACGCAGCAGGCCTCGTTCGTTCCCGTGATCGATGACGGCGAGCTACCGACCGCCCAGATCCCGCGTGTTCGCCGAGTGAATTCCTTCGATTGGTCTGCACCTTCACGTACGGAGGCCGCACCAGCCGCGCCCGAACAGGCGGCTGCTTCCATTCCGCCGGCCACGCCTGCAACGCCTCGGGTCGCGCAGACACAGGAGCCTCAGACGTCCATGCCGCAGGCTCCGTTCGTGCCGCAGACTCCGGCCATGCCGCAGGCTCCCCAGGCACCCGTCGCCCCGCAGCCGTCCGTCACGCCCCAGGCGCCGGCGGTACCCGCCCAATTCCAGGAAGATTGGAACTCCGAATTCTCATGGAATGAGGAGGCGCGCCGCGAACAGGAGGGCGAGTCGAAGCGCCGCAAGCGCTGGGGTTGGGGCAAGCGCCGCAAGCAGCGCGAGGACCACAACGACGCCATTGAGGCGGAGAACGAGGACCAGGCCTCGTCCGCGCGTATGCCGATGATCTCGGTCGACGCTCAGGACGACGACTGGAACGACTGGCAGAACTGGAACTCGAGGAGCTGATCGGGGCGGGGACCGCTATCGGCGTCCCTCGGCCTCGGCTAGCTCGACGTAGCGCGTGATCTGCGCATCCAGATCATCTTCGTTGGATTCCCCCACAGCACCCGCTGCGGGGGAATCCTCATCCTCCCCCTGCGCGTAACGCTCCATCAGAAGGCGTTCACGGTAGAGGTGATCCGCGGTCACGCCGATCGTACGGATGAGGGACACGTTGAGGCTCACGCCCACAATAATGCCGACAATCGGCACAATCTGGGCCATCTTCATGCCAACGAGTCGCGCTCCGAGAGCCGCGAACAGGGAGTTGACCGAGGCGGTGAGCGCATTGTTCCCGATGGTCTCCATCGATCCGCGCCGAGCGAGCTTATGCATCACCTTGTTGAGAAGGAGCATCGACGTCTCTTTCTCGACGACGAAGGCTCGCCCCTCGCTCTCCGGAGATATCGCCTGGGATAAAACCATCGCGGCGAAAAGGTCTTCCGCGGGGTCTGCGGTGTCGTACCCGTAGTAGGCAGCCGTGTGAGAAACCAGGCGCGTCGCGGATGCCAGGAACGTCATAATGTCGAGTCCGATCGCGCCCGCCACCACGCCGACACCGGGGGCCGAAGCAACGCCTAGTCCGGCAAGTGCAGCGACCGATCCTCCCGACGCGACGATGCTGCTGATTGCTCCCTCGGTAGCCGCGACCCCGCAATAGCCCACCTTCAGGTGCGGCTTCACTGAGTGAATCTGCGCCAGGCTCAGGTGTCGGATGTCCTCGAGACACTCGATATCACACCCAGCCCGGCGGAAAGCCCGCACGATTCGCTCGCGGTTGATCGAAGACTCGGCGGCTGATGTCCCGAGCTCGACGAGCCTGAGGATCCCGGAGGCCACCGCACCAGTGACAGCTGCCCCACCGGGCACCTTGCGGGCAAGAGAAACGGCCTTCGCCAGGGGCGCGAGCAGATACGAGCGAATACGCTGCGAGATGACACGAGGCCTGATGGGGCGAATCTGCGCGGCTTTCCATTCCTGGATTGCGTCCCACTGGGCGAGATCGTCAGTGCTCATGCGCGCACGCATCTCGTCGATCGCGTCGTTCATCTCCTCCGTACTTTCGCTCATGACCGTCCCCTGCGCACCATCAGGCGGCGGCGTTTTCGCATCCGCATGCAACGCCGAAGTCTTTCGCCTGATAGAGAGCCACCGCTCTACGCACGGCTCTCAGCCTCGGTCAGTTCGAGGTAGCGAGCGACGTCCTCGTTCAAGTCTCTTCCCTGCGTGGCAACCACAAGGGCAGTCGACGGCTCGCCATTGCCCATCGGGCGACCGTAACGCTCCACGAGGAAACGTTCCCGGTAGAGGTGATCCGCCGTTTCCCCGATGGTGCGCATGAGCGCCGCGTTAAGCCCTGCGCTCACGACGATTCCGGCGACGGGAACGATCTGCGCGAGCTTGCGGCTGGCCAGACGAACGCCCATCGCTGAGAAGAGTGATTTCATGGCGCTCACGATCGCGCTTCCGCCGAGCGACTCGAGGGATCCCTTGCGCGCGAGGTCGCGCATCACCTGGTTGAAGGCGAGCATCGTCGCCTGCTTTTCGACGACGAAGTCACGCCCGCTGCCGGCCGGGTCGATCGCCTGGGAGAGGACCATCGTGGAAAAGAGGCGCTCTGAGGGATCCTCGGAGTCGTAGCCGTAGTAGGCAGCGGTGTGGGCGACGAGACGCGTGGCTGCTGCCAGAAAGGTCGTAATATCGACGGCCATCGCCGAGGCCGTGACCCCCACGCCGGGCGCCGACGCGACCCCCATGCCGAGCACAGCGGCGAGAGAGCCCCCGGAGGCGAACACGCCGCTGACCGCCCCCTCCGCGGCTGCCGTACCCGAGTATGCGAGGCTCAGGCGAGGCTTGACCGCGAGCACCTGGTCGAGGGGCAGGGAGCGGATGTCTCGCAGGCTTGTCACGTCGTGTCCGGCCGCGCGATAAGCCTTGAGGATGCGCGTGCGGCGCACCGAGGCCTCGGATGCGGAGGCAGCCAGCTCGACCAGTCCGAGGGCTGCGGATGACATAGTTCGGGTCAGCGCTTCCCCGCCGGGAACCTTGCGCGCAATGGACACTGCTTTGCCCACCGGTGCCAGGGCTGCCGACTTCATCTTCTGCGTGATAGCGCGGGGGCGTTTGTCGCTCAGCTGGGAGGCTTTCCACTGCTGGATTTCATCCCACTGGGCGGCGTCGGCCTCGCTCATACGCGCACGCAGGTCGTCGTCTACGCGGTCCTCATTCATACCGGTCTGGTCCATCCTGTCAGCCTACACAGCGAGCGGTCCATCAGCGGTTCGGAGCCTCCACGCGCCCTGTTATGCTTGTGATCAGGCAGTCACATTCGGCATCGTTTGAAGGAGATTCCGTGGATTCTCGCTCGTCGCTCATCGACCAGATTAATCTCTTGCACGAGGAGAAGGAACACCAAAAGATCATCGCGCTCATCGAGGGGCAGCCCCCGTCGGTGATGGATTACGAGCTGACGTGTCTGCTGGCGCGCGCCTACATCAACTACGCACAGCCCTACATGGATTCGTTCCGCGATCACATCGCGCACGCGATCGAGCTGCTGCGCAGCGTCGAAGCTGAAGGAATGGCGGACCCTCGCTGGTACTACCGGATTGGCACGGCCCTGTACTGGCAGGACGAGGAGGAGAGCGCGCTGACGTACCTGGAGCAGTGCGTCGCCATGGATCCATCCAACCAGGACGCGCCGGAAATCATCGCCGAATGCAAGGCCGCCATTTCGCGCCGCACCATTGTGCGTCCGCTCAACGTGCAACGGCTGATCGATTACTTCGACCGTAACGACTTCAACTACAGGGTGGAAGACCAGAGCCTGCACATGGGCATCGGGCGCGGCTACTTCATCTTTTCGATCGCGAACGATGGCACGGACCTGAGCATGTGGGCCGCGATCCCCGAGGACGTGTCGATGGAGCTTCGTCAGCGCCTCATTCAGGCGTGCAATGACTGGAACGGGGCGACCACGTGGCCGAAGGTCTACGTGGCGTCGCTGGACGACGGCCGTCAGCGCCTGTGCGCCGAGCAGTTCGTCACCGCCCGCTACGGGCTCACGGACGCGCAGGTCTCGACCAGCATCGAGCGTTTCGTCGCGTCGGCCGAGGCCTTTTTCAAGGATCAGATCGAACGCATTCCCGCCCTGGGTGGCACCCAGGAGTAGCGCTCGTACGCACACGTTTCCCGGCCTCGTCGACATCATGGACGAGGCCGGGGCGTGTGATGCGCTCACGCGCGCGGCGCGTAGACGCTGAGGCCTCCGTCGCTCACGGTGCCGGTGAGGGTCCCATCGTCCGCGACGCGCACGGACGGATGGTCGCCGATGATGCACTCCCACTCCTCGCCCGCGTGACGCGTTCCAACGTAGAGCGTCTTGTCTGACGCCATGCGGTCGGAGAGGATGACCGCGCATCCGGAGCCGGGAATCTCTTCCTTGCCTTCGCGGGCGAAGCCGACCACGTCCGCGTCGTCGAAAGCATTGTGCTGCTCTCCGACGGCCGCGCGGGCACGGATCCCCATGAGGATCGGTAGCTCGCGAACGGCGGGCAGGTCGTCAGAATCGGGAGAACCCAGGAGGTCACCCCAGAAGACGCAGGGAACCCCGGCCTCGTTGAAGAGAATGAGGGCGTAGGCGGCGGCCTTGAACCAGGGGGCAACCGTGGAGGCCAGGGACTGTCCGGGCTGGGTGTCGTGGTTCTCGACGAACGTGACGGACTGGTCGGGGTGGGACGCCGTCAGCGTGTTCTCCCACAGTCGGGACAAGTCAACGTTGCCGTCCGAAATCGACGCGTCGTGGAGGTGGTAGTGCAGGGGTACGTCGAAGAGCATGGCGTTGGGGACCTCGCGCAGGTATGCCTCGAGTTCGCGCACGTCGCCGCTCCAGTACTCGCCGACGGCGGGTAGGAGGCGGCCCGTGGAGGTGCGCAGGTCGCTCAGCCAGCGGGCGTAGAAGTCGGATCCCACGTGTTTGACGGCGTCCAGGCGCAGCGCGTCCACGCCGGTCGTCTCGACGTACCAGCGACCCCAGCGGTCCAGCTCCTCGCTGACGCGGGGGTCGGTGACGTGCACGTCGCAGC
>ERZ773046.946-NODE-946-length-17660-cov-8.150185_pt1 | contig 17660 bp, 12 predicted proteins | sample MGYA00580634_ERZ773046 | MGnify/ENA primary metagenome ERZ773046 (study PRJEB29015, sample SAMEA2738127) | human oral metagenome | biome: human oral; feature: human-associated habitat; material: saliva | place: China | collected 2159 ... | reverse complement strand
CATGGACAACAAGAAAGAAGTAGAGCGGGCGGAGCTGCACCGCGCCATCTGGCAGATCGCGAACGACCTGCGCGGCAGTGTGGACGGCTGGGACTTCAAACAGTACGTCCTCGGCACGCTCTTCTACCGTTATATCTCGGAGAAACTGACCGACTACCTCAACGCGGAGGAGCGCGAGGCGGGGGATACAGACTTTGACTATGCCGCGCTGCCCGATGATGAGGCGATGGCGGAGAAGGACAACATCGTCCAGATCCTCGGCTTCTTCATCCCGCCGAGCGAGCTCTTTCAGAACGTCCTCGCACGGGCGGAGACCAACGAGAGCCTCAACGAGACACTCGAGCAGGTCTTTCGTCACATCGAGAGCTCGGCGACGGGCACGCCCAGTCAGGACGACCTCACGGGACTCTTTGACGAATTCGACGTGAACAGCAGCAAGCTCGGCGCGACCGTCAAGGAGCGCAACGCCAAGCTGACGAAACTCCTCAGCGGCGTCGGCGCGATGCGCCTCGGACACTATCAGGACAACACCATCGACGCATTCGGCGACGCGTACGAATACCTCATGCGGATGTACGCCTCGAACGCGGGCAAGAGCGGCGGCGAGTACTATACCCCGCAGGAGGTCTCCGAACTCCTCACGCGCCTCACCGTCATTGGGAAAACGCAGGTGAACAAAGTCTATGACCCCGCCTGCGGCAGCGGCTCGCTCCTGCTGAAATTCGCCAAGGTCATCGGCAGGGAGAACGTCCGCAACGGATTCTACGGGCAGGATGAGAACATCACCGCGTACAACCTCTGCCGCATCAACATGTTCCTGCACGATATCAATTTCGACGACTTCGACATTGCGCATGGGGACACACTCATCAACCCCCACCACTGGGACGATGAGCCGTTCGAGGCGATCGTCTCCAATCCGCCGTACTCAAAGAAATGGGCGGGGAAAGACAACCCTCTGCTCATCAATGACCCACGCTATGCGCCTGCGGGCGTTCTCGCCCCGACGAGCAAGTCGGACTTCGCCTTTATCCTGCACTCCCTTGCGTGGCTCGCGGCGAGCGGCACGGCGGCGATTGTCTGCTTCCCGGGCATCATGTATCGCAGCGGCGCAGAGAAGAAAATCCGTCAGTACCTCGTGGACAGCAACTACGTCGATGCCGTGATCCAGCTCCCCGAAAATCTCTTCTTCGGAACGACGATCGCAACCTGCATCATGGTACTCAGGAAGTCCAAGGCGGACACGCAGACCGTCTTTATCGACGCATCGAAGGAATGTGTCAAGGTCACGAACAGCAACAAACTCACACCGGAGAACATCGAGAACATTCTAAAGCTCTATACAGATCGCGTAGATGTCGCGCATACGGTTCACGTCGTCACGGGCGCGGACATCGCCGCCGAGGACTACAACCTCTCCGTCAGCACCTACGTCGAGCCGGAGGACACGCGCGAGATCATCGACATCACACAGCTCAACGCCGAGCTCCGTGAGATCGTCGCGCGCGAGGCAGTCCTGCGCACGGAGATCGACCGCATCGTCGCCGAGATCGAGGGAGAGGAGGGAACAGCAGGATGAGCAAACTGAGTGAGATGCTCAAGGAGCTATGTCCCGATGGGGTGGAGTTTGTTCCCTTGTGGTCTGTTACGATTTGGGATAAAAAATTTAATGCGGTTGAGCGATATAAACAACCTGTTGTTGACAGTTACCAATATCTTCTGGCGAATGATCTCTTTTTAATGGAGGTTGATTGCGGAGATGTTTTCCTATTATCGACTGGGGAAAAAACAGGGTGGACGACAGAAGATGTTGCAGGTGAGTATTTAAAAGAAGGAGAAGTTGTTTCAATTCCGTGGGGGAAATCTAGGGCTGTAACGGATTGTATTAAGTATTATAAGGGGAAATTTGTGACAGCTGATAACAGGATTGCGACATCGAGCAATACAGGGATTTTATCAAATAAATATTTGTACTATTGGATGATGAGTCGTGGGCAAGTTATTGATTCCTTTTATAGAGGCTCTGGGATTAAACATCCCGATATGGCAAAGGTACTTGATATGCAAATCCCCGTCCCGCCGCTCCCCATCTAAAATGAAATCGCAAAATTGTTAGACAATTTTGCAGAGCTAACAGCGGAGCTTCAGTTGCGAAAAAAGCAGTATTCTTTCTATCGTGACAGTCTTTTGAACTTTTCGCGAGACGATGCAGGGGTTGAGTGGAAAACGCTGGGGGAGGTTTCCTCTAAAATATGCTCAGGAGGGACGCCCAGTTCGTCCAATTCTTCATATTATCATGGGAATATTCCTTGGCTTCGCACGCAGGAAGTTGACTGGAGCGATATTTATGATACAGGGGTGAAAATATCCGAGGAGGGATTGTCGAACTCGTCGGCGCGATGGATTCCTGCGAACTGTGTGATTATTGCAATGTATGGAGCAACCGCAGCAAAGGCAGCAATTAACCGTATTCCTCTAACGACCAACCAAGCCTGCTGTAATTTGGAAGTCAACGAGAGCATTGCTCTACACAAGTATGTATATCATTGGGTTTACAGTCAGTATGAAAACTTGAAGGCTAAAGGGCAAGGCTCACAGTCGAACATCAATAAGAAAACCATCGAGGGGTATCCCATCCCCATCCCGCCGCTCGAAACGCAGGCAAAAATCGTCTCCATTCTCGACCGGTTCGATGCGCTCACGAGTGACCTCACGCAGGGGCTGCCCGCCGAGATCGCCGCCCGAAAAAAGCAGTACGAATACTATCGCGACAAGCTCCTCACCTTCCCACGCAAGGGGGCATAACCATTTTTGTAACTTGTGAAGTTCAAATATGGTTTTGCAAGGTTCATGCAGAAAAACAGTGCCGTATATTTTTACCTGTTCTCCAAAGGCCTGGTATTGCTGGATATTTGCGAGCGCTAAGCCGTTGAAAGGCTTGTTCAAGAACTTGTAAGGTTACATTTTTTTACAGAATGGAGGCCTGTTATGCCTGTAAGCTCTGCGATCAATCGGATGCTGACATTGGACTATATTCTGCATGAGAAGGAGAATAAATATTTTGATTGTAAATCGGCGCAGATCAAGCCATCCGATCTTGCACCACTCATTTCTGCCTTTGCAAATGCAGATGGCGGAACGATCGTGATTGGTGTCAGTAATACGACACGCACACTGGAGGGCATCAATTTTGTCGGACAGGATAGAATCAATGACTTTGTCAGTGCCCCAAAGGACTTCTGTCGTCCTATGCCACGTTATCAAAAAGAGTTTCTCGATGTTGTGAATGTAAATGGAGCAGCAGATCGCCTTCTTCTGCTCCACATCCAGGAGAGTACGGGGCAGATTGTTCGAAATATTCAGGAGTGAGTATGGCTCAGGATTGCCGACCGAACGAAGGAACTGCATGGTGATGACCTCAAAAATCTGGAGTATGCAAAAAGTACGCGCTCGTTTGAGGATGAGCCGAATTGGGATGCCCGCATTGAGGATTTGGATGCCGAACTTTTGGATAAGTATAAATCTGTCATTGGCGCGGCAGAGCAGTCCTCTTTGCAGGTTCTGCGGGCGCGTGGATTTGTCAAACGTGTTCAGGAAAAAGAGTATTTGTCGAATGCGGCGGTACTTCTTTTCGCAAAGAATATTGCACAGTTCTATCCGAACTGTCGCGTTCGTTTTCTGCGCTATGACGGGACGTATGCAGGTGTTGGGACAAAGATCAACATTACGCGTGATAAAAGCATTGAGCTTCCTTTGCTGCGTATTATTGAAGAGACAAAGAGTTTTATTGCAACTCAGCTTCGTGAGTTTATGATGTTTGATGTGTCCAGCGGCAAGTTTCAAAGTGTTCCGGAGTACCCCGAATTTGCATGGCTGGAAGGAATTGTGAATGCAGTTACACATCGGGAATATGCAATGAGCGGCAGTTTCATTAAGGTTACGATGTATGATGATCGATTGGAGATTGAGAGTCCCGGCAGATTGCCCAATATTGTTACGATCGAGAACATCAAGGAGACACGCTACTCCCGTAATCCGCGTATCTCTCGTGTGTTGACTGAGTTTGGATGGGTGAGGGAACTCAATGAAGGAGTCAATCGAATCTATCAAGAGATGGCCGACTTTTTTCTCGATGAGCCTGTCTATACGGAGTCGAATGAGAATGTCCGCCTGGTTCTCACAAATAATATTTTGATGCGGCAACGGCGGCAAGAGCTGCACACCATCGATCATGTTGGAGCACCTGCATGGGACGGATTAGATCATATACAACAGCAATTGCTCACCTATATTATCAATCATGGACCCGCAAGGCGTTCGGAGCTTTCTGCATATACGAAACGTTCATCAGGTACGATTCTGAAAAGGCTCAACACCCTGATCGATATGGAGTTAGTGAAAGCAAATGGAGGGAAATATGATCCCAATCGTACCTATGAGGCAATTCTTCCGAAAGGTAATTTGTAAGGTAAAATGGAAAATGTGAGGTAAAAAGTCCATTTTGTAAGGTTTGATGGAAAAACGCTGTTTTAGACGCAGATCGAACAGCTGCCAATGCTTGTAAATACTGGTTTTTTCAGTGATTTTTGTGATTGTAAGGTTCGCGGGCGGTTTTGTAAGGTTCGCCTATCTACCACACAGAAAGAAACGAGGGACATCATGTACTATAATCTCATCGCGAGTGCGGAGGAGAGTACGGTACTCGCACAGTATGTGCGGGAGGAGCGTGCGCCGTACGGCTCGTATCAGTCGGAGGAGGCACTGGAGCGGGCGCTCATCCGTCTCCTCGAGGAGGAGGGCTATGCGTATCTCCCCATTCACGATGAGGCGGAGCTGATCGCCAATCTCCGCACGCAGCTCGCGGCGCTGAATGGCTATGACTTTACAGATGCGGAGTGGGAACGGTTCTTCAAAACGTCCATCGCACCCGCGAGTGACGGTATCGCAGCGAAGACGCGCCGTATCCAGACGGACTATATACAGAACCTGAGACGTGACGATGGCACGACGAAGAATATCCGCCTGATCGACAAGGACAATATCCACAACAACCGCCTGCAGGTGATCCATCAGTATGCGGTGGAGGGCGGTGCAGGTGCGGGGGAGAATGCGGCGGCACATGCGAATCGCTACGATGTGACGATCCTCGTGAACGGGCTGCCGCTCGTGCATCTGGAGCTGAAACGGCGCGGCGTGGAGATCCGTCAGGCGTTCAACCAGATCAAACGCTATCAGCGGGATTCGTTCTGGGCGGGCACAGGGCTCTATGAGTACGTCCAGATTTTTGTGATCTCGAACGGGACGAATACGAAGTACTATTCCAATACGACGCGTGAGAGCCATATCCGCGAGATGGATGCGGCGGGGCGCAAGGCGAGCAAAAAGACGAGCAACAGCTTTGAGTTTACGTCCTACTGGGCGGATGCGGGCAACCGTCTCATCACCGATCTGATGGATTTCGGGCGGACGTTCCTCGCACGGCACACGCTGCTCGCACTCCTGACGCGCTACTGCATTTTCACGACGGAAGAAGTTCTGATGATCATGCGCCCGTATCAGATCGCGGCGACGGAGCGGATTCTCGCCCGTATCAAGATTTCGTCGAACTACAAGACGTGGGGGCGCATCGAGGGCGGCGGCTATATCTGGCACACGACGGGCTCGGGCAAGACGCTGACCTCGTTCAAGACGGCGCAGCTCGCCGCGGCGATGCCTGAGATCGAGAAGGTGCTCTTCGTGGTCGACCGCAAGGATCTCGACTACCAGACGATGAAGGAGTATGACCGCTTCGAGAAGGGCGCGGCGAACGGCAATACCTCGACGGCAGTGCTCGCGCGCCAGCTTGCGGACGATGGTGCACGCATTGTGGTGACGACGATCCAGAAGCTGTCGAATTTTATCCGGCAGAACAGGACGCACCCGATCTATGGAAAGCATGTGGTGTTGATTTTCGATGAGTGCCACCGCTCGCAGTTCGGTGAGATGCATACGGTGATCACCAAGGCGTTCAAGAAGTACCACGTCTTCGGCTTTACGGGGACGCCGATCTTTGCGCCGAATGCGGCAGGGGCGGGGCGTCCCTCGGCGCGGACGACGCCGCAGCTCTTCGGGGACAAGCTGCACACCTATACGATTGTGAATGCGATCAATGACGGGAATGTCCTGCCGTTCCGCATCGACTACATCAATACGATCAAGAGCAAGGAGGCGGTCGACGACAAGGAGGTGCGCGCGATTGATCGGGAAAAGGCGCTCGCTGCACCCGAGCGCATCCGCGAGGTGACGAAGTATATCCTCGCGCATTTCGACCAGAAGACGATGCGGAGCAAGGCGTATTCGCTGAAGGGGCAGCGCGTGCTCGGCTTTAACTCGATGTTTGCCGTCGCGTCGATTCCCACCTGCATGGCGTACTATGAGGAGTTTCGCCGTCAGCTGAGTGCGGCGGGGCGCGACCTCACGATTGCGACCATTTTCAGCTATGCGGCGAACGAGGACGATCCCGAGGATGCGCTGCCCGATGAGGACTTTGATACGGCGAGCCTCACCCCGACGAGCCGCGACTTTCTTGAGCATGCGATTGCGGACTATAACGCGCACTTTCACACGAATTTCTCGACGGACGGGGATTCGTTCCAGAACTACTATAAGGATCTCTCGCAGCGGATGAAGAAACGCGAGATCGATCTCCTCATCGTGGTGAATATGTTCCTCACGGGCTTTGACGCGACGACGCTCAATACGCTCTGGGTGGACAAGAATCTGAAATACCACGGGCTGATTCAGGCATTCTCGCGGACGAATCGCATCCTGAACTCCGTCAAAACATTCGGCAATATTGTCGCGTTCCGCAATCTCGCGAAGGCGACGGACGATGCGATCTCGCTCTTTGGCGATGCGGATGCCGAGAGTGTCGTGCTCCTGCGCGGTTTCCGCGACTACTACGATGGCTATGACGATGAAAAGGGGCAGCATCACAAGGGCTATGCGGAGCTGATTGCAGAGCTGCGTGCGAAGTTCGCCGTCGGTGAGCAGGTCTTAGGCGAGGCGGCACAGAAAGACTTTGTGCGGATTTTCGGCAGCATCCTGCGCCTGCGGAACATCCTCACGGCGTTTGACGACTTTGCGGAGGACGATCCTCTGCTGCCGCCGCGCGATCTGCAGGACTACCAGAGCGTCTATCTCGATATACACCGTCTGCTGACGGGGCAGGGGAATGCGGAGAAGGAGAACATCAACGACGATGTCGTGTTCGAGCTGGAGCTCATCCGTCAGGTAGACATTAACATCGACTACATCCTCATGCTCGTGGAGAAGTACCATGCGACGAACGGCGCGGATAAGAGCATCATCGGCGCGATTGACCGCGCCGTCGGATCGAGCCCCGAGCTCAGGAGCAAGAAGGAACTGATCGACGGCTTCCTCGCGACCGTCAATACGGATACCAAGGTGATGGAGGACTGGCGCAAATACGTCGCGGAGGAGAAGGAAAAGGAACTCGCCTCCATTGTCGCGGAGGAGAACCTGAAACCCGCCGAGACGGAGAAATTCGTCGCGAGCACGTTCCGCGACGGACGGCTCAAGACCACGGGCACCGCCCTCGACGCCATCCTCCCGCCCGTGCGCCGTTTCGGCGGCGGACGCGCTGCGAAGAAGCGTAGTGTCATTGAGAAGCTCAAGGCGTTCTTCAACAAGTTCATGGGGGTTGTGGAGGCGTAGAAAAGGACTGCTGGCGAATGGGACGAGCGCAGTCCGATCTCTGCTATATCAGGGAAATGATCCCCCAGTCAAAATCACTGGAGAACGAGAGCAGGCGTCCGCTTTCGAGACGAAGCTGCATTTCCTTGATATACGAAGGCAAATCGTCTGGAAGATCAATCCCGCAGGATCCTGTAAAATCGAAGTCTGCTGCATTGAAGGTCTGCTCGTGTACCGTGATTCCCGTTATTTTTTCGCCAATCAAATGGGACAATAGGTCTTGCAGATGAAAGCGAACTAAATCCTCGGGATTGCAGTAAAATTTTTCTGGAATGCAGTCTTTGGATATGCGAACAGAACTTGATTCAGCATACTCGATTTCAAACTTTCCGTGTGTGGTTATCAGAATGATCGGATTACAAAGCTCAAATGACCATGAGTTTTCCCATATCGAAGGAGGGCCAAACATACAAGGATGCTCTACCACAGCGACCTCTTGTATCACGGCGTCAAAGATGCCGAGCAACTGAACGTATTCCTTCAAATGGTTCGGTTGTTGGATGACAGGAGCTGGCCACTTGTAGGAAGAAAACCCATCCTTGAGTAAAGGATCCTTATCCTTTACCATTTGAATATGGTTGTCCATTATGAACTGTTTTATTTGGTCCATACAAGCACCCCCTGAATTTGACATTTTCTAGGTAATGGCTGATAAAATGTAACCGACAATATTGTATCAAAGCCAAATTAGAGAATCAACATGCTCTTGATCAGGAATACAGAGGTTTCCACGAAGCTATTCAGCAAACTTTTCCGCTGCGGGACCAGCTCAGAAATCATCTGTAAAAGCACCACATACGCATGAAAACGGGGCGTTGTACGAAGCTGGAACTTCGTACAACGCCCCGGTTTTTTCTGCCCGAAGGCATTCACTCAAAGCCCCCCAGCGTTTTTCCCTGTGGCGCATATCCGCATCAATGCGGTCTTTCCACGTGCCCGTCAGCGGCGCGGCACAGGTCCGCACGTGGTGTATGGCTTCCTGCAAGACCTCGTAGTTGAGTGCTGTCCCCTGCTGGTCACTTTGGTAGGTGACCGCACGATCCGCGCAGATGCCGATATCGCCCGCCGCCGCGATGGCGTCCATGTTCGCACCGAGGAAGAGGAACTCCCAGCCGTATTTTGCCTTTTGTCGCTCGACCATCTGCTTCACCTTTTCATAGGTATAACGGCGGCTGGCATTCTCCATGCCGTCCGTGGTGATGATAAAGAGCGTCTTCTCCGGCCGGTCCTCGTCGCGGGCGTATTTGTGAATGTTGCCGATGTGGTGGATCGCACCGCCCAAGGCATCGAGGAGTGCCGTACACCCCCGGACAAAGTAGGTGTCTGCGGTCATTTCCTCCACCTGCTCCATCGGCACGCGGTCATGGAGCACCTCGCACACATCGTCGAACAGCACGGTGGAGACAAGCGCCTCACCGCTCTCCTTGCGCTGCTTTTTGATGAGTCCGTTGAACCCTCCGATGGTGTCCGCCTCCAAGCCACCCATCGAACCACTCCGATCCAGAATGAACACGATCTCCGTTAAACCCTTCTTCATGATAAGCGCCTCCTTCTTTTATCTGACTACATTCTAGCAAAAATGCGAAGGCGCAAGGTCGCCTGTCAGGCGACATCGAAAGAATCGTAATATTTATCCGCGTGCATCCCTCAGCAGCCAAGCAAGGGCTGCTGGAACGCAAAGAGTGTCTCGTTGATGGTGAAGATATCGTACTCCTTTCGTTCAATAAAATACTCCACAATGACGTCCATCTTGGAGCTGCGGGAGAGCGCATACCCCGCGCGTCCGATAAAATCACGCGTCTCATCGAGATCGAGTTCCAACGCCACAGCGAAGGTCAGGGCAGTATTCTTGCTGGGCTGGTAGGCGGGATTGTTGCGGATCTTCGAGAAATGCTTGCGATCCACATTCGCCCGTTTGTATATCTCCGGATCACTCTTTCCCTTGAGGTCAATGAGCCGAAGCAGCGTCTCAGAAAATGTATCGTCGATGTCGTCCAGTAAATGCTCCAAGGAGCGGGCGCCCGCATCAGCATCCTTCGCTGCGAACATCGGCGCAGCCTCGCTCACGCAGACCTCTGCGGCGTTCAGATATGCCGCCTCGTGACAGGTCGCGATCCGACGGTCGCGATCATCACCGCGATATTCCTCCTCCAGCAGCTCTGCGACGTATCTCTCGTCGAGATAGCTCTGCACGTCGTCAAAGAGCGTGTCCGAAATCTTAAAACTCTTTCGGTCGAATACTACCAGATAGACGTCCATGTCATGTTCCTGCAGGAAATCACGAATGGCCTGCACCGCCGCAGCAATCGCGATCTCCGAAGGACAGCCGAACACGCCCGCGGATAGGAGCGGGAAGGCAATGGAGGAGCAGTCGCGTTCTGCTGCCAGCCGTAGAGAATTTTGATACGCACGGCTCAGAAGTTCGCGTTCCCCATGACTGCCGTCCTGCCAGACCGGCCCCACCGTATGGATGACATAGCGGGCATGGAGGCGGTATGCCGGCGTAACGGCAGCCGTGCCCGTAGCGATATCGCCGATCATCTTGCGCGCGGCTAGGAGTTCTGCTCCTGCCGCCTGATGGATGGCGCGATCCACACCGCCGCCGACAATGGCGCGGGGGTTGGCAGAATTGACAATGGCGTCCACCTGCATCTTTGTGATGTCGTTACGTACAATCGCGAATGGCATGATATCGAACCTCCTTACATGATTTTGACAATTATCTCCTTGCGATCTACGTTTTTTATTCTGATGTGCACGCCTTCACGACCATCCCGCTGCGACATCTGCAGCAAGAAGGGCAAGCGGCGGCGGCAGCCAGCGTTCATCAGCGGCCAGGATCTGCAGATCCATACGGATTTGATAGTCTGTCACGTTGAGGACAGCGAGACGTCCACAGTGTACGGCATCGGCGACCGTGATGGCAGGCAACAGGGAGACACCTAGTCCCGCCTCCACGAAGTCGATGATGGTCTTACTCGTACCGATCTCCATGCGTTCGTTCAATGTAAGCTGGCGCTCTGCCAGGTCATCCTCGAGCTTTTTTCGATAGTTCGTCCCGCGCTCCGTCAGAATCCAAGGGGCATTCACCAGTTCCTCCAGTCGGATCGGATGTCCGACATAGGCGGAGTTCGATGCAGCAATGAACTGTACCTCTGAACGGCATCGGTGCAAGATACGCAGCTGGGCATTTTCATTCATGCGATCCAGTAGAATGACAAGATCTACGTTTCCCTGAACCAGTGCCCGTCGCAAACGTGGTGCGGTGTCCACGCACACATGTAGCTGTACTTTAGGATAATTCCGCATGAATGCCGCGATTTGTGTCATATAGCGTGACGTTGCCAGTGTCTCGATGATGCCAATGAAAAAACTTCCTGCCGGTTCCGCTGTACCGTGGAATTTCGCGAGGGTCTCCTGCTCTAGTGCCGTTATGCGGCGCGCGAAACGCAGGAGCTCTCGCCCCGCGCTCGACAGGCTGACACGCCGCCCGGAACGAATGAACAACTGTGCATTCAACTCCCGCTCCAATGTCTGTATTTGCTGGGTTACAGTAGACTGCGCATACCCTTCCCGCAGAGCTGCCGCGGTAAAGCTTTCTGTTTCCGCCGCATGAATGAATGTTTTGATATTGCGCAGCTCCATAGATGCCCCCTAATCGAATTTCTTGATGAATGTTTTTATATATTTCAATTTTACTGCATTCATCATCTATGATACCATAATTTTTAGAGAACCGATAGAGTTCTTTGTCGTATGACAATATCCGCATTGTTCTTCTGAAGGGAGGAGTTTCATCGTGGAAGTCATCAAGGCCATTAACGGCGTTTTTTGGGGCTGGCTGATCGCAGGTATTTTGCTGTCCTGTGGCATTTTCTACACGATCCGTCTCGGGTTCCCCCAGGTGCGCTATTTTACCCAGCTGATACCAAATCTATGGAAAGCGAGTCGCAACGCTACGGGTGTCAGTGCTTTCGGTGCACTCTGCTCCGCGATTGGCAGTGAGGTAGGCGCGGGCAGCCTCGTCGGTGTCGCGACAGCACTCGCCTCCGGCGGGCCGGGTGCGATCTTTTGGATGTGGGTCACCGCGATTCTCGGAATGCCCATCATGTTTGGCGAGGCGGTTCTTGCTCAGATATTCCGCGTAAAGAATGAGGATGGGACGACCTTTCGCGGAGGTCCCGCTTACTATATGCGGCGCGGACTGAACGCAAAGGTGTTGCCGATTCTCTTCTCGATCTCTGTTATCCTCGGCAACGGCGTTGTCTACTGCATGGTGCAGAGTAACTCTATCGCCGGATCGTTCAGCGGACAGGCAGAGCTTCCTCCGCTTGCCATCGGTGTGATCCTCGTCGCTCTCGTCGGACTTGTCATTTTTGGCGGAATCAAGCGCCTGTCGACGGTCGCTTCTTATATTGTACCCTTTATGGCATTCGCATACATCATTCTTGCTCTGATTGTTCTTGTGACACACGCTGAGTGGATTGCCGATATGTTTAGGCTCATCATTGATTCTGCCTTCGGCGTTCAACAGGCGGCAGGCGGCGTGCTCGGCTACAGTGTGCAGGAAGCATTCCGTTATGGTGTAGCACGTGGGCTGTTCAGCAACGATGCCGGTGCCGGCACAACACCGTCCATGCACGCTGCCGCAAACGTCAAGCATCCGGTCAATCAGGGACTTTCGGGCATGCTTGGAGTTTTTGTGACGACGATTATTGTCTGTAGCTGTACTGCATTCTGCATTCTTCTCTCCGGCGCACTGAATGGCAGTCTTACGGGGATCCAGCTGACGCAGGCTGCATTTTCCTCTTCGTTTGGGGATCTCGGCTACTGGCTGGTTGCCGCCGCTATGTTTCTATTCGGTTATACAACACTACTTGCCAATATGTACTACGGTGAGGTCAACACACGATATCTCTTTCCGGACAAGAAACATGCGGTCACAGTTTACCGCATCTTTGCACTCTGTCTAATTCTTTTTGGATCGATTGTCCCCGTTATCTCCATGTGGGAGTTTGCTGATCTTTTTGGCGCACTCATGGTACTCTTTAACGTTATCGCCCTCTTCCGTCTGTCAAAATACGTTGCCTTTGCTCTGAAGGACTATCAGGAGCAGAAGAAAACCTGTGATGCGCCTCTCTGGGACTACGACGAGGATATTGTTGAACGCTATCGCAGCCGCAATCGCTGAAAGGAGATATTTTCATGCAGGATCTAAAAGAAAAATGTCGACTTGCCCTTGTCCAAGCATCCCCAGTGATGTTCGACAAAACGGCATCGCTAAACAAAGCCCTGGAGTGGATTGACAAAGCTGCCAAGCAGGGGGCTGAACTTGTCGTCTTTCCGGAGCTTTTCCTCCCGGGCTATCCGTTCGGTATGACATTTGGCTTCAAAGTCGGCAGTCGTGATGAGGAAGGGCGCAAGGACTGGAAGCTATATTACGATAACTCTGTTGTCTGCCCAGGCCCCGAGACGGAGGCGCTTGGCGCAGCAGCAAAGAAGTACCATATCTACCTCAGCATCGGTGTGTCCGAGCGCGATGATACGACGGGGACACTTTACAACACGAATATCATGTTTACGCCCGACGGCACGCTTGCCTCCATTCATCGCAAACTCAAGCCAACGGGGGCAGAGCGATTTGTCTGGGGCGATGCAAATCGCGGCTACTTCCCGACGGTCGACAGTCCTTGGGGTCCACTCGGCAGTCTCATCTGCTGGGAAAACTATATGCCGCTCGCCCGTGCGGCGCTCTATCAGCGCGGCGTAAACATCTTCATTGCACCGAACACGAATGACGTGGATTCGTGGATCAACACAGCGCGGCACATCGGTCTTGAGGGGCGCTGTTACTTCATCAATGCCGATATGTTCTTCAAACGGGAAGACTACCCGCGCGACCAGCTCCACTGTAAGGAGGAGATTGATCGTCTGCCAGAGATCGCCTGCCGCGGTGGGAGTTGTATTGTTGATCCTTTCGGTGAGTTTCTCACGGAGCCTGTATGGGATCGGGAGGAACTCATCGTCGCCGACCTCGATCTTGGAAGGGCAGCTGCTGCCAAGATGGAGTTTGACCCGTGTGGGCACTATGCGCGCCCTGATGTCCTCGAACTAAATATTCACGATCGATAAGAAAGAGAGATGGGACAGCCGTACGAAGTCAGAAGCTTACGTACAGCTGTCTCGTCTATTTTCATACGGTTTTTCCAATGATCCGCAGCGAAAGATGTGGATGAAGGTATGGGAAAAGAATAAATGGCATTTATTTTTTTCATAGCACTATCTATTTTCTTTTTCTGTGGTATACTGTATACAATTGTTGATAAACATGTAGGGGGCAAAGGAGAGATCACGATGCGAAAAGAACACGATTTCCTTGGTGATTTAGAGGTGCCGGATGAGGTTTACTACGGCGTACAGACGATGCGCGCGGTGGAGAACTTCAACATCACGGGGCAGAAGCTCGATCCCGACTTTATCGTCGCCCTTGCAACGGTGAAGAAGGCGGCGGCGCTCGCAAACATGGATACGGGACGTCTGCGGCGTGAGATCGGTGATGTGCTCGTGCAGGCGGCGGATGAGATCATCGCGGGCGGGCTGATCGACCAGTTCCCCGTGGACCCGATTCAGGGCGGCGCGGGCACGTCGATCAATATGAACATGAATGAGGTGCTCTGCAACCGCGCGCTCGAGCTGCGCGGCGAGGCGAAAGGGCGCTACGACATCATCTCGCCGAACAATCACGCGAATATGGCGCAGTCGACGAATGACGCCTTCCCCACGGGCATCAAGGTCTGCCTCTCGAAAAAGAGCGACGACTTCCTCGCCGCGCTCGAGCGTCTCGCGACGGAGCTCGAGAAAAAGGCGACGGCCTACCGCGGCATCCTCAAGATGGGGCGCACGCACCTGCAGGACGCCGTGCCCATCACGCTCGGACAGGAAATGGGTGCATACGCCTCCGCCGTGCGCCGCTGCATGAAGCGCACGCGCATTGTCCAGCGCGCGATCCACACGATCAACATGGGCGGCACCGCCGTCGGCACGGGGCTGAACGCCGAGCCCGCCTACATCAAGGCGGTCGCCAAGCGCCTCTCGGAGATCACGGGGGAGACGTACCGCACGTCGCAGAACATCATCGACGCGACGAACAATACGGATGCGTTCGCCGATTTCTCCTCAGCACTCAAGAACGCCGCGCTCGTCCTCATCAAGATGTCGAACGATTTCCGCCTGATGGCGTCGGGGCCGCGCTGCGGGCTGAACGAGCTGCACCTGCCGATGCGCCAGCCCGGCTCCTCGATCATGCCCGGCAAGGTCAATCCCGTCATCGCCGAGGTGCTCGATCAGGCGTGCTATCAGGTCATTGCGGGCGATCTCGCCGTGACGCTCGGCGTGGAGAACGGACAGTTCGAGCTGAACGTGATGGAGCCCGTCATGGCGTTCAATATGTTCAACTCGCTGAACTACATCACACGCGCCGTCAATACATTTGTCGATAAGCTCCTCATCGGTCTCGAGCCGAACGTCGAGCAGTGCCAGAAATGGCTCGACAACAGTGTCGGCATCGTCACCGCACTCCTGCCGCACATCGGCTATGAGAAATCCGCCGAGCTCGCGAAGGAGGCGTATACAACAGGAAAGCCCATCCGTGAGATCATCCTCGATCGCGGCATTCTCACGAAGAAGGAGCTCTCGCACATCCTCTCGCCGCGCCAGATGACGCGCCCGGGCATTGCGGAGTAGGATGTCCTAACTGTGATTTAATTGGAAAAAGTAGAGGTTTTTCTATTATTTCGGCGAAACTACTATAGGCAGTAATTTTGTCTATGGTAGTTTTTTTATGATTGTGCTCTTCCTCGGAAAGTAGGCATCTCATGATTGATCAGCAAAGAGTCTTGGACGATTTCCTGCACCTCGTCTCCATCCGCTGCTCGACGCTCGATGAGCGCGAGATTGGCGATCTTCTCACGGCACGCCTGCGTGAGCTCGGTGCGGCGGAGATTCACGAGGATGCTGCGGGAAAGTTCCTCGGCGGCAACTGCGGCAATATCGTCGCGAATTTTAAGGGAACGGTGGCGGATGCGCCGACCGTGATGCTCACGGCCCACATGGACTGTGTGGAGCCGTGTGCCAATATAAAGCCGATCGTCGAGGACGGCGTGATCCGCTCCGATGGCACGACCATTCTCGGTGCGGACGACAAGGCAGGTGTCGCTGCCATTCTCGAGACACTGCGCTGTCTCAAGGAGCAGAATCTCCCGCACGGCGACCTGCAGATCGTCTTTACCGTCGCCGAGGAGGGCGGGGTCAACGGGTCGCGCTGTCTCGATACGGCGCTGCTCCACGCGGATTTTGGCTATACGCTCGATACCCACGGGCACGCGGGGACGGCGGCGTTTAAGGCACCGGGCAAGAACCAGCTGGCGGTGCGCATCATCGGCAAGGCGGCGCACGCCGGGATCGACCCCGAGGCGGGAGAGAACGCGATCACGGCGGCGGGACGCGTGCTCACGGCTGTCCCGCAGGGGCGCATCGATGCGGAGACGACCTGCAACGTCGGCAAGATCGCGGGCGGTACGGCGACGAATGTCGTCGCAGAGTTCTGCACGCTGGATTTCGAGACGCGCAGCCGTGACAAGGGGAAGCTCGACGCTCTCACACAGCGCATGGTGGACGCCATCCACGGCGCGCTTGAGGGGACAGGCTGCCGCGCCGAGATCGAGATCAAGAAGGACTATGATCCGTACGAGCTGCCCGCCGATGCACTGCCCATCCGCTACCTGCGGCGCGCGGCGGAGAAGTGCAATTTTCCCGTCGTGCTCGAGGAGGAGGGCGGCGGCTCGGATGCGAACCACTTCAACGCCTACGGCGTGCCGACCACCGTTCTTGGCGTCGGCATGACGGACTGCCACACGAAGGAGGAGAGCATCCTCGTACAGGATCTCTATGATGCGGCGGAGCTCACCCTCGCGATCGTACAGGAAGTCGCGCGGGGCTGATATGAGAATACGCGAAAAGACACGGACGCGCGATCCGTGTCTCTTCGTACATTTGTGCACACGATATGGGGCATCGAGGACGATCTATTATGGTGCAACAGGAGATATGCCATGGGACTTTATTCGTGGATGCAGGAAAAAATCTTTGATACTTACGAGACGTGGCGGCTGAAGAGCAGTCTATCCAACAGCTCCGGATTTCATATTGTCGGCATTGACAACGATCTCGCAGCGATGCGGGACGGCAACAATATGTATTTGGAGCTGTATCCGCCGCAGGCGATTGAGGGCTGTACGTGCATGAAGGCGACGCGCGGGCGTGCGCACGGCACGGTGAATCTCTCCCTCACGATCGACGGAAAAACCTGCGGGATCCCCGACCTGCGCGACGAGGAGGCCGCTGCGATCATGCGGGCGTTTGTGCAGCGCAGGGTACTGCCGCCCAAAGAGCGGTATCAAGAGATGCACGCGACGAGCGGCGCAGAGCAAAAGTCGGCGTTCACGGCACTGGCGGAGATGCTGCTCGGGGCGGAACGCACGGAGGCGTTCTGCCGCCGTGTGGAGCTGCCGACGCATACCGAGGAGAGCGACGCGTGGAATGATGCGTGGTATGAGCTCTCGGAGGAGATGATCTCCTGCGGGCGGGCTGTCAGACTGGCTACGAGAACGGCGAAGGAGGACTTCGCCGCGGCACTGGAGGAGCTCACCGCAGGACGGGCGCTCTCATTGCCGGCGTCACTCAGCGCAGAATACGGCGTCCCCGCGTGGTGTGAGGAGGTAAACGCACAGTGGACGGATACGCTGCTCGCGGGGATGGACGACGGCACGGATGACTACGTGCTGCTCATTCTGTCCATGGAGGAGTTTCACCGTGCGCAGGAATACGCAGAGACCCTCCTGCAGCGC
>ERZ773046.940-NODE-940-length-17718-cov-4.279907_pt1 | contig 17718 bp, 24 predicted proteins | sample MGYA00580634_ERZ773046 | MGnify/ENA primary metagenome ERZ773046 (study PRJEB29015, sample SAMEA2738127) | human oral metagenome | biome: human oral; feature: human-associated habitat; material: saliva | place: China | collected 2159 ... | reverse complement strand
CTATTATATTTCACATCAAAAGTATGGCTAAGCAGTTATATATAATATTATTTTACATTAAATACGGTTATTTGCTTTCATTATTTGCCGTTTCGTTTGCCGTATCAAGATTGAAGGTAATTCTAATTAATTCTGATACGCTTATTTGCCGTTCTGAGGCTATCTCTTTTAATGTCTCATATTCTTTATCATTCAATGAGATAACCCTCTGTTTACGCCGATTTTCTGCACCTACAGTAATAGGAGCTCCGGCCCCCTTTCGGAGACCGCCCCAGTTTCTATTATTTGCCATTATATAACCTCAATTCCTGTTTTAATCATTTCAAGATCAATAATATGTCCTTGCGGATATATTATTATAGTCTGACTGTCTATATACCTATAATCTTTAAAATAATGAGCGTAGTCATTAAGCATCGTTATTTTGTACATTATATCACCTTTATCTGAAAGCCTTTGCAATCATATCATCAATAATAACATTTGTTGTTTCATATTCTGTGTCGGTTATTTCACCGTTCATATATAGAGAATATACATGATTAATATATGTGGTTAATTCTCTATATGAATTTATTTTAGCAAGCTGTATTTTACGTTTTATGATACTAACTAGAATGCCAGATAGTTCGTCTGTAGTTATCATGCCACCTGCATGAAGTTCCTCATATTTTTCTAGTATTTCATTTAATGTTTCTATGCTTGTTTCATCTTTAATGTAATTCATGTTCTTATCTCCTTTTATCTGGCTGCACAATTTAGTGCAGCCAGATCTTAACAATTATTCGTAACCTAATTCTTCGTCAATCTCTACCAATCTATTACGTAGTGCAGGTAATTTATCTTTTAATGTTCTATATCTTTTGTCATGTTCAATCATGTAGATTAAATCAGAAATTGCATCGTACATAGGGTTTGTAGTTGTTAATTGTTTAGCTACTGCCAAAGTAATAAAAGATAGTGGAATACGTTTTGCCATGATGTTTGTCCTCCTAGTAAATCAAGTTAGATTTTAATAACTTTGTATATAATTCATCTACAGTGTTTGCCACCGCATATAGTTTGTTAGTATGAATGCTAAAACATTCATAACCAGTTCTGAACTTTTCTACCATTAGATGTTGATTTTGTTTAATCAAGATATTGTTTAATTCTTGTACTGTCATTTTGTAATCCTCCTTGTAGCTTAATCACTTCTTATCTTGATTATATTATATAACTTATTCGAGATAAAGTCAAACGTTTGTTCGGAATAATTGCAAAAAAAAATAAGGGCACCTACTGTTATAGTAAGTGCCCTATATTTAACTAACAAAAGTTGTCTGCATATCCACCTTTATGCAGTAAGGAGATATTGGATCACCTCCGTCTATCTACGCAATACACCTGCAAGGAATAATGCAGCATTACTAATTGCCCATGTATCACGTTGCCGGCGTAACCTTTGTTCTGTTCGTTTATTGTTCTTTATTTCCGCTTTCAACTCGTTCGATGATGCGTAAGCTGCGTCCAATGAGTTCGCTTGCTTGGTTGTTAGTTCCGATGCTTTCGCTAACTCTTCTTCCTGTTTCTTGTTGATAGCTTTGAGCTCGGCCAATTCCTTGCTCCGTTCTTCGTTGATAATCTTCAATTCGTTCAATTCGGTCGCTTGCTTGACGGTTAAGGTCTGAGCCTCGTTCAATGACAAGTTTGAGCTCTTGATTGAGGCGTCTGCTTGTATCAAGTTCCCTTTGAGTTCGTTCCAACTTGTCAATGGCACGCTGATAGTTTCCTCTTGCGGTGAAGTAGCCGTCAATGAGTTGGCATGCACCAATGAGGAGCAACAAACAACCACAAACAAGAATAAACCGCTTAACAGTAATTTGAGATTTAACCGCATTGATGTACTTCTTGATGTTCTCATACATATATAGCCCCTTTCTAATCAAGATCAGACCAACGTGCCTCGTACCCTCGAACATCAACATGTACGAAGTCCTGATGATAGTATTTACCGATACCATCTGCACCACATTCTTCGGCAATCTGTGCAAGATAATCAACATCAATGCCATCGTATGTGATGTCGGCTGCTGTCCCCTCTACATGCTGAGAATTAGGAACGCCCCCTACTTCCTCATTATGTTCTGGGCAACGGTAACCACTATTGATATATAACGGAACCCCTAAACGTTCACGAATTGCGTCCAATAAGTCTACTAAACGTTTATCGATGATATGGTCCAATTTATTATGGCCGTTTTCATCGACTTCATGTCTGTTACAATTACAAGCAAACTCAAAATCATCAAAATATGCACCAATTTTCATTATATACACCTCTTTCAAATTAAAAGAGGGCTACTATATGCAGCCCTCATACAAAACGTTATTTTTTTAATAGTGCGTCAACCTTGCTTTGTACTAATTCCAATAGACCTGAAATAGTGCTATTTCCACCGTCTCGCATATTTTCGAGAATAGAAAGGAACTCCACGGAGCCAAGATATAGCCATACTAGATTTACAGCAAAGGCATAATTGCCTGCCATAAAATCAAAACACCATGCACCGGCAGTAGCTAGACAATACGTCAATACCTTTGTTACAAAAGGTTTTCGCATATGTTTGGACGATATAAGCCCTTTACCCCATGCAGCAGGAATCGCAATATACTTATCTGAAGTACTAATATTGTCAGGACTAGCCCCTAAATCTATGAGCATTTGGTAACTAATGGCAGACCATTTAGTGATTAGATCTAAAAACACAAGTATGATGAATATGCCTAACACCTGTACGTGTTTTAGACCTAACATGTATATGCCGACTTCTGCTATTACCGCCAACAAAGCCTTGATTGCGAATGATTCAGTAAGTGTTTGCCAAGCCTCGCATAGAAAATTTGTTAATTCTTGCATTGTACTCACCTATATTGCGTCCATGCTGCTGTCGTAAGTAATGCTATCAGTGTCAAAACTGTAGGTATATGTTACGTAGCCGTTCATTTCTACAACCTCAGAGCCATTGATTTTTATCTTTTTGAGAGGAACACCAGGAGGACCACCAATGCCGGTAAATGTAAACTCATTAAATTGGCCTATAATATCCGGCAACCCAGGGAGGTCGCCGGTTTCGAATATCTGCGATTTTTTAACTTTAATGACAACCGTATCTCTAGCTCCGTTAAACATATAATAAGAGAATGAAGTATCATTTTTATTTATTATGCCTGTCCCATCATTAATTGCAGTAAAGTCAATTTCAAGATTATCGACAGGCATGTTATTTGTAATACTATTAAGTGTTTGTGATGCCAAAGAAAGGGTATTGCCACTGTTGTTAGGGTCGTTTAATTCAGTAAACAACAATTTTATGCCTTTTTCATACACCTTACCAGTGCCGGCAACACGTGCATGATCATAAAATGCAGGCGGTTTGAGTTCTACATCCTTAACAAAAGCCCCCATGTCGAGCTCATCGCTCGCAGTATCTGAAAGAGTGATAACAACTGTTTTGATAACCTCGTCAAGCAAGTTGTAATAGTCAACACGAACACTATTTTCTGCATCTGCTGGGATATTCACTTTGAGATTTGTTGTTTCAAATTCTACTTTTTCGCCGCCGTTCAATGATACTTTAAAATGCGGCTCTCCTGTAAGTTTAATAAAGTTTTGACCTACACGATGCTTTGTATAGCCTAAAGGCTTAGGCGTAACGTTAATATTATCGCCCATTAGATCAATGATTTTAGTGAGTACTGTATCGAGTTGATTGTCAGCAATATAAATATTTTTGCGTTTAAGTTCTGTTACAGTTTCAGGTAATGTAACTTTTGCTTTTAAACTTTCCAACCATTCTTGACGAGTTCCAGTAAAGCCCTCTAATTGTGCAATATCGTATGCACTTAAACCGTCAGCACCATTGCGACCGTCTTGTCCATTATCCCCTTTAATTCCTGGAATACTAACATTTAAATTAAGTGGCTTTTCGCCTAGCGTTACAAGAATTTCTTGTAACGTTCTTACTTCTGCCATAATGAACCCCCTTTAGTGCATAGAAATATCATGAATAATAGTAATGTCCCCCATAATCAACTTATGAGAGACATTGTTTTGAGTGAGAAAAACATCATATACGGCCTTAGTGTATATCTTGTTAATCTCTAATGTTGTTTCTTTGGAGATAGTAACAAATATAGTTTTATTGTCTATTACTGTCTCAGCCTCACAAAGTAATTTACCTTGCTTGCTACGTATCTTACATACGGCACTGGCTTGGCTTATATCAATATCATCTGTGATTGTGTAAGCTCGCCGCCAATCTTCGCCGATATGTATCGTCTCATTTAATCGTTTAACTAGATCCATATATACACCCCTTACCAGAATGAAACGATAAGTAAATCAGCCTCGCCATAATAACCAAAATTTCCGGCGTTGTAGAAATAATAAAAATAACCCTCTTTTGTAATGCCGCAACCCTTAAACCATTTAGCATTAGCACTTTGAGAGGCTGCATTGTTTTTAGGGTAACCTCTACCGAACGAAAAAGTTCCACCGTCTGGAATATCACCATTAGGAAAGAATACACGATTTTGCAAAGGCTCCCCATGTATCCAGTGGCCTCTGTCTAAATCATCAATTTTGCCACTGCCTGGCCTATCGTTAAAATACATTGAATAGCGATTATTGAAATCATGAATTTTGTTCATATCGCTATCATTGAAATAACGGCCAGTAATTTTATATACAGAGCTTTCACGCATTTTAACATTGGTTAGGTAATATAAACATCGCTCATAGTTGTAACCGGCTGGCAAGTTGATTTTTTGCCCACTAACTACATGCAAGCTCATAAAATTGGTGTTTTTTAGCGGTTCGCCATTAGCATATACGCTATTGGCGTCAATTCTCGAACCAGTAATATTTACACCTCTAATATTGCCGTCAGCGTCAACGCTAAACGTATTAGACGCATTTTTGATAACAGTACCAGTAATTGTGCCGCCTCTTAAATCACCAATATTGGCAGTGATAGATGATAAGCTATCTACTTGCATTTTATCGGCAGTAACCGAACCGGCTTGCAACATTTTCTTTGTGATGATGTTATCATCAAACAACGCTGCACCAGTAACATGCAATAATTTGCCGTCAATTCTAGTGCCTGCCGGAGTTAAGTTGATACGGCTTATAATTTCTCGGCCGTCAAGGCTATTGAGTGCATTATTCACTTTTAACTCAATACCATTTGAGATTTGAGTTATTTGCGTACCTAAATTAGTGTTTAGATCATTAATGCTATGTTGGAACGCATTAGCTTGGTCGATGAGTTTACTTTGAAAACCGTCAACGCTAGTTTTAACTGTGCCAACTTCATTTTTTAAAGCCTTTACTGCCTTGTCCATATCGGATATGCCAAGTTCTTCCATATCTAGCAATTTACTATCGATTTTGGCCTTTACGGTAACATTTGTTGCATCGGTTCTTGGCCCCTCACCAAAGATATCGACATAAGCAACTTTAACGGAGTAAACGCCGGCCTCAATAGGAATGCTCATCGCATTAGTAGATGTGAAATATACAGTATTATCAACGTATACGTTAGCACCTTTGCAGCCTGTTGGAATACTTTCAAATACAACACCAATTCCGCTTATGGTGCCAGTTAATTTGACATTCGTAGGCTTAGGTGGAACTGGTACATTATAGGTAAGCTCAGCCGGTGCACCATAGCCTTTTGATGGGTTATGTGCATACAAATAGACTTTGCCACTACGTTCACGTAGCATGCCACTATAAGTAGTATTGTTGCTTTTACCAATCAAACCATCTGTTTGGCCTGTTCGTGTATCTAAACGCAATTCGTAAAAATCAACGTCAGCGTTACGAACTTCAAGCCAGTTAAAATTGGCTTTATCACTAAAGGTAATAGAAAAGCCTTGCGGTGCATTTGGTACTTCCGTTTTCATGGCTACTGTGATTGACTTTGTAACACCTTGTGAAGTGTTCCCATGTACGTCCTTGACAATAGCCTTTACTTCGTAAGTATGTCCAAGTTCGCAGCCACTAATAGAGATTTGTCCGTTGCCATTTCCGCCATACTTCCATTTTGTATTACCCTCACGGTACCACAGCTCGACAGTATCAAAGCTATTGATTTGAGGTACATCAAATTGAGCTACTACATCAAATGACAATACCCCATTACCTATTTCGTAGTACTTAGTGAATAGGGTTAAATTATTCACTTCTGGGATATAATAAGGCACTATTTTATAGGTATACTCTTGCACCTCATCAAGCCCTTGTTCATTACTACCGAATAGATTTAATGAAGTAAATTTGAGATATACCGTCTTGTTAATATCCTCTTTACGATAAGGGTAACGGAATAAAGCCTCGTCAACTCTAACAAACCGTTCATTCACATTATGGTTAATAGCATTAGTGCCATATTGTCCACGAACTAAACCTTTTAGCGTATACCAGTTATCTGCATGAGTTTCTACAGTTTCATAGCTCAATGCCTCACCATTTATCCAACACAATGTATTGGCACGTTCAGCATCGATATGTGTTACAGTTTTCAACACACCTTGATTGAGTACTACATCGCACATATTGGCAGACTTATCAAACACATTTTTGGTTCTGCCCATTCTAGCTTGTTGAGTGATAGATCCTATACGACGATAATTTTCGCCTGTATCAGATACCCATACGGAGCAACCTCCCCAACCGCTTGGAGCATTAACCCCAACGAATACCTGATTGCCACCAACATCGCCAACGGTTTGGAATATAGCTACATCATTAACGCTTGGTGCAGCTTGATTATAATCAATAAATGGTCGCTCGTTCTCATGCACATTATATTTGGCAGGAGCATATGTCCCTGGCGGTTTGCCCTCTGCAGTTATTTCCAACTGTCCGTCTGCTGCCTCAGATACAGATGTTATAACGACTATTTGATTATTTAAGCCACATAATTCGTCAGTAAGTGTAACAAGGTCGCCTGGCTCCAATCTACAAAATGCCCAATCTAACTGGAATGTATATTGATTCTTAGCATATAGCCGTTTCATGGCTAATTGCTCAGCATAGTATTGTGCCCTAGCCTTAGTGTACAGATAATGTGCAGACTTCTTGGAGGCTGGCTTTAAACCATTTTTTTGCACATCAGCCACAATTTCAAATGCGACTGTCTCCTTTTCATAACTATTTGCACGATTAATAAATTCAACAGTAGCTTGGTTATAGCTTTCTGAACTATCTTTTCGCTTGTAGATAACTAACTGTCCATCGCTAGACGGAATAAGATCATCAGCGGTTAAGTTATATTGAATTTGATTGTATGGGCTCCATGTTCCTATAGGTTTATCGGCTAATGGCACGATTTTAAGCCTATCAGTAGACCAAAAAACAAGGCTGTTTGTAATCTCAGCTATGTCATTAATTACAGTTTGAGCCTTTGTACTTTTACTGTCCGGAGGTGTACTAATAAGAATATCAGCTGCCTTGCAATATTCCCTGTAGTGTTCTAAACCATCAATATTAACATCGTCAATACCGATAGACTTTAACACATGCACGATATAATCAGCAGGGTTTACATCGACACCGTCGCCAGTTTCAAGGAGCTTGCCTTTTATTTCAAAGTTGAATTGAGGCAAGCTACCACGCTCGCCCAAATCAACAACACCGGCCATATATGCCAAGCCACTATAAGGCAATGCCTTTTCCGGATGCTTAGATAAAACATACGGCCATGGAGCTTGTCCATAATCACCTTTATAGGCGGTAAGCTCAATTTTTTCGTTAGGATAATCGTATATTTCCTTATCTCGCCATACCTTACCTATGCCAGCGATAGGGCCCTCACATAAACCAATAGCCGCAGCCACTGTATATGTGTAGGTTATTTCAGTATGCTTTGAGCCACCGCCCTTGCCAGTTCGTGTAGTGGTTTTATGTTCATGAGGGGTGAAATCATCATAATAAATAATGTTGCCACTCAATCGTGTAGTGCCAAGTACTTCTGGAACTACTTCGCCGTATGAGGCACTATTGATTTGAAAGTCGCCTATCATATCAGCTCGATTGGTAGTGTTTCGCCCTCGACTAAATAGAAAGCCCATTATTTGTCCCCTTTCCTAAACCTATAAACCGCACGTAAGCGACTTCTGCCCTTTGCGTCATAGAATAACACATCGTCAATAGATGAATAGATAACGCCTAGATCAACAAATGCATGCACGACTAAATTATTACCGACATAGATAGCACCGTGAGAAATGCAACGGCCATATTGGTATAAAAGAAAATCACCGATACGAATATCATTAATAGGAACCTCGTCAGCTACTTTTTGAACGTATTTCAAATACTTTTCTTCGCTACGATGTAAATGCCATTCGTTAGAATAATTTTCTATTTCTATTGCATCACGTTTCATGAGTCCACTATCCACCAATGCAGCGACCAACAAATAGGAGCAATCGACACCAACACCATGAACCATAGTATTATTTTGATACGGTGTGCCTATCCACTTTTTTGCAGCCTCGGCAATCATTTCACCTGTTGTCAATCTCATCGTATTGTCTCCTTTAATGGAACATAAGGAGTTGCCCTGTTCCTACTAAAATTATTAAATTTAGCCTTACAAGTTGTAGGTGTTTTGTCGCACCCTGGATAGATATAAGCCACATCACCAACATGAGGTGCAGTATTAGTCGCACTCATATAAACGATTGTATTCGTAGCACTATCCATAATTTGAGTTGCTTGCCCTGATAGTGGTCCGCTTATCCATTCCATACCGCCTGCAGTGTAATAGCCTTTTTCAAAGCTAGTGTCAATCTGCACGGTATTGGTACCAGTAACCGCAATTACAGTAACACGCTTGCGGTACTTGGTAATATCAACGCCACACTCTTTTGAATAGATAGAGTATGGGCATTGTGGATAGTATCGTCTGTTAGGATATTCAATATTAAGCCTTTGAACTACTGATTTTGCATTAATTTTCAATGCAAAGCCACCGCCCTGTGTTACTTCACAAATACCCTTGAACAGATCAATACATTCGATAACGTTTCCATTATCGCCGAAGAACGCACGTCTCAAATTTAAAGTGGCACCGTCTAAACCACCATTATGGGCAACAGTTAAGACTGGCACACCGCCAATTTGGTCGGACTTATTAGCAGTTATTGTAACATTCAACTTATCAACACTAACAGTACTGCTTGTTGCAATCTTTTCACGGACGATAATTGGCCCATCGCCTTTATACGTGTTACCACCATAAACAACATCGGCATCAGTGTCCGCCCAGTAGTAAGAAATACCACTTTTGAGTTTGAGCTCGTATAAGTCGCACGATACAAACGTCTGTGAGTTGCTTAAATGAACGCTTAAAGCCTCGCTAACTTGTTTCATTTATAATCACCTCACCGTTACCAATTTAAACGATTTAGACTTAAATATGTCTTTGAAAACGATTTCGTCAGTATAGTCGCCACTGAACATGACTTTCCAATAATATGTGTAGTCAGCAGTAATAATGGCCGTAGGTGCCACTCTTACCCCTGGTGCTAATCTAATAACACCCTTATCTGATACTGCACTTACTGGTGAGCCATTAGCATATAATTTGAGCTTTTCAATATGTGCGACCGGTTCCCTAAAATCACCATACAAGCGAACTGCTTGCCATTCAGATTGAGCCCCAGTACCTAAACGAATACCCTTTTCTTCGTAGTCTTCTGGATCCAACCATAAGAATGGAACTGTACCACCTTTTACAGACGCATAAAAGCCCATTAGACGCTTATGTTCTTCTGGGCTTAATATTGCGAATTCAGTTGTAATGGTATATTGAGGATACTGCCACGTTGTCATGGTACGCACTCGACCACTTCCAGTACGTTTTGTCTTAGTGTCCCATTTTTGAGCTTTTGTAGACTTCCACGCAAGGGTTTTTATATCTGGGAATTTTAATAGATCAGCCATCACCATGTACCCTCCGTAGCCACGAATTCTCGATTTTGATTAACTAAAAATTGACGTAAAGAGCGACCTGCCGAATTCTCTAACCAATCACCAAACGAATGAGCGTCCATAGCGGATACGTTAAACGTAATGCCACCAGTAGCACCACCACCGGCACGTGCTATACCTGCACCCATTTCATCGTATGTGCTTTCGCTTAAAGGTAAAACGGCCTCTTTATACTTACCCTCGCCAATCTCAGCATAAGTGGAGCCATAAGCAACACCGCCATTCGCCATCTTAGGCAATTCTAATCGGCCACTGCTTAAAGATGAAAAGCTAGTCGAACCATTGGCAAGTGATAATGCACTACCAGCCGAAGTATTGGCAGACCATGCAGCATTACCGGCGATAGCACTAGCACCAAAGGTCGCCATACTAACTTGTTGAGCCAATGCAGCCCATGCCGGATATTGAGCGTTAGCCGTAGCAATGCCAGTTGCAGCCTGTTGTGCTGCTAACATTTTACCGAACACGGCTTGTTTGATTTGAGCCGCTATCCATTGAGCTACACTATCAGCAATAGTTTTGAGGATAGCTTTGCCAAGATTTTGGAACGTTTGCATAAGAGTTGTTGTACCTTGAATAAGTCCTGAGATAGAACCTTGCAAGCTATCTAAACCGGCATTTGCAGCATCGAACAGAACCTGTTGCCCATTCCAATGTGCGTCCATTACTGCTTGTTTATATTCTTCAAGTAGTGCCTTTTTTAGCTCATAATTTTGTTGCTCGGCAATGTACTCATCTGTCAATGCAGCCTGAAGTGCCTCGAAGTTCTGAGTACGCATAGCCTCATCAATAGCATACTTTTCGTTAACTAAATCAGTATGTTGTTGTAATGCTTTTTTATTGAACTCATCTTGTAACGCTAGCATTTCTTCGTTTTTCATTTTTTCAAATGAGATTTGACCCTCGCCACTCATTTCGAACTCAATGCCACGTTGTTTTAGAGTATCAATGTATTTTTGCTGTTGCATAGCGTCCATTTTAATGAAATTGTCAGACATTTCTGCATAGCGGTCCTCAATTTCATCAATGTGGTCGATATAATCTTTTGCCAACTGCATTGCCGGAGATACGGAGCCAGTACTGTCTTTATCGGCAGTACTAAATGCAAAATTCTTCTGCATATCACGAATACCAGTTTCAATGGCACGTAGTTTTGCCATTTCTTCTTGCTTAGCCTTGATACGCTTATCTGCATAGACTTCGTTAAGTCTTTCTAAATCTTCTTGATAGTTAGCATTGGCCGCTTTAGATTTTTCAAGCTCGTCTCGTTCTTTTTGATATTGAAGTTCGACTAACTCAACTTGGTTGCCTTGCATTTCCAAGAAAGATTGCAATATTTTTTCGTGGACTTGTTTGGCCTCTTTCGCAAGATCTTTACCACTTCCCTTGCTACCTTTGCTACCGCCACCACCTTTGCCGCCTTTACCTTTACCGCCTCCAGTGTCATAGTCGCCACCGCCACCAAAACCACCTGTATCGATGTCTCCACCACCGCCACCGGATAAGCCTGATGTAATTTGGCCCATAATATCACCGGCAGTGTTGACAATATCTTGTGCAGTATCAGCTGAAATAGTGTCTACTTGTTGAATTGCAGTGAATGTACCACCAAAGAATTTGGCTACTTTATCGCCTACGCTATTAAGTTTAGCTATTAACCAGTTAAGGGCCTCAATAATCTTATTAACACCCCAAACGGCTGTATGAACGATTGTCGAGAATACAGAACCTAAAGTGTTACCGAACCCATTTCCGGCCGCAGCCGCAGTTGCGAACACAGTAACTAGTGTCAAAAGTACTGAAATCAATAGCCCTACAGGGTTAGCCCTCATGACTAAATTGACAACCTTTTGAGCTGCCGCCGCAGCTAATGCACCACTCCTTGCAGCCATGAACGCAGCTTTTACACCTGCCAAAACCGCAGCCAAGAAAGCGGATGCCGTAGCACCTGCCGCCATTGCAGCACGGAATGTTGCCATAATTGCCACATGAGCCCTTGTAGCAGTTGCAGATGCTACTTGTGCCACTTTCAATGCAATCATTTTTACAGTAAGTGCAGCTGTTTGTGCACTACACAATAATAATGTTGCTTTATAGGCAATAAAAGCAGTTGTAACACCTACAACGGCCGCCCTAACTGCCGGCATAGATGTTGTAAATATCCCAACAAAGCTCGTTATTACATTCTTAATCACACCAATAGTAACGCTTAGACCTGCAAACGCAGCTTTGATAGTAGCTATTGCAACTTGTGCAGCTGCAGCCACTACTTTAAAAGAGAAAGCCAGTTCGTTAAGTACACCTGCCAATAAATCAGAACTTGCCATTGAGCCGATTTGTTCCATTACTGGTTGAAATGCAGTAATAAGATCATTCTGTAATTGAGTACCAATATCTTGGAATGTCAAAGGAATTTCTGCGAACTTTGCATTTGTTTCTTCCGCACTATTAAATAATGCGTTCTTGATAATGTCAGCAGTAATAAGACCTTGCGAGCTCATTTCCTTTAATTGGCCTACAGTCAACCCCATTTCACTTGCAATGGCTTGTGCTAACATAGGAGCATTTTCCATAATGGAATGGAATTCGTCGCCTTGTAGCTTACCGGCTGCCATAGCTTGTGTTAATTGGTACATAGCGGATGAAGTTTCTTCTACACTAGCACCGGCAATTTTAAATTGCTTATTCAACTGTTCAACGAAATAAATAGCCTCATCATTTGAATTGAAAGCGTCCTTTGCAAGCATATTCAACTTCGCAACACTATCAGCCATATCTAAATAGCTACCACGAGAACGGTTAGCGGCTTGATATACCTTATCCATAATTTCCGCAGTACTTTGCGTACCGTCATTGATAAGGTTAATGCGAGCACGTAACTGGGTTAATTGGTCGGTGGTTTTAATCGCACTTACGGCCATGTCTTTTAATGCTCTGCCGGCTGCCTCAATACCAATCGCAGCACCTGCAAATGCAGCACCACTTTTGGCTGCGTTCATAAGCCCTGGAATTTCCACCCCAAAGACCTTTTGAGCCTTAGCCTTAACATTATCAAGGCTATCTGAGATGCTTTTTCCTAGCGACTGTTCTGCTTTTTTTGCCACACGGTCAAGTGCCTGTTCAGCACTATTGGACGAGCCAACAATTTTCACGTTTATTTGTGTATCGGCCATAGATCTATAACTCACCTCCTGCCTGTCTGAATTCTTCCATGAATAACTTTTCTTCGGTTTTGCGTTTAGCTGCTGACATAGGGTGTAATTGTTTCATAATGTCTTCGACACGCAACTTTCTGTTGCCGGCAATATGCACGTTTGTCATTAGACACGCAAAATACGCCTGTCTGCGGTCCTCTATTTCCGTTCTTAATTCATAACCCTCGGCCAATTTGTAATACTCCATAGGGCTCAAATTCATGAATTCCCACGGCTTTAAGTTAAGCGGACCATACGCCATACGCTCTGCCTTAGTTATCCAAATACTAAAAGAGGGGGCTGTATAGCCCCCCTCTAGTTTTTTGTGTCTGCCTCAGCCTCAACTTCGGAGTGTGCTTGCTCGTCAGCCTCTTCTGGGAATAATGCGTAATATGCAGCTTTACCAAATACACCACTACCGATGAGGGCTTGCACAATTAACTGTACAAGGTCGCTATATTGGACTGTGCCCTCGTCAAATAGTTCTTGTAGTTTGTCTTGATAGTAGATATAATCACGCTTTTTGCCGTGTTGTTTCATACCTACAACAAACGCAGTAATAAGCTGATTAAATGTCATTGTGCCACTTTGCACGGCTTTGAAAATAGGTTCACCCCATAGCTGTTCCAATTCGGCAATACGACCAATGTTGAAAAAGATAGTTTCTCCCATAGCGAAAAGATCACAATTAATTTTTTTCATTTTGCACACTCCTTAATAAATTAGGCTTTTTTCAATTCAGACAATGGACCTGCACCATTCAAGCTGCCTTTATATGTAGCCACATCATCGTGTGGAGTACTTAAGGACAACTCTGTAACGGATGCATAGCCAGTCATATAGGACTTATCAGGATATTCGAATTTCAAATGAATTTTTTCATCATTTAAAAACGCCTTTTCAAGCAATACAAGGCTTTCTTCGTTTGGCATAAGTAATGTTTCAAGGTCGATAGACCACTCTTTTTGGCCTGGAATTGTAACTTTCCAACCGCCGCTATCTTTACTGGATGCGTCGATAGCGTCTGCCTTACGAGATACATCACCAGAACGTTGACCGCCCAAGATAAGCCATTCAGCGTTTGTAGTTTCGTCAGTGCCTACATTTAAATAGATAAGATAATTCTTGCCGGCTGTAGGCATTGCGGTTTGAGCCGGTTTGAATAATTTTTTTGGTGTTGCAGCTGGTGCCATTAGAAAATACCTCCGTTAGTTTCTTCTTTTAAATCAATAAGGCGAACCATAAAGCGATATTGCGTACCTATTAAAGGCCGTACACTATCATGGTCGCCAGTTTTATTTGTACATACTAAATCTATAATTTGATAGCCATTAGACTGCAATATGCATGCCTCTTCGTCTAATTCACCACAACGTTTTCGTAGATCATTAATAATTGCCTCGAACTTATCCTCGAAATTAGCAATAATTTCGTAACCAACCTCCAAATCTGGGTTGTCATTACGCCCCCAAACCTCGATATATAGTTCTTGTTGCAATTCAGACTGAATGGAATTATCACCCCTCGTAGTCTCCCCACGAATAACCATAATAACGCCATTCTCGTCAATTTTTGCTGCTTGTGGTCGCATAGCACCTAGCATGACATTAAATGCAGCTCCGCTATTTTCAATAATAGACTTAATATGTTGCATTAATTCTAGCCACATATTACCCCCTGTATATTTCAACTGTACGATAACGAGCATACTTTTTCGCATCGCCTGTCAAATCTTCCGGAGTTATCTGCTTTTCTAAAATTTTAATGCGTTCGTCTAAATACAGTAATTTCTTACTGTAGAAATCATCTGTCGAACCGTCCCTAGTGTAAGCACCTGGCAACGCATAAGCCTTGTCAAAGCATACAAAACGATATGTATATAGTTGTACAAGCTCATCGGCTAGATAACCCCTAATAACATCATTCTGTGGAACTCCTAACCGCTTAGCGAATGCATAAAGTCCTTGCTCAGCACGTTCGACATGTTGTGGCAGTACCTCTTTGCCTAATAGCTCATCGGTGAACTGCATTTCCGTGTAGTCGTATAACATTGAGCCCCCTATAATCGAATTTTAATTTCATGGTCTGTCTTTCCAAGCCAATCGCTTTCGCTTATATCTTCAAGTGCCATGTTCGTAGCCTTTGCAAATGTAGCATATACATCGCCACGTTTACGATTAATAGCGTCGTATAAAAACGGATCAGATTTAGTGCCTGGATGATGAACCACTTTAGAAAATATAAAACCATTACCGGCCATAGGTGCCCATCGCAAAACGCTTTTTGTCTTAGGACGTATAATGTGAGGTCGTGTACCCTCATGGACAAATACACCATAAGGTGCAGCCCTATCATCAAGATATACAACCCCTACATTATTGCCATTATCAAAGTCGAACCGTGTATCAATAGAACGTTCTAACTGAGCCGTCCTAGACGTAAAACTATGTCTTGCCTGTGCCTCATCTTGCACCATAAAGGTGCTCGATTTAACGGCCTGTCTCAACCGCCTCTCGAACACCTCAGCAGGTAACATGATTACGCCTCAGCTTTCTTACGGCCACCACGTTTAGGCTTTTCTTCTTCGTCCTCAGTTGTTTCAGTATCGTCTACTTCCTCAACTTCAAAGCCCTCGGACTTTAAACGTTCAATATCGAATTCAGTTTCTACATATTGAACTTCGTTCATGCGTACAAGTCTTGTCATTTATAAACACCCCTTAATTATGCACCAGTATTAACACGAATTGCTGCAAAGCGGTTTTTAGGAATCCACAAATCATGGTATTTGCGGTAATCGATTTTCCATGCGTCCGCCTTTTGGTTAATATCAGGAGCGAATACACGCACTTTGTCTGTTTTAGATACTGCAATAGGTGCAGACTGAGGCATGATGATCCAGTTAATGTCTTTTGCAGCTGTATCAGCTTTAAAGCCACCTGCTTGTTGGTTTGCAGTTTTACCGTCATTAAATACGTATTGTGTTTTTAAGCACGCAGACGGAGCAGTGATGATAGGTACACCATTAAAAGATTTGACGTTAGTATTTACTGCACCATTTTGGAATGTAGTAACATCAAGGAATTTGTTGAATTTATCGGAATTATTTAACATTGTACGTAATTTAGTAGACATTACAACGATTAGAGGTTCGTTTTCGCCTACTACGTCCAAGATATTTGTAATTTCTTCTTCTAATTTTTCCAAGATAGTTGTTGCTGTTGGAGTAAAGCCAGCTGTAACTTTGTTAGCTGCAGTTGCTAACGCAGCAATTTTAGAATAACGATAGGAGTCAATTTCCGGAATAACTTGTGTACGTTGGAATTCGCCCATTACAGTGCCGGCAGTTGCAACGAAGTTAGTTTCATTAACGTCCATTGCGTCAAGTTGGAATGTACGGCCACGGTCTTGAGTCATTTTGTAAGGGTTAAATTTCAAAGTAACGGAACCTTGATTGAAGCCCTCATCACGGTCATACTTTGCAAGGCCTTGCATAGAAATTTCAGGAATATGTACAGTATCGCCACCGTCATATTTGACTTGGCCTGCGTTAGCCTCCATAAATGCAGTTGTTGCACCTGCCAACATTTGAGCGTCAAGTACAGTTTGGAACTGTTGAGAATATTGAAGTGTGTTAATTGGCATTGTTAATTACCTCCATTAGTTAAATGATTAAAGTTTTACGCCGGCTGCTGCTGCGAATTCATTCAAGACGCTATCGCCACCGCTACCTGTACCACCTTGTCCACTGCCAGTGTTGCCAGTAGCTTTGACTGCCCATGCTTTACCTTGTAGCCATTCATTGGTACGGTCTTGGATAGTTCCGACTGTGCCGTCCTCTTTCAAATAGCCATAAGTGCCATCGTCTTGTACCTTAATATCATTGGCAACCAATCTTGCAAACTCTTGCGGATCTACCGCATTCGCCTTAGTAAAGGCGTCAAGTGTCTGTGCCATAATTTCAGATTGAATGCGTTTTGCCTCAGCCTCTTTTGCCTTAGTTTCAGCAAGTTCGAACTTCTCGCTCATAGCCTTTAATTGCTTTTCAAGAGCTTTGTATTCAGGAGAGTTAGATCCAGTATTGGCCCCTGCCGACTGCTCTAGTTCGGTAACACGAGTTGTCAACGTATCACGTTCACCGGTTAACTCCGTGATTTGTTGTTGTAGCTTTTCACGTGTTGTCTTAGCCTCATTATTAAGACGAGACGTCTCCCCCTTAATAGCCGAGATAAGATCTTGACCGTTCTCCAACTGTTCGAGTGCTTGATAAACTTCTGCGATGTTCATGTTGTAACCTCCGTATATAACATGAGAAAAATATATGTAATAGGTCTCCACCTAATTACACCAATAAAAATACGCCCAATCATCACACATGAAAGGGCGTAAATAGCTTATAAAAAAAGAGCTATGCATATCGCATAACTCTTAATATTCAATTTTATTTAGGCATTCACCTAACGGCTTGCCTAGAATT
>ERZ773046.939-NODE-939-length-17738-cov-3.960075_pt1 | contig 17738 bp, 15 predicted proteins | sample MGYA00580634_ERZ773046 | MGnify/ENA primary metagenome ERZ773046 (study PRJEB29015, sample SAMEA2738127) | human oral metagenome | biome: human oral; feature: human-associated habitat; material: saliva | place: China | collected 2159 ... | reverse complement strand
CAAATGATCAACAAAATGTTATTAGAAGAAATCGCAAAACGATAATAACGAAAATAAAAAACGAACTCGAAGCAAGGAGAAATCTTTGTTTCGAGTTTTTGTTGTATTTGGTAAGCGACTTAAATATAAATAGAGCAGGAATTGGTTAGAAATAATAGATTTTAATAGAAAAAAGGGTGGATGTTGGGGAATAAAACTGGACATTTCCCAAAAAAAGTTGACATTGGGGAGTAAAACTGGACTTTCATGGTTAAAAAAGTGGACATTAGGGAGTAAGACTGGACTTTAATGGTTTAAAAGTGGACATTGAAGAATGAGACTGGACTTTCGTACGAAAAGTAATGGTTATTGCAAAGTAAATCTTAAGAGGTAAAATAAAGATGTACCCAAAAATGGATTATTTAATCAAAATTTTGAGTACATCTTTTTTTATAATCAATATTAATTATTTACTCTTCACAAACTCAACAATTTTAGAAATAGCCTTAGTTGCTTCTGGTATTGGGAAGGCAGGGTATACGTGGTTTAAGTTTTTACCGATTTCGAATTCAGTATTAACATTTGCTTCACGAAGTTTTTCGGCTAATAAAGCTATGTCAGGATACAATAATTCACGAGTTCCTGAGAATAATAATACTTCTGGTAAATTTTTCATTTCACCGTATAATGGAGAAACCTTCCAATCAGATAAATCTGCATCACCAGCCCAAGCTTTAGCATCAGCTAGTAAAGTATCTACGTCTAGTAAAGGATCTTTTTTGACATATTTTTTAATATCAGGATTTGACATAGTTAAATCAACCCATGGACTTAGTAAAATAAGACCTTTAGGTAGTTTAATATTATTTTGAACAAAGTCTTGAACTAAACCTAGAGCTAAGCCACCACCAGCGCTATCTCCCATAATATAAACATCTTTATCTGGATTCTCAGCTATATAGTCTGTATATAATTTTATTAGTAGTTCATAGCTATCTTTATAAGTATAGAGTGGAGCTAGACCGTAATCAGGAATAATAACCTCAGCATCAGTTTCTTGAGCAATTTTATCAGCCATCTCCCATTGAATATCTACGAATTCATGAACGTAAGAACCACCATGAATATAGAAAATAGTAGAGTTAGAATCATTTACACTATTTAAATGCCAAACCTGTCTATCAGAAACAATTCTAGTATAGAACTTAGATTTAGTATCAAATTCATATACATTTACAGTTTCTTCGTTCTTATCTTCTTTTTGTTTTTCTAGTCTTTTATTTTCATCGATATCTCTTAGTTTCTTATATTTATTACCAAGATATAACTCGATTAGACCAGCTTTAGCACTACGTTTATAACGTAATTTTTGATACCCAGCATAGCTACCGATTAGGGCAGGTAATGTTGCGGCGATTGAAGCTATTGAAACAACTTTTTTATTGAATTTTCCCATGTTAATCTCCTCTTATTTACATAAATGTAAGTGTTTTATTTATTTACAATTATAGTTTATCAGAAAATAAAGTGATTGTAAAAATAAAAATCTGAAGAAAAGGAATAAGGAGAAAAGAAAGTTGGAAGTCTACTTCCAATTAAGGTTAAAATAGACAAAAGTTGGAAGTTTACTTCCAATTTAAGGTAAAAAAGGTAAAAGTTGGAAGTCTACTTCCAATTCAGAGGGAAAAACACAAAAGTTGGAAGTGAACTTTCAATAAAATTTTAAGTTTTGTAAAAAATACTATAGTATTTATATTGCTAAATAAAAAATAGAAGTGATTTAAAATCTCTACTCATTGATTTTATAATCACTTCAAAAAGTTTTTATTTAGTTATTATCTAATTAAATAGTAGTTTGTGATATATGCATTCACGATATCACGTAGTTGTTCATCTGATAGCCGTCTTAATGCTGGGAAGGCGATTGTAGATAATTCTACTAGGTTATCAATATTTTTTTCTGTGAATTCTTCTTGATCAATCTCTTCAGTATTATTAGAAAATAGAATGAATAGTTTACTAGCTTCATCATCTGTAAGGCCTCTATTTTCACATGCTAGGTAAAATGATGGTTCTTCGTTGAATCTATCTTTAATGTATTCATTAATCTCATATACAGCTGATTTGATAGTGAAGTGACTAGAGATAAAATCAGGACTTTCAACGTATTTTGTTTGTTTTACTTCAAAAGGTATTCCACCTTCATTAATAGCTTTTGTAAGGAACATGCTAATAGCAGTTTCTAAATTTAGTCCAAGACTCGCGAATAAATCCTCAGCCTCATTTTTTAATTCATCATCAATAGTTAGAACAATTTTCGATTCACTCATTTTTAAAACTCTCCTTAGTTAATACATTAATTTTAACGTAGAATAGTTAATTTTTCAAGAGAACTTTATACGAGAAAGTTAAATTCAAGGATATATACAAGAACAGTATAAAAGTTATAAAGAGATATAAGAATTACTAGTAAATATGTTATAATAGAGTGTAAGAAAATTAGGATTGAGAGGATCTTTATGAAATTAGAATTATTAAAAAAAGCGATAGAAGAAAACTACAACGAATTATCGGAAGTTAGTAAAGCAGCATTTAGTTTAGAGCCAGTATCAGATGAAAGATTAGTAGAGATCGCAAAAGATGTAAATGAACAGTTAGGATATGAATTGTATGATAAACTAGATAAAGAGAGCTTAGTAGCAGACTTCTCAACGACATCAAGAGAAATGTATAAATATACTCTAAAAAAGTCAAAATTTCTGAATGACAGACTAGAAAAAGCGTTAGTCGAACATTGTGACGATATTTTAGTAGATGTAGTAAAAGCACATGAAAACTTCGATTCTATGGAAACATATGAACTATACACACTAGCATTCGAAGTAAATGAAAAACTAGGATATAGACTATTTAGAGATATCTATTCTTATAGCTTAAGACGCGACTTCGAGAGAGTAGCAAAAGCAGTAGAAACATACAAAAAAGAAGGTAAAATAACGAAGTTTATTAAGTAGGAAGTTCGGTAGGGATACTGAGAAACAAGATATAAACATTAAGATCATAAAAAAAACTTCATATTAAAATCAAAAAAATCAAGGGGGAATAAATTATGCTTAAATTGAAAAAGATTAATAGAACCAATATAGGGGAAATCCTGAAATTAGAGGTTTTTGATAATCAGAAAAGTTTTGTAGCTACAAATAATAGTAGTATCATAGAAGCGTATATAGCAATTACTGAGAATAATCATTTATTCACATTTGGTATTTATAAAGACGAAACAGCTATTGGTTTTCTAATGATAGGTTTTGATGTGAATTCAGATGATGAAAGTGCTCCTGAGATAGCTAAAGGGAATTATAATATATGGCGTCTTATGATAGATAAAAAATTCCAAGGGAAGGGATTTGGAAAAGAAGCGATGGATTTAGCTTTAGAATTTATTAATGCCTTTCCTTGCGGAACAGCAAAATATTGTTGGTTATCTTATGAAAGTGACAATGATGTAGCACGACAACTCTATAAATCAGTTGGTTTTGTGGAAACTGAAGAAAAAGACGGAGAAGAAATAGTAGCTATTTTAGAATTATAGTAGAAATAGTTCTTTTCTTAGTTATAATATATTGAAAGATTAAAAAGTAAATGTTGATATAAAAACGAGGATTCTGATTTTGTAACTGTGATCTAGATAAATTAATTTATACTAAATAATCATCTTTCCCAGTCAAAGCAAAGATGGTTGTTTTTTATTTTCATTTGTACAAAAAATTTGGACTGGTTATATTGTAATATTTAAAGTGATAAAAGCATATTTTGATCCATTATAAATCGAAATGAATATAGTGATTGGAAATGAAAATTTATGGAAAATAGTGAATATAAAATACAAGATGGCAAGAATATGAGGATAGTTATAGAAAGAATAACATCTAGAGAAGATATGACAGATGAAGAGTTTAATAATTTTATGAAGTTGAGTCTGGAACAAGCTGAAAGTGATGAAACTGTCAGCGTAGATGAAATCTTTTGAACAATTATTAAAAGGATAATTATACTTTACATTGTAATATGGTATCTAAAAGTAGAGAATTAGAACTTAATGATTAGCTTATTGAAAATAAACTAATATCTGTAAAAATGAAATCATGAAAGAGGTTACCTTTTGCACAGACTTTACTAATAATTTCATAAATTACTATGTTCGCAGAAATTATAGTAGTTGTAGTATAAATTATTCGTAATATTTTTTCAGAATACAACTATGAAAAATAAATGATTACCGTATGAGGTGTTTCTTGTTGAAGGTATATTAAATAAATTGAACTTTCGGAATTATTTAGAAAATGAAATGTTAAGTTACTAAATATCTTGATAAAGGAAGAAAAGATAAAAAACCATTTTTTTCTGAATTTGAACAAAAGATATTAGTGTTTAAGGAAGATGTGTTCTCACAACTTTTAAATAATAAGGAGTTTTTGCTTGATAGTTTTACAGAAAAATAAAACTAAAATAGGATTAAGTAATAAAGATGGAAGTTTATTAAGTAAAAACCATGATGTTGTTTTAAATTTTCCACACAAATACTGTATTTTAGAAGGTATACAGGCAAAAGAAGATACGAAAAGACATGAAATATTCTTCAATAAGACTTTAGCACCAACAGAAATAACAAGATAATTAGAGGATAAGGCATTTGCAAATTTTAAACGTTATGATAATGATGGTGAGCATGAAGTAAATGAAATAAAAGAAGATGATAATTTCATTATTAAAAGAAGTAATTTATTAGTATTAGATAGCTTGAAAAAATAATATGCAGGAAAGGTAAAATGTGTATATTTAGAAATTTAGCTAGCGTAAATTATACAAAATAAAATAACTTATAATTTCGAAAACTGGCAATTACAGCAGTTAAGATAAAAGTTAAAATAGAATAGATCAAATGGTAACTCAAACGAATGGTGTAAAAGATTTTTAATTTATAGGAGTAGTAAAACAGGTATAAAACTCCGCTTAAATCATTTTTTACAAATTTTTGGTATTTACATACCAAAAACTATTGACGAATTATATGATGCTTGGTATAATAGAATTGTAGTAGAGGAATCTATCAAGATTATTTTATTTAGGAGACAATAAATAATGGATAAAAATAAATTTCAAGGTAAGATGTTTACATACTTTAATCTGTTGAGAGGTTATGTAAAACAAGAAGAATACATTAAAGCTCTAGCGATTATTAAAGGAATCAGATCAAAGATAATTGAATATAATATCACTCCAGATCTAAATCAGCTATTTAATTTAATGAGAAAAGTTTCATGTGAGCTTGATATAAAAAGTCCTTTTGAAGATATGCGAACATTAGATAATGCATACCATTCATTAAATAATATTGATGAGTTATCCTGGAAGGAAATTATCTCTTCATATAATTCAGTACATAAAATCAATGTACCAGAGCCAATTGTTGAAGAGATGCTAGCTAAATTCACTACAGATAAAAGAAATGTATTAGTAGCTGAAGTAGAAAAATTTTCTAATTCATTGCTGGAGATTATTGATCATAATAAAGAAGCTAACTTTACTTTTATGACGAATGATAAAGCTTATTATAAATTATTAAAGCTAGCTTTTGAAGAGGAACTAGATATTCGGATTGAGAAAAATAATATCTATAAATATGGTTTTACAAATGATAAATATGACTTTATATTTTCGGCTCCAGCTTTTGGAATTAGGGAAAAGTCTCTTGAAGAATCTCAATTTATAAGTAGAGACTTTGACATGATAGGTTTAGAAAACCTTTCACTTCATTTAGATACTGATGGGATTTTATCAATTGTTCTGCCTGCGAGAATAACATTTGGAATAGAAAGAGTAGAGGAAGTTAGAAACTTTATTCAGTCCATGTATAGATTATTAGAAATAGCGGAATTACCTGCTAGAATATTTAAAAACATAGGAATTAGAACGTGTTTAGTTACAATTACAACGGGACGAACCGATGAGGTAATTATAAGAAAATTGGAATTAGACAATGGAAGCTTAGAAGAAATTCAACATACTTTTGTTTTAGATTCTGAGTTAATTGAAATGGGAGACTGGAATATTGATCGAATCTTCCAATTTCAAGATGATGAATGGGTCAAATTTATAGAGTCTGGAATAAGAAAAGAAAAACTCGGTTCTCTAACGACAATTTTTAGAGGTAAGGCAGTTGGAAAGAAAGATCCAACTGGGAGCATTGGAGTTATTAATATTTCTAATATTGGTGAATACGAAATTGATTACTCAGATCTTGATTACATTGAAGAGGAAGATAGAAAAGTAGCTAACTATTTATTGAAATCTGGTGATCTTCTAATTCCAGCTAGAGGAACTGCTATAAGAATAGCAATATTTGAAGAACAGTCCTATCCAGTAATAGCTTCATCAAATGTCATTATAATTCGAGTAAGAGATGGGAGATTATTAACAACCTTCTTAAAAATATTCTTGGATAGTCCATTGGGTAGAAAAATACTTCTTTCAAGACAGCAAGGCACAACAGTAATGAATATTAGTTACAAGGAACTAAATGATATTGAAATTCCGCTGCCTACGATAGAGGAACAAGAAGAAATAGCTAACGAATATAATTATGAATTAGAGATTTATAAAGACACAATTTATAATGCAGAAAAAAGATGGAATGATACTTTGGATAAATTAAGAAGTAAGATTTAGGAGGGGATAGAATGGCAGTATTTTATGTATATCAAGGTAAATCATATCATGATGAACGTGATGGTAATTTTGTATGGTCACCAAAATTAAATGAAAGTGGTCATAAGAATAAAGGTTATACGATGATGAAATTTATCAAGAAAGGTGACTTCATTCTTCATAATTTTAATGGAAGCTTAATGGCAATAAGTATTGCTGAAACAGATTGTTTTGATGCTTCTAAACCATCAGAAAAGTATAGTAAAGGTATGCCTTGGGATAATGAAGGATATAGAGTAAATACCATTTATAAGGAGCTTGAGACACCTGTAAAAGTAACAAACCATAAAGATTGGTTGAAGAATAATTATAAAAAAAATAGTGCATTCACAGTTGAAGGTACTGGAAAACAACAATATATGTCAGCTATTGATTATGAACATGCCATTTTCTTAATAAATGAAGCCAAAATACTCCAAACTGATAAATCTATTATTAAAGTATTAAATGATGCATTGACGGATATTTCAGGAGATAAAGAAGGGGAGTATGAACAAGTAGAAATGGAGATTATTGATACTTTTGTTGATAATCAAGAAGGTTTAAAACCTACTTGGAGTGGGGTTGCTACACCGCAAGAGATGACAGTATCAACTTCTGTAGAAAGAGAAAGTCCCAAAAGAAACCCTAAAACTGCTGCTAATGCTTTAGCGAAAGCAGAATATAAATGTGAGTACAATCCTAATGATAGAATTTTTGAAAGAAAGTCTGGTAAGGGTTATACAGAGCCACACCATTTAATCCCAATAAGTAAGTATCGTGATTTTGATTATAAGCATGTTAGTCTAGATATGATGGAGAATATAGTCTCTTTATGTAGTCACTGCCACAATTTATTACATTATGGAAAGTTGAAGGATAAACTGCCTATTTTAAAGAAACTTTATAATGAAAGAAAAGATGCTTTAGTTAAAGTTGGATTAAATATTAGTTTAGAAGAATTAACCGAATATTATAAGTAGGTGAAATATGTTAGGAACAATTATAGAAGTGAGAGTTTTGAGTTCCTTACTTAATAAGAGATTTCCAACAGATAACAGTCTTATGAGTTTAACTATTGCTAAAACATTTTTAGAAAGCAAAATAGATTGGAATAATCTATTTGAAAATGCAGTGAAATCTATGCGAAACATAGGTGGAAATTATCCTAACTGTGGATACGGAGATAGCTTTTATGGATGGATTTTTTTGGAGGATCCTAAGTCATATAAAAGTTATGGAAATGGAGATGCAATCCAATTAAGTGCAGTAGGGTTAGCTACTAATAGTGTTGAGTAAGTTAAGAAACTATAAAGATTAGTGATAGAAGTTAGTAATAATCAACCAGGAGGAATTAAAGGCGCTGAAGTGACCGTTGTTGTGATTTTTATCGTGAAGACAGGTAGAAATATCTTTGAAAGAAGAGATTACATTGATAAGAATTATTATCCGATGAACTTTACTTTTGATGAAATTCGAAATAGATACTAGTTCTCTGAAACTTGTCAGGTAACAGTACCACAAGCTTTACAGGCTTTCTTTGAGTATACTGGATTTGAAGATACAATTAGAAATGCAATAGCTATTGGTAGAGTTGCAAAAGCATATTACGGTATTTCAACAGATATAAGAAAGCATACATTAACAATCTTAGACCAGAAGTTTATGCAGCTACTGATATTATTCGAAAACAAATATCAGCAAGTGATGGAGAAAAAACATGATGATATGAGCGTTAGAATAAAACGTTCTGAAAAGAAAATAGTTAAGATAGGAGGTTGAGAATCTATGATTCAATCAGCGACAGAGACAGCGGAACAAGAGTGGAAAGATTCTATCCCTGAAAACGAAGAGACAACAAGTCAGAAGTTATTCACTCATTTGTATAAAGCTTGTAATATTTTGAGAGGTCCAATTAACCAAGATGAGTTTAAGGACTATGTAACACCGATTTTGTTCTTTAAGAGAATAAGCGATGTTTATGATGAAGAAACTCAGGAAGCATTAGAACTTTCGGGTGGTGATGAGGAATTTGCAGCATTTGATGAAAATCACAGCTTTGTAATTCCTGAAGGTTGTCACTGGAAAGATTTGAGAAACTCAAGTCAGGATGTAGGTAAGATCATCGTTAAAGCTATGAATGGTATTGAACGAGCTAATCCAGGAACTCTTAGTGGAGTATTCTCAAGTTTTGATGATGTTACGTGGACTGATAAAACAAAGCTTACCGATGAAAGATTAAAAGACCTAATCGAGCATATGTCTAGTCTAAAGGTTGGAAATAAAAACTACAGTTCTGATGTAATGGGTGATGCTTACGAATATCTCATCAAGAAATTTGCAGACATATCAAAGAAAAATGCTGGTGAATATTACACGCCAAGAACTATTGTAAAATTGATGGTTATGATGATGAATCCTAAGCCAGGAGACACTGTATACGATCCAACTTGCGGTACTGGTGGTATGCTGATTGAGGCAATTCGCTATATTGATAACAAGCAAAAGACTTATGGAAAAATCTATGGTCAGGAGAATAATCTGTCAACATCAGCAATTGCAAGAATGAACTTGTTCTTACATGGTGCTAGTGACTTTAAGATTGCGCAGGGGGATACATTGAGAACTCCAAAGTTTATTGAACATGGGAAGCTTCAGCAGTTTAATTGTATTCTTGCAAATCCGCCATTTGGTCAGGAAAAGTGGGGTGCTGATAGTTTTGAATCAGATAAGTATGGCCGTAATATGTGGGGATGTCCTTCAGATTCAAATGCAGATTTTGCATGGCTTCAGCATATGGTTAAGTCTATGAAACCAATGGATGGTAAAGTTGCAGTTGTACTTCCACAGGGTGTTTTATTTCATAGCGGAAAAGAAGGTGATATACGTGAACAGCTTATCAAGAGTGATTTGATTGAAGCTGTTGTATCTCTTGTTGGTGGTGTGTTCTACGGAACTGGTGTATCAGCTTGTATATTGTTTCTGAATAATCACAAGAAACCAGAACATAGAGGTAAGGTTTGTTTAATTGATGCTACAAATATCTATACTCCAAAGCGAGCGCAAAAAGTGATGGAAGAAAAAGATATCAATGAAGTGTTAAAACTTTATCATGATTATAAAGATGTAATAGAAAAATGTAAGGTCGTAACGCTTGCTGATTTAGATGCAGCAGGAAATACACTTGTAGTTAATACTTATATTGAAAAGAAAAAACAAGAAGTTGTTGCTCCAGAAATAGTAAGAGCACAATATTTTGAAGCCTTGGAAAATGTTAAGAAAGCAGAAGAGAAGATGAAAACGTTACTGATTGAAGGAGAATATGTGGATGAGCAATAAGATTACAATTGATGAATTAGAAAAATACCTCTGGGGCTCAGCTGTGCTTTTGCGGACATATGTTGATGCTGGAGCATATAAACAGTATATTTTCCCTCTTTTATTCTTCAAACGTCTCAGTGATGTATATGACGAGGAGTGCAAAAAGATAAGAGCGGAGTTTGGTGAAGAGGCACTTGATTGGGAGGAAAGTCATCAGTTTCAGATTCCAGATGGAGCACATTGGAATGATGTTAGAAATGTATCACAGGATGTAGGTAGAGCAATTATTGAAGCTTTCCATAAGATTGAAGTTGCAAATCCAGAGAAGCTTCAGGGTATTTTTGGTGATGCCTCATGGACAAACAAGAATCGTCTTCCTGATAGACTTCTAAAAGACATACTGGAGCATTTCAGTACTAAAACATTATCTATAGCAAATTGTCCTGCTGATGAATTAGGTCAGGGATATGAATATCTTATTAAGAAGTTTGCAGATGATAGTGGACATACAGCACAGGAATTTTATACGAATAGAACGGTAGTTAATCTAATGACAGAAATGCTAAAACCACAGTCAGGTGAGTCGATTTATGACCCTACGTGTGGAAGTGCAGGTATGTTGATTTCTGCAGTTGCATATTTAAAGCAACAAGGTTATGAATGGAGAAATCTGTCTATCTATGGTCAGGAGATTGTAACTCTTACGTCGGCAATTGCAAGAATGAATTTGCTTCTACATGGTGTACAGGATTTCAATATTATAAATGCAGATGTATTGAAAACTCCAGCATTTACTGATGATGCGAAATTACAGAAATTTGATTTGATTTTAGCGAATCCACCTTACTCCATCAAACAGTGGGATAGAACTGCATTTGAAAGTGATAAGTATGGTCGTAATTTCTTAGGAACACCACCACAAGGCCGTGCTGATTATGCGTTTTTTCAGCACATATTAAAAAGCCTTGATGATAAGACAGGGCGTTGCGCAATACTATTTCCACATGGTGTTTTATTCAGAAATGAAGAGAAGGATATGAGAGAGAAGCTGGTGAAATCTGACCTGGTAGAATGTGTTATTGGTTTAGGACCAAATCTTTTCTATAATTCTCCAATGGAGGCTTGCATTATAATATGCAGAACAAAGAAAACGGTAAACCGTGAAGGACAAATATTATTTATAAATGCATTAAATGAAGTTACTCGAAAAAATGCCCAAAGTTTCCTTGAAGACAAGCATATCAAAAAGATTGCTAAATTATATGACAAATATGAGTCTGATGGTGATATTGCTAAACTGGTCACTATAAAGACCATAGCCAAGAATGATTATTCTCTTAGTATTCCTCTATATATTCAGACAAGTAGTGAGGAACACGAAGATAAAAGAACTGTTCAAGAATGTTATTCGGACTGGATAGAAGCAGCTGAAATGGCATCAAAACAATTTGATTCAATAATTGAAATGATCGGAGGTGGAAATAATGGCAACAGTTAAGCTTGGAGATATTGCTATTGAGGCTAAGTCATCAAATAAGGGTGATAAAACAGGGATAAGAATAGTTGGATTGGAGCACCTTACTCCATCGAACGTTACTTTATCATCTTGGAGTGACGAAACAGAGAATTCTTTTACAAAGGAATTCTTAAAAGGCGATGTTTTATTTGGTAGAAGGCGTGCTTATTTAAAAAAGGCAGCAATAGCACCTTTTGATGGAATCTGCTCTGGAGATATTACTGTTATAAGGGCAATAGAAGATAAAGTTGATCCTGTTCTTTTACCATTTATTATTCAGAATGATTTCCTTTTTAAGTTTGCAGTAGAGAAATCGGCTGGCTCGCTTTCACCGCGTGTAAAGTGGACACATCTGAAGGAGTTTACTATTAAGCTTCCTTCAATGCCAGAGCAAAGTAAATTGGCTGAAACATTATGGTCAATTAATGTGACTAAGAATGCATATGAGAATTTGATAAGCAAGACTGATGAATTGGTGAAATCGCAATTTATCGAGATGTTTGGAGATCCAAATGAATCAGAAAAATCTGTTCCTTTTGAAACAGCATTTATTATTCGTAATGACCTTAGAAAACCAATTAATGATTCGGTTAGAGCTAATATGCGTGAAAATGCAGAGTATCCGTATTATGGAGCGAATGGGAAGATAGACACAATTAATGAGTACTTAATGGATTGTACAGCGTTATGTCTTGCAGAAGATTGTGGTGCATATAGAGCTGGTGATGCAACTTCATATATTGTCGATGGTAAATGCTGGGTAAATAATCATGCACATGTGTTAATTCCAAAAGAATGTTGCGATATAAATTATGCAAATGCATTTTTTAGAGTAATGGACTTATCGAAGTATGTTTCAGGAACAACGCGTCTTAAGTTAACGAAACGGAAATTGAAGGAAATACCTGTTGTACTTCCGGAATTTGACCAGCAAATTATGTTTGCAGACTTTGTTAATCAAAGCGATAAATCAAAATTTGCACTACAAGAAGCGATTAAGGATCTGGATGCCTTAAGCAAAAAAATTATAGCTGAGAATTTAATTCCAGATGGGAAGGAGTAAACTATGCCACAGTTTAATGAAGATAATACTGTTGAGCAACTTTTTATAGAGTCGCTTAAAAAGAATGGATGGAAATATATCCCTGTAGAACAGCTTGATAGAGAACTTTCTGATGTAATGGTAGATTCGATGGTAAAGAATGCCCTAATAAGACTTAATCCTGAAATTGAAGAGGAACCATCTAGGGCTGATGAAGTAATTTATAAACTTCGTGCTATGTTACAACCTTTTCCAGCAGATAATTTAGTCGCTCAAAATGAAGCATTTAAAAAGAAGGTGTTTGAAGAAAACTCATATCCATTTGGTAAGGATGGGAAACCAACACCTATAAAATTATTTGGTACCCTTATAAAAGAGGAGCTTGATAAGAACGAGTATGTTGTTACAAATCAGTGGGTGTATCCATCTGTAGAGAATGGTAAACGTTTTGATATAGTTTTGCTTATCAATGGAATACCAGTTGCAATTGGTGAACTTAAAACACCAGTAAGAAATGCTATAACTTGGCTTGATGGAGCACAGGATATTTCTGATTATGAGAAGTCTGTTCCAGAAATGTTTGTTCCTAATGTGTTTAATTTTGCATCAGAAGGAAAGTATTATAGATACGGCTGTGTAAATATGCCGCTTACAAAATGGGGACCTTGGCACACACCTGATCATAAGGTAGAAGGCAGTCTTGCAGATGTGATAATTAGTGTTGCTGATATGATTACTCCTATAAAAATAATGGATATCATGCAATTCTTTACTTTATTCTCTACAGATAAAAAGCATCGTAAGATTAAAGTTATTTGTAGATATCAGCAGTATGAAGCAGCTAATTTAATGGTTAATCGTGTAAAGTCTGGTTATCCAAAACAAGGATTGATTTGGCATTTCCAAGGGTCAGGAAAATCATTACTTATGGTTTTCGCAGCACAGAAGCTTAGAATGATACCTGAACTTCAAAATCCTACGGTAGTTATTGTGGATGACCGTATTGACTTGGAAACTCAAATTACAGGTGATTTCAATGCTGCTGATATTCCAAATTTGCAGTCTTTATCAACTAAAGAAGATTTGATGAACTTCTTTAAACAGGATATGCGTAAGATTGGGATTACCACTATTTTTCGATTTGGTGATGTTGAAAAAGCTCTTAACATGAGAGATAATATCATTCTTATGGTCGATGAAGCGCATAGAACACAAGAAGGTGACTATGGTGAAAAAATGCGTCTAGCATTACCTAATGCATTTTTCTTTGGTTTAACTGGTACTCCAATAAATAGACTGGATAAGAATACATTTAAAACATTCGGTGCAATTGAAGATAAGAGTGGATATATGAGTAAGTATTCCTTCTCAGATTCCATCAGAGATAACGCTACACTTCCGCTTAACTTTGAACCAGTTCCGATTGATTTACATGTTGATAAAGAAAAACTGGATCAAGCATTTGATGAGATGACAGATGGTTTATCAGATGAGGATAAGGGGGAACTTTCTAGAAATGTTACCATGAAAGCTATCATGTATGATCGTAAGCGTATTAAGAAAGTTGTGGACCATATTGTTAATCATTACAAGACAAAGATTGAGCCTAATGGATATAAAGCACAGATAGTAGTCTATGATCGTGAGTGTTGTTTGTTGTATAAGGAAGAATTAGATAAGTTGGTTCCACCTGAAGTATCTACAATTATTATGACAACAGGTGATGATAAAGCAGGTCGTTATAAACAATATAAGAGAAGTCGTGACGAAGAAGCAAAGGTGCTTGATCAGTATAGAGAGCCAAGTAATCCATTAAAGTTTGTAATTGTAACTAATAAGCTTTTGACCGGATTTGATGCGCCTATTTTGCAGGCTATGTATTTAGATAAACCTATGAAGGATCATAACTTGCTTCAGGCCATCTGTAGAGTGAATCGTACTTATGATGAAGGTAAAACTAATGGTTTGATCGTTGATTATATAGGGATTTTTGATAATGTTGCTAAGGCTTTAAACTTTGATGAAGCGGGAATGAAAAAAGTTGTTACAAATATAGAAGAAGTTAAGAAACAAGTCCCTGCGATTATGAGAAAATGTCTCAGTTATTTTATGGGAGTGGATAGAACTGTAGAAGGCTGGGAAGGATTATTAGCGGCTCAGGAGTGTTTACCAAATAATAAAATCAAAGATGAATTTGCAGCAGATTATAGAGTTTTAAATCGAGCATGGAATGCTTTATCACCGGATTCTTTTCTTGAACCATTTAAGTATGACTATGTATGGCTTAGTAAGGTGTATGAATCAGTGAAACCAACTGATAATAGAGGTAAACTCGTTTGGGCAGCGCTTGGAGCTAAAACACTAGAACTTGTTCATCAGCATATCGAGGTTGGCGAAGTTCATGATGATGTTAATATTCTTACATTAGATGCTGCTTTAATTGATGAGTTTATTCAGAAGCAGATGGATATCAAAAAAACTACGATGAAGGTCGAAATTGATCTTGTTGCAAGAATTCAAAAGTATGGACAAGATCCCAAGTTCCAGAAGCTTGGTGAAAAATTGGAACAGCTTAGGGAAAAACATGAGCAAGGATTAGTTACTAGTATTGAATTTTTAAAATTACTGCTAGAACTTGCAAGAGAAGCTGTACGTGCAGAAAAGGAAGTTGTCCCTGAAGATGAAATCGATAGAGGAAAGGCGGCTCTTACAGAATTATTTAACGGTCTTCGTAATTATAAGACACCGGTCATTGTAGAAAGAATTGTTTCAGACATTGATGATATTGTTAAAATTGTTAGATTCGATGGTTGGCAGAAAACAACGACTGGAAAGAACGAGGTTAAGAAGGCTCTTAGAAGTGTTGTTTGGATTAAATACAAAATAAAGGATAAGGACGTGTTTGATAAAGCATACAGCTATATTGAGCAGTACTATTAAAATTTTACATTTTATATTAGTGGGGTAGGGATGTCGGTAATGAGGAGATTAACGATATGACAAATGAACTGATAAATAAGATAAAACAAAAAATGCAAGAATATTTGGAAGAAAACCAGATGAGACAATTACATGAGGTTTTATGTGACTGTCTTTATTCTTCTGAAGAAAAATCTGAAAGTAAAGCAGTTGATTTAGTGCATCTATTTATTGCAGCAAAAAGAGTAGAAGGCTGCTCTAACAAAACAGTGCATTATTATGAATCAACTATTCGAAATGCTGTAGAAAAGATAAATAAAGATGTAGTGAAAATAACAACTGATGATTTGAGAATGTTTTTGAATGAATATCAGGATGAGAACAATATTAGTAAAGTCACAGTTGATAATATACGAAGGATACTTTCTAGCTTTTTCTCTTGGCTAGAAGATGAAGATTATATTGTCAAAAGCCCTGTTAGGAGAATTCATAAGATTAAGACTTGTAAAACTGTAAAGGAGACATATAGTGATGAAGTTTTAGAAATCATGAGGGATGAATGTGATGGATTAAGAGATTTAGCAATGATTGATCTTCTTGCTTCTACTGGAATGAGAGTAGGAGAGCTTGTAAAGCTTAACTGTGATGACATTGACTTTGAAAACAGAGAATGTGTTGTACTTGGTAAGGGAAATAAGCAAAGACGAGTTTATTTTGATGCTAGAACAAAGTTACATCTGCAAAAATATTTGAAGAGTAGAGAGGATTCTAATGAGGCATTATTCGTATCACTTCAAAAACCTTATAGTCGTCTACTTATTAGCGGTGTTGAGATCAGACTTAGAAACTTAGGTAAAAAACTCAACTTACATAAAGTCCATCCACATAAATTTCGTAGAACATTGGCAACAACTGCTATTGATAAAGGAATGCCTATAGAACAAGTACAACAGCTATTAGGTCATCAGAGTATTGATACGACGTTACAGTATGCAATGGTCAACCAGAATAATGTGAAGCAATCACATAAAAAATTTATAGGGTAAACTAATCGCAATTTATAGGGCAGATAGGTGCTAGAAATATATAAATTTTTGATATGAGGAGGTGTGAATAAATTGAGTGTTTTTAAGTTTGAAGATATTGCATTTAATAGTACAGTAAAGAAAAAGCCTGTTGATGAAGATAAGTATACTTATCTTGGCTTAGAGCATCTGGATTCAGATAGTATCTACGTCACTAGATTTGGAGCAGATACAGCGCCTAAGGGTGATAAGTTGATAATGAAAAAGGGAGATGTTCTTTTTGGAAAGAGAAGAGCATACCAGAAGAAAGTAGCTATCTCGCCGTTTGATGGAATTTTCTCTGCGCATGGAATGGTACTTAGGCCAAAGGAAGATGTAATTGATAAAGATTTCTTTCCAATGTTCATAAAATCTGATTATTTCCTTGATGCAGCAATCAAGATTTCCGTTGGATCATTATCGCCAACTATAAATTGGAAAGATTTAAAGGAACTTGAGTTTGAACTACCTTCATTAGAAGAACAGCGTAAATTGGGTGAGGTTTTATGGGCTATTTACGACTTGAAAGAAAAGTACAAAAAGCTTATTTTAGTAACTGATGAGCTAGTTAAGTCGCAATTTATCGAGATGTTTAATTGTTGTAAAAGGGAGAAATTGGGAGATTGCATTCTGCAAGTTCGTGGTGTTTCATACAAACCAAAGGATCTAAGTGAAGAACTTAAAGAAGGATTTATTACCTTGTTGCGAGCTAACAATATATCGAATAATGTTTTAAATTTTGAGGATGTACAGTTTGTATCTGAAGGAAAAGTATTAGATTACCAGATTATACAAGACGGTGACATCTTGATCTGTGCATCAAGCGGGAGCCTTGAGCATGTTGGTAAAGCAGCTTTATGTATACCTGATATGGAATATACTTTTGGTGCATTTTGTAAATTAATTCGTCCAATAGGAAAGCTGCATCCGGAATATATTGCTGGATACATGAGAACAGATGAGTATAGAAATACGATTTCGGGTCTGGCACAAGGTAGTAATATCAATAATCTCAAAAATGAACATATCAATAACTTGATGATACCAATACCGTCTGAAGAACAGCAAAATGAATTTATAGCTCTTCTAAGACTGAGCGATAAATCAAAATTTGCACTACAAGAAGCGATTAAGGATCTGGATGCCTTAA
>ERZ773046.926-NODE-926-length-17908-cov-2.829664_pt1 | contig 17908 bp, 21 predicted proteins | sample MGYA00580634_ERZ773046 | MGnify/ENA primary metagenome ERZ773046 (study PRJEB29015, sample SAMEA2738127) | human oral metagenome | biome: human oral; feature: human-associated habitat; material: saliva | place: China | collected 2159 ... | reverse complement strand
TGAACGAGATTGGTCGTATGACAATGTACGAGTATGACTTGTTGATGACTGGAGTGTTGTTAAGAAAGCAAGATGAAGATGAACTCTTACATCGGTCTGCTTGGCTAACTAGACAGGTAGAGGCTACTAAATCGGACGGTAAAACTCCTTTATACAAAAAGTACAGTGATTTTTATAAGAAAAAAGATACTAATAAACAAAAGTATCAGCTCTCAGACAAAGAGAAAGAACTCTTACTGAGAGCGAATATGTAACGAAAGGAGGTATATAATGGCAGAAACTTATTCAGTTGAAGCGGTGCTTACTGCTGTAGATAAGGGAATGAGTTCTACTTTGAACGGATTGCAAAAAGCAATTAACGGGCTTCAAAAGTCGTCATCCGCTTTTGATAAGATTTCAGAAAAGAGCGGTTCGATGTTTAAATCAATGCTTGGTGCTGAACTTGTTGGTTCAGCAATTAAATCCGCTTTTGGAAGTGTCAAAAGTACAATGGGCGAGATGGTCGGAGAGTTGAATAGTTCAAAAAAGGCTTGGGATACGTTTGACGGAAACCTCAGCAAGTTGGGTTGGGGGAAAGACCAAATCAACGAGGCAAAAGAGGCTATGCAGGACTATGCAACTAAAACTATCTACTCAGCCTCAGACATGGCGAGTACATTCTCTCAAATGGCGGCAATCGGTCGGAACGATAGTAATGAACTTGTAAAAGCTATGGGCGGTCTTGCTGCATCCGCTGAAAATCCTAAACAAGCGATGAAATCTCTTTCTCAACAAATGGTCCAAGCACTAGCTAAACCGAAGCTTACTTGGCAGGACTTTCGAGTTATGATGGAACAAGCTCCAGCAGGTATGAGCGAAGTTGCCAAACAAATGGGGTTGTCCCTTAATGAATTGATTACAAAAATTCAAGCAGGGGAAGTCAAAACAGACGACTTTGCGGAGGCGTTTAAACGTGCAGGGGCAACCATGCAGGATATGGCGACTCAATACAAGACGATTGACCAAGCTATGGACGGATTGAAAGAAACACTTTCAAACAAACTCAAGCCAGCGTTTGACACGTTATCTAAAGCAGGTATCAAGGCGCTTGAGGCAATCATGAATCAGCTCGATAAGGTTGATTTTAATAAACTAGCCTCAGGGATTGAGAGTTTTGTAAGCAAGATTGATTTTGAAGCAGTAATTGAGAAAATAACCTCATTCGTTGGTTCTGCTGTTGCTAAAATCAAAGAATTTTGGCAAGGTTTCTCAAATACAAGTGCGATTTCTGATTTTAAACAAGCATTGAGCGAAGTTTGGGAAGCTGTCAAGAAAGTATTTTCATCACTTTCTGGTGGCGATGTGGCATCATTTGGAGAAAAGATTGGTAAAGGATTGTCAGTAGCTTCCGAAGCGATAAAAGCTTTCGCTAAAGTAGTTCAAAGTCTAAGTCCCGAACAAATTCAAGCAATCGCTAAAGCTTTTATTGGATTTAAAGTTGCACAAAGGGCAATAAAACCCGTAGTAAGTGCATTAAGCGGACTAAGCAAAGTAGTTGGTGGAGCTAAGGCTGTTTTTAAAGGCTTGGATAATGCCGTAAAAGTAGGAAAAGCCTTATCTGGAATTGCTAAAGGTTCTAAAGCCGCTAGTTCCGCCTTAACATTCCTGTCAGGAAGTTCAAAACTTGCTAAAGGTGCAATGACCGGATTGAATATCTTTAGTAAGGTGGGCGGATGGATTGGTTTGGCAGTTAAAGCAATAGCTGCTTTCCTCGGTCCAGTCGGTTTAGTGATTGCTGCAATCGTGGCAATTGGTGCAGCGTTCGTCATTCTATGGAATAAAAGCGAAGGTTTCAGAAACTTCTTTAAAGGTTTATGGGACGGCATTGTCGACATCGCTTCGAAAGCTTGGGAAGGTATTAAAAATGCTTGGAATGGCGTTGGCGAATGGTTTTCTAACCTATGGAACAGCGTCAAAGAAACGGCTTCAAATGTTTGGAATAGTTTCCTAGAGACGGCTAAACCAGTAATAGAGGCTATCAAGAACGCATGGAATAGCATTACAGAGTTCTTTTCTGGACTTTGGAACGGCATTACAGAGTTTGCTTCGAATGTTTGGAACAGCTTTGTAGAAGGTGCACAACCAATTGTGGAAGCATTGATGAACGTATGGAACGCATTAACAGAGTTCTTCTCAACATTATGGGACGGAATTGTTTCGATAGCGAAAACGGTTTGGGATAGTGTTGTCGAAGTAGTAAAAACAGTTGTTGAGACGATTAAGAACGTATGGAACGCATTAACAGAGTTCTTCACTAATCTTTGGAATGGCATTGTAGAGGTTTCTACAGGCGCATGGAATGGCTTTGTTGAATTTATAACGCCAATCATTGAAACGCTCAAAGGTTTGTGGAATGGTTTTGTTGAGTTCATGACTGGTATCTGGAACGGGATTGTAGAGGTCGCTACGACTGCTTGGAATTTACTTACTCCTATTGTTGAAGCGGTTTGGACTGCTATTCAAACATTTATCTCAACTGCTATCGAAAATATTAAAACTGTCATCTCAACAGGAATGCAGATTGTTCAAGCGACATGGGACGCTGTTTGGAATGTATTTACTACAATCGTTCAGACTGTATGGACGGTCATTTCAACGGTTATTTCAACAGTCTTGAATGTGATTGCTGGAATTATCAACACGGTTACCGCTGTAATCAAAGGAGATTGGAGTGGTGCTTGGGAGGCAATCAAAGGAATTGCAAATACTGTTTGGGAAGGTATCAAAACAATCGTTTCAACAGTTATCAATGCAATTAAGGACATCATTAGTGCCGTTTTAGGTGCGATTAAGAATACCGTATCAGCAATCTGGGAAGGTATTAAGAGCATTTTCACAACAACAATCAATGCGATTAAAGAAACTGTGGTGAATGTCGCAAACGCCTTGAAGGAAGGTTTCTTGGGTGCGATGGACGCACTTAAGGGCGGAGTTTCAAGTGCTATTGAGGCAATCAGTGGTTTCTTTGGCAGATTATGGAACATTGATTTAAGCGGTGCAGGTCGTGCGATTATGGACGGTTTCCTCGGTGGTTTGAAAGCTGCTTGGAGTGCAGTTACTGATTTCATCGGGGGCGTTGCTAACTGGATTGCAACACATAAAGGTCCTATCTCTTATGACCGCAGATTGCTTATACCTGCTGGTCAGGCTATCATGGGCGGTTTCAATAGAGCTTTAATGAGCGGATTTGAAATTGTCAAAAGCAACGTGTCTGGAATGGCTGGCGGTATTCGTTCAATGTTCGATGACGCAGGTTCTAGAGTTTCAGCAATGTCAAATGCGTTGCAGGGTGATTTCTCTAACAACGTATCTGGCACATTATCAGCTACTTACGAAGTCAACCAGACAAAAGAGCCAGCGGTTATTAACCTCACTCTCGGTTCTAATGATTTCAGAGCCTTTGTTTCAGATATTTCAAACGTCCAAAATAAAGAGGAAAGGATAAGATTGAAGGCTTCAAGCCTTTAATGGTGGTTTAAATGTATACTTTTAATGATACAACAAAAGGCACACCAACATTTAATTCTGGTTTAGAAGTTCAATTTGGTGGAGTAAGCCTCAATCAAGAAATGAATAACGAGGACGGAACGTTCTTTGTGGCAAACACCACAGGGCGTGACGTCCTTGATTTTCATCATGAAACAGCGAATATAAAAGGTCGAGATGGTCAATATCTCTATGGCGCCACTTATAAAGAGCGTGAAATTGAGGTACAGGTCAGATTAACAGGATTTACTAATTTAGGCATGCGTAGACAGTACGAGCGTTTAAACCGCCTATTGTTTTCCCGTCAAGCTAAAAAATTAGAGTTTGGCGATGATGGAGAGAGATATTACAAAGCTATCTTTTCAAAAGTTAAGAAGCCTGAGCTAGAAGATGCAAATGATACAGTTATCAAGTTGCATTTTATTTGTTATGACCCATTTAAATATACTGAGCCTAAAAGTACTGGAAGCAACAAGGTAACTTATAACGGTGACTTTCCAACAGAGCCTATTTTGTATCTTACAACTAAAGAAGGTTCTGAAATTCGCATCTTACACCTTGAAACTCAAAAATATATCAGATTAAAAGCTACTTACGTTCAAGATTCAAGTCTGGTAATTAATTGTGAAACTAGAGAAATCACGTTAAATGGCCGAAACGAGTTAATGAATTTTGATGTGGTTAACAGTCGATATTTCAAACTTCAAAAAGGCGTGAATACATTCCAAGTTGAGGGCGCTACATTGAATGATATCCAGTATAAAGAGGTGTTTGCATGATTTATTTATTCAATCAAACAGAGGAACTGATTGATGTAATCGATGAAGCGAGCCTTGCGGATTTTACACATACGATAGAATTGAATCAATTTGATAGAGCAAGTATTGAAATCCCTGTAGATTACAAGCCTAACATTATCAAAGAAGCCCAGTTTTTCGGTTTTCAATCGAGAGACGGGGCTTTTTGCTTATTCAGAATTTCTGAAAAGTCCTATGATATTGGATTGTATATACAAGGTATAGACAGAGCTGAAAGTGACTTACATTCATTCATCATCGAGAATAAGCGTCCTAAGGGAACCGCTGAACAAGTATTGAGTGGAATTTTAGAAGGAACAGGCTATCAATTAGGAAATGTAGACGGCTTGACTAGAACAGGGAAATTGAGTTTCTACTATATTTCAGTTCGTCAAGCGCTCGTTAAAATAATTGAGTCATACGCTTGCGAGTTCAAGGTTAGATATACCTTTGTTGAAAACAAGATAATCGGACGATACATCGACTTGAATCAACGCTTCGGGCGTGTTACAGGTCATCAATTCGAGTATGGCACTAACATTCTAGACGTAACCTATGAAGAATCGTCTGATGATGTTGTAACGGCTCTTATCGGTCGTGGTAAGGGTGAACAAAGCACGGATGAGAACGGCGAAGCTACGGGCGGTTACGGTCGAAGAATCCAGTTTAAAGATGTTGTTTGGTCGGTTGAAAATGGAGACCCCGTTGATAAACCATTGGGACAGAATTATGTAACGAATGAATTAGCTAGAGACGTCTACGGATTACATCAAAATGGCGTTATTAAGCATCGTTTCGGTGTATATATCAATGAGAATATTGAAGACCCTGTCGAGTTATTAAAAGCGACTTACAAAGAGTTACAACGCTTATCCGTTCCAATCGTTACGTTTAAAGCTAATCTTTTGGATTTAGCCAATGCGATTGAGCAAGATATTTGGATTGGTGACAGCGTTGGAATTGTAAGAGACCAGATAGGAATCGCTTTTGAAGCTAGAATCCATAAATTGGTCATTGATAAATTGGATAATAACCGTTCAGTCGCTGAATTAGGCGATTATCAAACTCTTCAATCTAAAGACCGTGCAAGTCGTCAACAAGCTATTAGAGAGGCTGTTAGTGGTTTTAGTGAATCACTATTCGAACAATCTATTGCGAATGAAGTTGAAAGACGTAACAAGGAGATTGACGAAAAGGTTCGTATTATACAACTTGAGATTGATAACGTTGTAAAAGAATACAAAAACAAAGCTGAAGATTTCAGCGCTAAAATCCATGAAGAAGTGGAGAAAGAGCGTCCTGAGTTCTTGAAACGTATTCGTGAAGAACTAATGAGCGGTGCGGACTCTATAGCGGAACTCAGTAAGAAGCTAGAACAGGTCAGCGAGACCGCAAGAATAAATGCAGGACTGATCGGCGGAGACGGGACAGCTATCTACAACAAAAACCGTCTCAACGGTAGCACGGCTAAGAAAATAGCCTACGGTACTGATTTTGTCGAAGTCGGACATAATGGAGATGGCTTTGAACTAGGTAAGCAGTACGTTATAAGTTGGTCAGCAACATGTACGGTTTACGGAAAGACAGACGTTACTGTGATAGTCAAGAAGAATCCGTTCTATGGCGGACATGTTCATTTTGAGCCTGCTAATCCACACTTGCCAGAGATTGACAAAGACTTAACTCAGAAAGAGGAACAGGTACTGTCGGTTTATAACGGTACCTATAAACTGACTTTTTCAGGCGACTGGTATAAGAACGCAGTTCAATTTGCGACGGTTGATAATCGAACCAATCGAATTGAGTTTGAACCTGTCTATAAGACGGTTGCTGACGGGCAAAATTCAATATTTGACGGAAGTTGGAACGAGAGTCCAACATTTATTTTTGACGGAGGTGTAGCATGACAGAAACAATTCCAATTAGAGTACAGCACAAACGAATGACAGCGAGCGCTTGGGCAAATAGCCCTCTTATTCTACTCGATGGAGAGTTAGGTGTTGAAAGCGACACAGGAAAGGTTAAGGTTGGGAATGGAAGTGACAGATTTTCAGCCTTGCAATATCTAACAGGACCAAAAGGAGATAAGGGAGAGCGTGGCGAAACGGGACCAAAAGGTGCGGATGGAGTCATGCGGTTTGAGGAGCTTACAAGTCAACAAAGAGAATCGTTAAAAGGCGCGCCAGGTCCAGCAGGGCCAACAGGGCCTAGAGGGGCAGACGGTGCGCCAGGGCAAAAAGGAGACGTTGGGCCTCGCGGAGAACAAGGACCTATCGGTTTAACTGGTCCTAAAGGGGCAGACGGTGCAAGAGGTGCTCAAGGACCAGCAGGACCAACAGGACCTAGAGGAGCAGACGGTGCTCCAGGTCAAAATATTATTAATCAGAACGGTGGACAACCTCTAAAATATTGGTTCGGTTCCAAATCTCAGTATGACGCACTTTCTACTAAAGATAGCACTACTATCTACGATGTATACGAGTAGGAGGTAGTATGGCTAGAGAAGGAATTTATGTAGGAAACAAGGAAGTTACTCATCGTTATATCGGTACAAGGCTTGTTTGGGTGAAAATAAGACTGTTATTTAGTGGTGACGTATCAATAAATTATGATAGTCATAATAAACAAATAACACTGAATAAGGATTTTTCACAAAAAAATATAAGAACTGTTGAGATAAACGGGAAAGAAATTTCGGTTTCTAAAATCGAAAACAAACAGGGGAAAACTTATGTAACTTTCACTGAGTCCCTAGAAGAATTTGAACGAAAAACTGGATTTAACCGATATCGAAGTTTTTACGGTTCAATTCCTATAAAAGTTTACGGAGGGTAACAAATGGACATCACTATTCAAAACGTACGTGCGCCAGCACTTGAGCATAACGGGCGATATTATAAAGTGTTCCAACCACGTACACGCGATGAACTGTTAAAGCTTCATCACATGGGGTGCACTGGAGATACAGTGATAACTGATATTCAGTTAGAGCAGGGAGATTTTCCTACTAGTTTTGTGGAACCTGCAGTTACGCAACGTACTTTATCCGGACTCTTTAAGGATTTACGTTCTATTGAACTTGAGTTAAGAGATGAAAAAAGTACGCTTTGGAGCAAAATCCAGAAAAGCAACCAAGGAGCATTGACTCAGTTCTTCGATACGAATGTTAAGAGTGCTATTGCACAAACTGCTAATGAAATCAGACAGGAAGTGCGAGACGCCTCTAACAGTGCTAGGGTTCAAGTGACATCGGAAGGTGTGACCATCGGCTCTACTACATTAACGGGCGAACAGTTAGCCTCTACCATTTCAACAAGCCCTAGAGGAGTTGACATCATCGCCCCTAAAATCAAGGTTAAGTCCGAAATGATTGTGGATGGTGCGATAACCGCAAGCAAGATAGCTGCAGGGTCTGTGACTGCCAACGCATTAGAAGTTGGCTCGGTTACGGCAGATAAAGTTAAATTCGATACTGCATTCATTCAACGGTTAGTATCGCAACAAGCATTTATCGATGAATTGTTTGCTAAAAATGCAACGATTACAAAGATACAGAATGTTGATTTCACGGGGAACAACATCAAGGGTGGTCGCATTTCCTCACTCAATGGAAATACTACGTTTGACTTGCAAACAGGGCAAATTGATATGAATTCTCCAGGCGTCGGGATAAGAAACCAATTTCCAGGTCGTCCATTACAGTATCTTGCATTCGGTTCTGGTAACATCAACGGTGTTGACGCATCGTATACAGCTCTATTGAGTAATCGAAACGGATTACAACAGTTTGACCACACATCAGCAGGCCTTCAAATCTGGAATGGACGAACTGGGAGCAACATTCAAAGTGCTATCAATATGTACGGCCAAAGAATAACATTTAACCAGAGTGCGCAAGCTGGATTGAAAGAAATAGCTATTGATACGGGCAACCACAGTATTACTGGTGTTGATGAAATTGTTATCCAAGGTGTCCGATTATCGTATATCTTAAATGACATTTACGATAATTTCAGAAACCTTGGAGCAGTAGCTGGCAATTACAGCCGTGGCTATTATCAAAACTGGAAATAAGAAAGGGACAAAATGAACACACAAGACAAAGTTATTAACGACTTAGCAATTCAATTAGCAAATAAAACGATTGAGTGCGCAAATTACAAGGCTTTATATGAAGAAGCACAGGAGCAAATCCAACAATTACAATCAGATAAAGAAAAGGAAGAATGATATATGACATTTAAAGTTATCAACAAATATTTACAAGAAAACAACCGCACATTCGTTGCAATTCGTCAAGAATCACCATATACGGCTTTTGACCGTGTATTAATTGGAAATCGTGTGAACGAATCAGACGAGGAATTAATTAAGGCGGTTATTGGACAAGTGACTACTGAATTCAACCCAGCGGAGGGAGTTAAGAAACTTCAAGAAGATTTACACACCCAAGCGGAAGATTACGAGCAAAAACTTGCTGAGAAAGATGCAAAAATTGCGGAAGTGAAAGCAGTAGCAGATTGGGCTGTATTAGCTCGTGTTACTGACACAGATAACCCACTAGACCCGACTGTTTTCAAACGCGGTCTTGAATTGGTGGACCCTGCTAAGACTGGTAAGACTTACCAACCACAAGAAATTTTCACGCTTGAGAATCCAAACCACGTTGAAAAATATCAAGAAGGTAAACGTGTTATGGTTCAAGTAAATGAAGCGTTCACTTACCAAGGGCAGACTCTCGAAGAACTCGCAACACTTGAACAAAACGGTAAACTAGGCATCTGGAAGTGGACAGAGCCAAAACGAGAAAATCCATCAAGCGATTTAGACACTCAGCCAGTACAATAGACCCCTGCTTTATGAAAGGGTGGTGGTTTAATATGGATTTTTAACTTTAATTGATAAACTCACGCCCGTTTTAATTGTGATTATTCCAAGCTATTTTTCGCTCAAAAGTACGCAGAATACAAAAGAAACTGAAAAACAAATCAATGCCCTTTCAGACAAAATCGGTGGGCTTGAAAAATCAGTAGGTGAAATCAACGAAATTGGGCGAGAAAATCGTGATAATCTTTCACTCATCGGAAAAGGTTTGCAACGATTACAGCGTTTTCGATTACAAGAAAACTTAAAAAAAGCAATTAGGCGCGGGTGGACAACTCAACATGAAATCGAGGAACTTTCAAGGCTCTATGAGAGTTATGTTGAATTGGGAGGAAATGGCGCCATAAAAATATTGTTTGAGAAGTTTCTCAAACTAGAAATTTCGGAGGAAAGATAATGGACAAAATTAACTGGAAAGTACGAGTATTAAATAAAACATTTTGGCTAACGTTAGTGCCAGCTTTAGCACTGTTGCTACAAACGTTTCTAGCTGTATTTAACGTTCGTTTAGAACTAGGCGAAACAATCGATAAATTATTGGTATTTATCAACGCTTTATTCGTTGTGTTAGTTATCGTTGGAGTAGTGAACGACCCTACAACTGCTGGTCTGACTGACAGCACTAGAGCGCTTAAGTATCAAGAACCGAACGAAGATTAAACTAAGGAAAGGAAGTCTATAAGGCTTCCTTTTTATTTTGTGCGAAAGGGGGATAATCTTTGAAAAAAATTATTAAACGACAAGCAGGCGTTTGCGCCAACGTCCGAGATAATGTTTACAACATAAAAGAGGAATTCTATTCTCACGATAAGAATAACGCATTTATCGAGTTACAGTTGAATGGAGTCAATGTTGAAAAAATCATTGTGTTATTTCACTTCAAAACGACAAATCGTTTCTTAGAAGTGGCTGGAAACGTGACAGGCAGCATTGCTGAAGTTCCATTTGATACTAGCTTAATTACAACGGATGAAATTGTGTACGGCTATGTATACGCTGAGAAAGTGGAACAATCTGCTGACATTTTAAAATTCTCTTTTGGCGTTCGTGTATCAGAAATTGACAAGCACAGCGAATTACCAATCATTGAGAAAGACACAAAACGCATCATAGCAATAACGGATATTGTTACAAAGGCTGAATTAGAAGAGGCAATCAAGAATATCCATGTTGAGGGCGTAACCTTTGACGATTCTGAAATCTTACGACGGTTACAAGCACTTGAAACGAAACCAGAAATTGATACTAGCTCATTCGCTACTAAGCAAGAACTGGGAAACAAAGTTGAACGTGCTGAAATTGAGCAAATTTCAAGTGAAATTGAGTCTTTAAAGGCAAAGACAGATAAAGACACCGTCTATGATGATACAGCCCTCAGAGAGCGTGTATCAGCTTTAGAGAGCAAGCCTAGTATTGATACAAGTTCATTCGCTACAAAAGAAGAGTTGCGGACTATCTCGTTAACACCAGGTCCAAAAGGAGATAAAGGCGAAACTGGGGAACGTGGTCCTCAAGGTCCAGAAGGTCCTAGAGGTGCAGACGGGCTTCAAGGTCCAATCGGTCCTCAAGGTGTTCAAGGCGAACGAGGACAAGACGGACAAGCAGGTCCAAAAGGAGAGCGTGGGGAACAAGGTCCAATCGGTCCTACTGGTCCTCAAGGTCCAATCGGATTGACTGGTCCTAAAGGTGCGGACGGAGTAGGCATTCCTCAAAAGCTAACTTTAAACGGAAACACGCTTATTTTGTCAGACGGTGGCGGAAGTGTTAACCTACCAACTACAAGCGGGACAGGTACGCCAGCTAATGAGTACGAAATTCACGGAACAGGCTTTCCTGAAAGAAAAGTATCGGCACCAGTCGGCACGACATACGTTGATACAGCAGTAACAAACGGTGCTTTGAAATGGATAAAACGACGTGGAAACGGCAACGAGGGTTGGGAAATTTTAATTGGCGATACTGGTTGGAGAAATCTTAACATCGTTTCAAAACTTGGAGGCTCATATTTAAAGGTACGACGCAAAAACGATACAGTTACGTACCAGTTTGGCGGTTTAAGTTGGGGTTGGTTTGGTATTGTTAGACGTGGCGGACCAGGGTATCAATTACAACCATCAGACCGTGAAAGGAATGTATTCATTCTAGGACTAGGCGGCATTCCTGTTGGTTTTCGTTCTGAGGCGTCATTGATTGGCGGAATTTACAACGACAAGGGCACACCTTATGGAACGTGGTATTTGGGAGGCGCAGGCGATAGTAACATGTTACGCTTTCAATTTACCGACCCTGTTCCGACAGATAGGGACATCGGAGATATTCGTGTAAGTTCTATTTCGTATTTAACGAGTGAACCGTGGCCAGTAACATTGCCATAATTTAAGGAGGAATATATAAATGGAAATTGATACAAGTAGATATAGAGAGGGATTACCTCAAATCGGTTATGCACCTTATCGTCAAGTTCACGCGCATTCAACAGGAAATCCAAATTCAACAGCACAGAACGAAGCAGACTACCACATGCGTAGACCTGTAGAATCTGGATTTTTCTCACACGTCGTAGGAAATGGACGCGTAATGCAAGTAGGTCCCGTCAATCAAGGTGCTTATGACGTTGGTGGTGGTTGGAACGCCGAAGGTTACGGACAGGTAGAATTAATCGAAAGTCATTCCACAATGGAAGAATTTATGACGGACTATCGATTGTATGTAGAGTTATTACGTAACCTAGCCGATGAAGCAGGTATTCCTAAAACACTCGATTCAGACGATTTAGAAGGTATTAAAACACACTACTATTGCACGTATAATCAACCCAACAATTACAGTGACCACGTAGACCCTTATCCTTATCTTGCTAAGTGGGGTATTAGTCGTGAACAATTCAAACATGATATTGAATACGGTTTAGGTGAAGTTAAAGAAGGATGGCAAAAGAATGCTACTGGATGGTGGTATCAAAGCAAAGACGGTAGCTATCCTAAAGATAAATGGCAATACATCAACGGCGTGTGGTATCTATTCGATGCTAGCGGTTATTGCGTCCTAAATAAATGGGTTAAACGTGCGAATGCATGGTATTGGCTTGATAGTAGCGGTGCTATGGCTACTGGATGGAAGAAGATTAACAACGAATGGTATTTCTTCAAAGCAGATGGAGAAATGGTAACAGGATGGGTTAAATACGCAGACGAATGGTACTATTTAAACACGACTAACGGCTTCATGGAATCTAATGCTTTTGTTAAAGGCAAAGATGGATGGTACTATATCAGTGAAGACGGAACGATGGCAGAAAAGCCTGAATTTACGGTTGAGCCTGATGGGTTGATTACAGCTAAAGAAATGCATAAATAATTAATAATAAAGCCTACCTTTCGGGGTAGGCTTTATTTTTTTTGCATTTTTTCAAATTATTTTTAAGAAAAGTGTTGACAATATATCGCATATGTTATATAATAATAAATGTAAGGGAGATACCCTTAACAATAAAGAAAGGAGTAAAATATGAGAAGATTGGCAAAGAAAAGGCCACTCAAAATGAAGCTAAAACAAAGTTTCAAAATCAGACTCAACTTGTTTATCTTCTTCTTCGAGTGGACGATTGAGTGGGGCGAATAGCCCCTCTCGATTGCCTATATCTTATCATAAAAATAACGATTATGAAAGTAACATTTAAAAAAGGGTGGCAACCTTTCGATTGGAAAGCATTTGTTGCATGGCTTATCTTTATTGGATTAATAGTGTGGTTTATATTTAAGTAGGTGATTATATGAAAGTAGATACAGAAAAAATAGAATGGTTATTAAAAAATGCTACACAATATGATATTGCAATAAATACGGGGGTTGCACAATCCACAATATCTAACATTGTAAACGGTAAGAGAGAATTAAAAAACTTAACTATCGAGGTAGGGGCTAAGTTAACGAGTTACGCAATTGAAAAACAACGTTCCGTATCTGTTCCGCGGAACGTACAAATGACGGAAGACGAGGACAGATAAAAACGTTGTTTTGATTATGAAATACAAACGAGCGCAAACGAGGGAAAATAACCAAAACGCCCTCCTGAAACGTATACCTAGGCTAGAAACGCTATTAAAACGGCGTTTCTAGTTTTTTTGTTCCGCGAATGTTCCGCGGGTTAAAATTTCTTTGATTTTTTGAGCCTCTGTTACCCTCATATCGTCTAAAATGTGAGCGTATGTTTTTAGAGTTATATTAGCGTCCGCGTGGCCTAGTCTTCGGCTTACTGTTAATAGTTGGACGCCTTGCGATAAAAGTATACTAGCGTGTGTATGACGCAATGCGTGAAACGTTACGACCTTTTCTATACCAGCACGTTTTAAAGCGTGTTCTAGTGTTTTATTTACCGCGTTATTAGACATTCGAGTAAATACGCGTTCATTATTCCGTGGTAGTTGGTTTAACAAGTCTAGTAATTCGCGGTTAACCTCTATTGTCCGCTTGCTATTCTTTGTCTTTCCGTCCGTGAAATCATTCGTATAGTGGTAGTCAAAACCTTTCTCTATTCGTATAGTACAATTCTCAAAGTCGATACAGTCCCATGTTAATCCTAAACATTCGCCAAAACGCGCCCCTGTATACATACCTAGCAAGATGACGTAACGCGCTGTAAATTCGGGTTGTAGCCCGTCCATAATAGCCTCATGCAACGCGTTAAATTCCGTATAACTTAAATGTTTTATTTCCTCGTCCTTTGTCCGCTCGTCGTTACCTTTAATTACAACCGCAATAGTAGGGTCATAAACCAATATTTTCGATTGTATCGCGTGCTTTATACAAGCCTTTACGTAATCATGATATTTCTTTACGGTAGGTTTAGAGCGGGTGAGGGCAAGAGTATTTAGAAATTGTTGGTAATTATCTATTGTTATATCTTTTAATGGCACGTTGTAATATTCCCGGACGTAAGCCGTTATAGTTTTCAAACGTCGCATACTCTTATACGCAATAGTTCCGTCTTTATACAATTTTGCCCAATTTTCCATATAGTCCGCGAGTAACATTTTTTCTTTACTAAAGTTCTTACCTTGTAACATTTCATTCTCGCGCAATATGGACGCGTCGCGGGCTTCGGCTTTAGATTTAAAACCGCCTTTAGAAACGGCTTTTTGTTTCCCGTTTTCGTAATAGTAAACCTTGTAAGTCCATGTTTTCCCGCGTTTGTATATACTAGCCAATTTTAACACCTCTTTTTTATCGAACGTATGTTCTTATTATTTTAAAATAAATAGCCTCTATATTCACTAGGCTATTTATTAAATATATTCGCGCATATCTTCTTTGATACCGTACACCGTTTTCAATACGTCGAATGTTTCCGCGTATTGTGAGTAGTGTTCGTTGTATAGTTCTATCATGAGTTCCGTTGCGAAAATATCCGCCTCTGTTTCTAGTTTACCTTTACCGCCGTAATGAGCCGAGTATAGCCCGTTTAGGCCGTAATGGTTTAAAGCGTGGTATAACTCATGAGCGCAAACAAGATACTTTAAGTTGCTATCTTTTAACTTTCTATTTATCCATATTAAAGGCTTATCGTCCGGAGTAGACAATAACAACCCTTTTATTTTTCCCGGTAAACATTTAAACTCATACTCTATACCTTTTTTGTCCGCAATATCGAACGGGTTAGCCGTGCCGTGTTCGCGGACTATGTTTTTAATATCCAATCAAAAACCCCCTTTTTTATTATCTTTTATTCGTTCCCATAACATAGCCTTTATCATGGCGTCTAGTTTAATTTTATCTTCCTCGGACAATTCAACGCCGTTATACGTCATAGCGACACCGTTACGTTTTAAAGCCTCGTCAAATATTATTAAGTCTTCATCAGTAGCCCATTTAGGTACATTTTTACCTAACAAATAATCAATAGACACGTTAAAGTATTGAGATACCTTTTTTAACATTTCGTTGTTAGGTTCCCTTGCACCTCTCTCATAATGTGAGATAGCTACATTAGAAACATTAAGAACCTTTGCGAGTTCCGACTGACTCAAACGTCTTTCCTCGCGTAACGCTCGCAAAATTTCGCCAAATTCCATATATAGCCCTCCTTTCTTTCTCGTTTGTATTTCAATGGTATTATATTGTACTTTTAACGGATAGTAAATATTTTTTAACAAAATGTAAATAAAAGTGTTGACATTAACAAAATGTTAATATATAATAGGCTCATAGATAAGACAAGGAGGCGAAAGAATGAACGAGAAACTTATCGAAAAACGAGGAGAAAGGAGTCAAACAACAGTAGCGAACGCGGTCGGTATTAGCGTACCTTACTATAACATGATTGAAAGAGGTAAACGCGTACCACCTTACAGAATTATGAAAAAAATAGCCGACTACTATAACGTTAAACCGGACTATTTTTTTTACAAGAAAGTTTAACATAATGTTAAATGATAGGAGGAACAATGCAAGAAACAGAATTTAAGGAGTTATTTTTTAAAGCGTTTAAAAATGACCGAGAAAAACTGAAAGAGTGGTTACAGATACAAACGGCACCACTTACGACTAGAGAGCTATGCGACGCGACAAAGATAAATATAAACAGTTGGTACAAGTCGAATGTAAGGAACGCGCCGGAGGTAGTGGCGCTAAGAGATAGAGTTACAAATAAAAGCGTAATCTACAAACCCGAGGCGGTCGAGGTAGTAGCTCGATTATGGAAAGAGGAAAAGAGAAAGAAAGGAGATAAAACAGCATGACAAGAGCGCAACTAGAGCAAGAACGCAAACAAAAAGTAAGAGTGATGAAAAGAAACGTATTAAAAGCGTTTATCAGAAAATACCTCAAATTTTTAGGGTTTCTAGCTTTTGTACTATTAGTTAACTTGTTTATCGGTTATTTAGCGCTAGGGGCGCAAGAACAGCAAGTAAGAGAGGCGGAAAGTTGGAAGAATGGCACGTATGTATATCCGCAATAAAAAAGCCAACGCGGGCACGTTGACTTTTTAAAAATACTAACTAAGGAGATTATACCATGAATAGCTACGAAATGAAATTGCACAGCCAATATTTAGAGCCGGAAGACTCAAAGAGTTACGGAAAAGATTGGAACGGAAACGACATTTACGATGGGGACGAATATTTTGACATAGACGGCGAACTCGTAAAAGTGGAAGAAGCCGAGGAATATTTAAGAACCGTATACGTAACACGAACAGCGGGGGAATGATAGGAAATGAAATTACATGAAAAATTATTAGCAATTCAAACGAAACTAAAAGCGCCTAAAGGGCAATATAACAAGTTCGGAAATTTTAATTATAGGAGTGCCGAGGATATTCTCGAGGCGGTTAAGCCGTTAAACGCGGAACAAGGGGTACTACTAACCATTACGGACGAAATCAAAGAGGTAGGCGGGCGTATTTACGTGGTAGCTACCGCGACAGTATCAGACGGGACGGACGAATTAAAGGTAAGCGCGTTTGCTAGAGAGCCGGAAAATAAAAAAGGAATGGACGATAGTCAAATTACAGGGGCGACCTCATCATACGCTAGAAAATACGCGTTGAATGGTTTATACGCTATCGACGATAACAAAGACGCGGACACGGACGAACACAAACAGCAACAAGAAAACGCGCCTAAGAAACAACAAGGACAAAAGCAACAAGCACAAAAACAGCAACAAGCAAAGGAACCAACGGAACAAGAATTACATGAGCTAGTAGAAAAGTATGTACGCAATATTGAGGCGCTAGGTGTTGACCGTGCGAAATTAATCGAGTTTGTATGTAACAAACATAGCGTCGGAAACTTGTTTGACCTAAAACCTAATATTTTGGTAGGAGAGCTAAAGGCTATTTATTTAAACAAAAAAGGACAAGCAGAAAATAAAGGAGAAAAAACGAAAACATGGTAACAGAATTAGCAAAGATTACGAATAATTTTGAAATCACTCAAAATCTAGCGGGCGAATACGAGGTAACTAATTACCAACTAATTTTAGACACTCTACAAGCATACGCGGAAAATATCGACGAGGTATTAGTCGTTACGACCGACGAAAACAGCGTTAACGGGGCTAAGGCTACAAAGAAAGAATTTAAAGAAATGACCGAGGCTATCGAGTTAGCTTTTGAAACATTCATGAAACAGATTGAGCCGGTAACAAAAGCCCGTTTAGATTTTAAACGCGTGTTTAAAAAAGCCGAGGCGAATATCGACGCTAAAATTAAGGACGTATACGTTGAGTGGATAAAAGAGGCGCTTTTTGAATACGGAAGACACGCAAGTATTGACGTAACCTATGAAATGCTAGACCAGAAAGCCTTTGCCCGTAAACAAACGAAAAAGAGCATTTACGAGGCGGTAGAAAAAGAGGTAATGCGAATTGAGGCGGAATACGCAAAAGAGGAAGAAGAACGACAAACGCTAATTAAATATTGCAAGAAAGCCGGACAACCTTACGAGGCGTTTATCCCTCTATTAGCTAATCAAGAATTAAACGACGTACTGAAAGCCGTTGACAAGGCGGAAGAACAACAGAAAGAACGCGAAAAGGCGGAAGAAGAACGACGCAAACAACAAGAAGAAAAAGCGGAAAAAGAAAAAGAGGCCCGCGAAACTATTATTGACGAAATCGTACCACAATTAGAGCCTACAACGAGCGCGGGAATGTGGACAGAAAACACCGCGGAACGTAAGGAATTATGGACTATTCAATTAT
>ERZ773046.923-NODE-923-length-17928-cov-12.544173_pt1 | contig 17928 bp, 17 predicted proteins | sample MGYA00580634_ERZ773046 | MGnify/ENA primary metagenome ERZ773046 (study PRJEB29015, sample SAMEA2738127) | human oral metagenome | biome: human oral; feature: human-associated habitat; material: saliva | place: China | collected 2159 ... | reverse complement strand
GAGAGCAGGAAGAGCAGTCCGGAGAAGACACCCATACGAGCTACACGTCTCAAGAGGCGCGAAGCATCCTGCTCGGGAGCTAACACGTAGTACAGGCCATAACCTACAGCCCCAAGACCATAGAGGACATCGAAGAGGCGATGCTCCGTGAGAGCCAGCGCAGCGCCCGAGATGATGAGCAGGACACTGACGATATAGAGGTACTTATACTTTACTTGCATAGAGCCTTAGTATTTAGTGCTGAGCTGCAGTAGCTGTGTCAGGAGCGAGGACGAAGACCTCTTCACCAGGCAGATGCATGTAGTACTGCTCACGGGCGATACGCTCGATATGCTCGCGGTTGTCACGGATATCGCTGAGACGAGCACTGTCTGCTTCATACTGCGGGAGATAGCGATTGTACTCCTCTTGGATAAACGCTTTGCGGCGCTGATTCTTCACATAGTGAAATAGACTATTGTTCCCTAAGAGGAAGGTGAAGATGAAGACAGCCACCCCAGCCAGGATATATCGGAGGGCTGGGTAGCGCTTATTACATGTCGCTATCGAGGTGAGGAAGCGCTGCAGGCGCTCCATAAAAGTGGGCTTAAGCTCGGTCATTATCTGTTGGCAGAGGGTCGCAATACGACACAATAATATAGTGCTAAAATACACAAAAGCGCAGACTTGTTCTTCTCACGCCTCAGACACCCCTCAGAACCCCACTTCAGAGCAATGGATATTAGCTCAGATATCTCGTCCTTCGCTCCTCGGATAAGGAGATGCTTTTCCTGCTCTTAGAGCCCTTTTTAACTGGTCCTCAAAAGTCCCTGTAACAACGGAACATAGAGCACTACACAGAAGGAGGAAAAACGAAGCAGTACTGGTAACCGATCTGACCAGTACTGGTCGCATCGCTAACCAGTACTAGCTGACTATGGTAACCAGTACTGGTTCGCGCGGTGACCAGTACTGGTTCATCTCCCCCCTTAGTTGGAGTGAGCTTACCTCCTGTATCTGAGCACCCTCTGGACGAACTGCAAGTATGCCCTATATATAGGTGATCGGGGGCTTGGCAAAGCAGGTACTAATTCGTAACTTAGCAGGAGAATTATACACGACTTCGCAAGAAGGGGCTTCCTCTATGAGTCCAATGATCGTGCGGAGCCTGACCACAATGAAGCGACACTTAGCATGAGTTACCTCAAGTTCGACCGCCGACTCATGGCCAACCTCGATGAGTCCACCCAGCGGGAGTACATACGTACCAACCGCAAGGGCGCCTATTGCTGCTCCAGCATCGTAGGCTGTAACACACGCAAGTACCACGGCGTCCTCGTCATCCCCGTCCCCGAACTCAGTGAGAACAACCACGTACTGCTCTCCAGCCTTGATCTGACGATCGTGCAGCATGGCGTGCCGTTCAACGTCGGTATCCATGAGTACGAAGGGGATATCTTCAGCCCCAAGGGGCACAAGTACATCCGAGAGTACAATGTCGACATCGCCTCCTCGACGACCTATCGTGTCGGAGGCGTGGTACTGCAGAAGGAGTTCCTCTTCTGCCACTACACCAATAGGATGCTGCAGCGCTACACGCTCCTTGAGGCCCACAGCCGCACGACCTTGAGACTCTCTCCCTTCCTTGCCTTCCGTGACGTAAAGATGCTCACGCATCGCAATGATCAGTACCACGGAGACTATGGTCAGGCTAAGTCGGGGGTCACCTTCTGCCTCTATCCAGGCTATCCTACGCTCTACCTCCAGCTATCGAAGGCTCATAACTTCGTCTCTGACCCACACTGGAATGAGCGTATCGAATATATCAAGGAGCGCGAGCGTGGCTACGAATACACTGAGGACCTCTACGTCCCCGGCTACTTCGAGGTCGACATCGAGGTCGGCGAGTCGATCTACTTCTCAGCTGGCGTCGAGGAAGCTGATCCCGACACCTTGGCTCAGCTCTTCGCTGAGGAGCGGAATATCCGCACCCCCCGCGATGACTTCCGTAGCTGTCTGCTGAATGCCGCTCTACAATTCTACTACCGCCCCGACGCTACACATGGCTACCTGCTGGCAGGCTACCCTTGGTTCGGTGTGCGCGCTCGCGACCTCTTCATCGCCCTCCCTGGGTGTACCATCTATGCCGATGCTCCAGAGCGCTTCTACCGCATCATGGACACAGTGCTCCCAGATATGCGAGCATTTATGCGACAGGAGGGCATCTCCAAGGAGATACGCAACATCAACGAGGGAGACATCGGTCTCTGGGCCATCTGGACGCTACAAGAGTATGCCCGCTGGTCCAGCCTCCCCGACATGGTCAGCCGCTATGGGGACTTCCTCGATGAGCTGATACACTATTATCTACGCAACGTACACCCCAACCTCCGCATCGATGATAACGGGCTGTGCGTGATGACGGGAGACGGGCGTCCCCTCTCATGGATGGATGCGAAGGTCAATGGTCAGGCGGTCGTCCGCCGTGAGGGCTATCTCGTCGAGGTCAATGCCCTGTGGTATAATGCCCTGTGCTTCTACCGCGAAGCCCTTCCCCAGAAATGGACACCTGAGCTCGAGGAGCTGCTGGGGCGTGTACAGCAGAGCTTCTGCGACACCTTCATCAATCAGCACGGCTACCTCTTCGACTACGTACACCCCCACTCCTCATGGCGTGACTGGAGCGTGCGTCCGAACATGGCCTTCGCCACCTCACTCCCCTACTCGCCTCTACCTAAGGCTACCCGTCGCTCCGTCCTCGAGATCATCACTCGTGAGCTACGCACGCCGAAGGGACTTCGCTCCCTGAGCCCAAAGAGCGACGGCTACCAGCCTCAGTGCCACGGCACGCAGTGGCAGCGTGAGCAGTCTTACTACAACGGCTCCGTATGGCCTTGGCTCCTCGGCCCCTACTTTGAGGCCTGCATCAAGCTCTACGGGCGCAGTGCTATCTCCTTCATCGAGAACACGCTCATCGGCATGGAGGAAGAGCTCCAGCAGCACGGCGTAGGCACCGTGAGCGAACTCTTCGACGGCAACCCACCCTTCAAGGGCCGTGGGGCCATCTCCTTCGCGATGAGCGTCGGAGAACTGCTTCGCTCACTTGCCCTACTCGAAGAGGCTAAGAGTAAGTACGACACACAGATCCTCCCCATAATTAGATACGAATGAAAGCGCTCATGTTCGGGTGGGAGTTCCCACCACACATCCTCGGTGGTCTCGGTACAGCCAGCTATGGCTTGACCCAGGGTATGGCAGCCCAGGGCGATATGGAGACGACCTTCGTCATCCCCCGCCCCTACGGCGATGAGGACAAGAGCTTCCTCAGGATCATCGGTGCGGGAGACACCCCCGTCGTCTACCGAGACGTCACCTATGACTACGTCCGTGATCGCCTCGAGGGGAAGATGGATCCCGAGCTCTACTACCGCCTACGGGATCATATCTATGCGGACTTCTCCTACCTACCGACGAATGACTTGGGCTGCTTTGAGTTCTCGGGGAAGTACCAAGACAACCTCCTCGAGGAGATCAACAACTACTCCATCGTAGCAGGTGTCATCGCTCGCAGTGAGCCCTTCGATATCATCCACTCACACGACTGGCTGACTTATCCAGCGGGGATCCATGCCAAGCAAATCACCGGTAAGCCCCTCATCGTACACGTCCACGCCACGGACTTCGACCGCAGTCGTGGCAATGTGAACCCCACGGTATTCGGTATCGAGATGGACGGGATGAACCACGCTGACCACATCATCACCGTCAGCGATCTCACCCGCCGTACCGTCATCGAGAAGTATCATCAGGATCCAGCCAAGGTCACGACCGTGCATAATGCGGTCACACCACTGGCACCCTCGATCCTCGCACTCCCCGACCGCCGAGGTGTCCGCGACAAGGTCGTCACCTTCCTCGGGCGTATCACTATGCAGAAGGGCTGTGAGTACTTCGTCGAAGCCGCAGCGAAGGTCCTGGAGCGCACACAAGACGTCCGCTTCATCATGGCCGGTAGCGGCGACATGATGGATGCGATGATCCGCCTCGCCGCAGAGCGCAACATCTCCGACCGCTTCCACTTCACGGGCTTCATGAAGGGCCAGCAGGTCTATGAGGTCTTCAAGGCCAGCGACGTCTACGTCATGCCCTCCGTCTCGGAGCCCTTCGGCATATCTCCCTTGGAGGCGATGCAGTGTGGAGTCCCCTCGATCATCTCCTACCAGTCAGGGTGCGCCGAGATCCTCAACTACGCCGTCAAGGTCGACTACTGGGATATCGACGCTATGGCCGATGCCATCTACGCACTTATCACCTATCCCGAGATGCACCGCTTCCTCAAGGAAGAGGGGCTTCGGGAAGTCAACAGCATTACTTGGGAGGCAGCTGGACGTAAGGTCCGCGCCATCTATGATCGCTACGTCCGCTAATCACTACACCGACATACCCGCTATCCGTTATGAAAAAGATATGCCTCTGCTTCCAGATACATCAGCCCTATAGACTGCGTCGCTATCGCTTCTTCGACATCGGGAACTCCCACTACTATACCGATGACTACCTCAACGAAGAGGTCTTCGAGCGCATAGCTGACTCGTGTTACATCCCTGCTAACCACATGCTCCTCGAGCTACTGAAGGCCTACCCCGACTTCCGTGTAAGCTTCTCGATCTCGGGTCTGGCTCTTGAGCAGATGGAGTACTACAAGCCTGCACTGATCGATAGCTTCAAGGAACTCGCTGCCACAGGGCGCGTGGAGTTCGTCGCTGAGACCTATGCGCACTCCGTCGCCTCGCTCTATGATCCCGTAGAGTTCAGGAATCAGGTACGCATGCAGCAGACGAAGCTACGCGAGCTCTTCGGTATCGAGCGCTCTCGCGTCTTCTGCAATTCCGAGCTCATCTACTCCGATGAGATCGCCAGCGAGGTGGCAGCAATGGGCTACGAAGGGATTATCACCGAGGGCGCTAAGCACATCCTCGGCTGGAAGAGCCCGAACTATCTCTACGATGCAGTTGTAGAGCCTCTCACCAAGCTCCTGCTACGCAATGCTCCTCTTTCGGAGCTGGTGACGAACCACTTCACCAACTACGGCTCTCCCGAGTATCCCGTCACCGCCGACAAGCTCCTTGGCCGAGTCAAGTGGCTTCCCGAAGGAGAAGACTTCACGCTCCTCTACATGAACTATGAGGTACTCGGAGCGATGCACCGCCGTGAGTCGGGGATCTTTGAGTTCTTCAAGGCGCTGCCTCTCTTGGCTCCCGACTATGGTGTGGGCTTCGCCACCCCATCAGAGCTGCTTGACGAGCATAAAGCCATCGCACCGCTTACCGTAGCTTCGCCTATCAGCTGGGCAGGAGAAGAGAAGAGTACCAACGAGTGGAATGGCAACATCCTCCAGCACGGCGCCCTCGAGAAGCTCCGTCAATGGGGCGAGCGTGTGCACGCTCTCGAGGATCGCAGCCTCCTACAGGACTGGCTCTATCTGCAGAGTGCCGACCACTTCTACTATATGAATACCATCAACTGGGGAGGCCATCCCTTCAGCCCTTATAACTCGCCTTACGATGCGTTCAACAACTATATGAACGTACTCAGTGACCTCCTTCTCCGCGTCGAGGAGCAGGCACCGAGCAGTATCGAGACCGAAGAGCTAAACTCCTACCAGCAGACGATCCACGCACAGGACGAGCGCATCGCCGCCCTTGAAGCTGAGATCCGTCAGCTCAAGAGCGCTAAGGGTAAGGCCTAAAGCCCCCAGTCATTCATCACAATTATGTCTAAGGACCTACACTTAGAGAATATCCGCCGCGAGTACACCTCGCTCAGCCTTAGCCGCAAGGACCTCCCAGCCGATCCCCTTGAGATCGTCAGCACATGGATCGACCAGGCGATAGAGGCTAAGGTCAACGAACCTACTGCCGTCATCGTAGGGACAGCGACTCCTGAAGGACGTCCCAGCATGCGCACCGTACTGCTGAAGGAGGTCCTCGAGGGGCGCTTCGTCTTCTACTCGAACTACGACAGCCGCAAGGGCAAGCAGATAGCAGCCAATCCCCACGTCGCTCTGACCTTCCTCTGGCATGAGTTCGAGCGACAGATCCACATCGAGGGGACTATAGAGCGCCTACCAGCTGCTGAGAGTGATGCCTACTTTGCTATGCGTCCCTACAAGAGCCGAGTCGGAGCACGCATCTCCCCGCAGAGCCAGCCCATCCCCTCACGCGAGTACATAATGATGCGCTTCGCAGCGGAGAGCCTCCGCTTCGTCGGGCGCGAAGTACCCCGCCCCGAGAACTGGGGAGGCTTCGCCGTGACCCCCTCGCGTATCGAGCTATGGCAAGGGCGTGACAGCCGCCTGCATGACCGCTTCCTCTACGAGCTACAGGAGGACGGCACATGGAGCCTTGAGCGCTTAGCGCCTTAGTCCCCACGACGATGCCGCCTGCCACCGATTCGATCCGCGCCTTCCTTGACTACCTCAGCCACGAAGCTGCCGCCTCGCCCCTGACCATCGAGACCTACCAGTCCGACCTCAGGAACTTCACGGCCTATGCTGAAGAGCGTCTAGGTGAGCCGTTCGTGCCCTCCGAGGGCGACCTCGACTTGGTGCGTGGCTGGCTATCGGTCAAGCTCGACGAGGGGCTGAAGGCCTCGACGGTGGGGCGATGCCTCACCTCGATCAGGAGCTTCTACCGCCACCTACTGAAGACGGGGCAGATCAAGCGCAATCCCATCCAAGCCCTCCGCCCCCCGAAGGCTGCACGCCCGCTCCCCGTCTATGTACCTACCGAAGATATGGAGCAGATGCTCTCGGAGGAGGTCGACCCGACGGACTGGCGAGCTGTACGCGACCACCTCATCCTCACCATGCTCTATGAGTGTGGCCTACGTCGCTCAGAGATCGCGGGTCTACGTGACCAAGCTGTCGACACCACCGAGCGTCAGCTCAAGGTCTTAGGTAAGGGGCGCAAAGAGCGTATCGTCCCCTTCGGCAAAGGTCTTGCCGAAGAGATCGAAGCATGGCGTCACCTGCGCGCCTCTATCTTCGGCACGACGGAGTCCTTCTTTGTCGGCAGCAAGGGCACGCCGATGGCTCCCCGTGCCGTCTATCAGGTAGCACATGCGGCACTCGCCACCGTCCCCAATCTCTCCCGCCGAGGTGCGCACGTCCTGCGCCACACCTTCGCTACCGACATGCTTAACTCTGGAGCAGACCTCATGCTCCTACGCGAGCTCATGGGTCACAGCTCCGTCTCCACTACCGTACGATACACACATACCTCCTTCGAGCAACTGAAGAAGCTCTATGCGGCACATCCACGGGCAGCACGTACGCCCCGTGATGATCGCCCTGACGACGATTGACCACCGTCGCCCAGCTTGCTCGAAGCAAACACAGCTGCCGATGTATAGCTACCGTTACCCTTTTCTCTACCTCCTTCTCCTCACCTTCCTCCCTATCTGCGCCTCTGCCCAAGTATGGCAAGCGGACTTCTCCACCGAGGGCACGCCCACGGAGAAGCACTGGCGCTATGACCGAGAGCTCTACCATATCACAGGGGGAGCCCTGCATCTTTCCGTACCCAAGGAGCCTCCACGAGGTAGTGCCACACTCGCTACGGACATCCTGCTACCCAAGCAACCCATCTGGCGCGGACAGGTGAAGACCGACCTCATCCCCACAGCCTACAACCATGCAACGATCCTCCTCTGTGCTATCAAGCCATTGGCGGAAAAGAGCTACGAATATGTGGCATTAGACTTCGGACAAGGAGGTCAGCAGTGTATCAATCTAAGGCGGGTGAGGGTTGGACGAAGCGATAGCCATCCCACAGAATTCATACTCAGCCCTCTTGGGCGCCCACTTATCAGCAGTCCTATCCTGCTGAACACCTCGGGTAGCTGGGACTATGATGTCCGCTACAGTGCCGAAGCTGGCTGGCAACTCTACCTACGAGAAGCGGGCAGCGAACAAGAATGGGAGCTCATCGGCGAGGAGGAAGACTTCCGCCCCACCCTCCCTGAGAAGAACACCTTCGGTATCAGCTGTACCTTCACCAGCACGCACCATACGGGTTGGCACTTCCGACAGCTCCGCATCTACCCTGCGAGCGAGACTGATCCCATAGGAGGCGAAGGCACTCCACCTCGACCAGAGCCTGTCCCAACACCCACACCTACTCCCCGTCTACTTCTCTCCGAAGTCATGCCACACCCCAAGGCAGGCTGTCCCGAATACATCGAGCTATACAATGCCAGCGACTCCCCTTGTGAGCTGGGAGACTATGCGCTGGCGGCAGGGCGTGACGGCTCATCTTACAAGATCACCCCCCTCCCACCACGCACTATCCCCGCAGGTAGCTACATCGTCGTGACGAAAGATCCCGATGCCTTAGCAGCTGCTTACCCCGATGCTCCTCGGGAGACCTTCGTGAAGGCCAGCCTACCTCGCCTACTCAATCAGAGCGGACTCATAGGGCTTCTCCTCGGTGATGACGGGCTGGTAGTCGATCTTCTTCACTACGACAGTAGCCTCCTTCCCAAGGGGATGAAGAGCAAGGCGGGCATTGCCCTGGAGCGAAAGGACTATCAAGCCATAGAAGAGGCAGGCAACTGGCATGCAGCTTCGCGCTCGGCTGGCTTTGCGACCCCTGGGAGAAAGAACTCCTCTCCCGAGGATAGTGGTAGCGATAAGGGTAATAGTCCCAAGGAGCGCATCTCTGCAGAAGAGCTCTTCGCCCTACTTGATAGTGCTCCCGACAGCGAATGTCACTTCACACTCTACCGCCTGACGGGTGAGCTTCTCGCACGAGGCACCTCGCGCGCTCGTGACTCTTGGATCCAAAACCTCCGCACCATGCCCACCGAAGCCCTTCACCTCATTGGGGTTTCAGCCGACGGGCCACTTCTCCTGCACATCCGACTTAACCGCCCCGACGGCACTCGAGAAGAGCGCTCACTCCTCTTCCGTCTTGCGAGTCTCTAAGGGAGTAGACACCCACTCCATATTGGGAGGTAATATGAACTAGTACTGGTCGACGAAGTGATCAGTACTGGTCACGAATACCAACCAGTAGTGCTCCGAATGCGAACCAGTAGTGGTCAACTCAGCGACCAGTACTGGTCACTTTTTGAAGTAGCAGGAGTCCTTTATTTATCCTCCTATTCCACCTATTTTCCGTTCCCTTGAAGCCAGCTCGCCAGCACGTGTCCCCATCCGTCTCAAGCGGATGAGACGATACACATCATAGCTGGGGTAGGCACGTTTTACCACAGGGAGGGAGCAGGCGATAGTAATAGTCGTCCGCACTCAAACCAATAGTTGTTTAGGGTGTGAATGAATAGTTGTTTGCATACGAAACGAATAGTCGTTTGGCCCCCGAACCAATAGTCGTTCGCATGCAGACGAGTAGTCCTCTGCAAATCGACTTATTGATCATCAGCTACCAGCTACTATAAATTGGAGAGTCGCATATCCCCATAAGAGCGTCAAGAGAGATCTTGCAAGGCTCTTCCAAGAGAGGGCTATCTTACCGAAGGATCTGCTTAGTACTGATAGCTTCCCCCTCAATACGGCTCTCTGATTTTGATGTGAAAGTCACGCCTTCCGCCCTGCGAAGGGAAAACATATCGGTGAGAAGTAGTAATTTTGTGGGCTAATTAGGTAAGTCTGCCCTCATCCCAAGTAAAGCGTCTTGAGAGGCCGATGCCACCGACAGCATACATTATATATAGAGACATAGAGCATTATGGGCAAAGTCATCGCATTAGCCAATCAGAAGGGCGGAGTGGGTAAGACCACGACCGCTATCAATCTGGCAGCTTCCTTAGCCTCCCTTGAGAAGCGCGTCCTCCTGGTCGACACGGACCCGCAGGCCAACGCCACTTCGGGGATCGGCATCGATGCCTCTCAGATAGGCAAGACGATCTACGAATGCCTCTGCTCTGGCCTGCCTGCTACGGAGGCCATCACGAAGACGGTCGTCGACGGCCTTGACCTCTTACCTTCGCACATTGATCTGGCTGGGGCAGATCTCGAGCTACTGGAGCGCTCGGAGCGTGAGTATATCCTCCGCTCTGTCCTCGCACCCATCCTTGACCGCTACGACTATATCCTCATCGACTGCTCCCCCTCGCTCGGCTTGATCACTGTCAATGCTCTCGTAGCAGCAGACTCTGTGCTCATCCCCGTGCAGTGCGAGTACTTCGCACTCGAAGGGATCTCTAAGCTCCTCAACACCATCCGTATTGTACGCCAGCGCCTCAATGCACAGCTCGATATCGAGGGCTTCCTCATGACGATGTACGACAGCCGTACACGCCTAAACAACCAGATCTATGAGGAGGTCAAGTCCCACTTCAAGGGCCTCGTCTTCGAGACCGTCATCCAGCGCAACGTGAAGCTCGGCGAAGCTCCGAGCCACGGCCTCCCCGCCCTACTCTACGATGCCGATAGCCGTGGAGCCATCAACCACCTACAGCTGGCAGCCGAGCTGATCAACAAGAATAAGTAGATGTCCGCAGCAAAGAATAAGAATGTCCTGGGTCGTGGCCTGGGGAACCTCCTCGGAGGAGAGACTGCATCAGCAGCCCTCCAAGGCACCGTTTCTATCCAAGAGCTTCCGCTGGAGAAGATCGCTCCCAACCCCGATCAGCCCCGTAAGCACTTCGAGCAAGAAGGCCTCGAGGAGCTCGCAGCCTCCCTGCGTGCTCTCGGTCTTGTACAGCCCATCACCGTACAAGCCCTCCCCTCTGGCTCTTATCAGATCATCTCGGGTGAGCGTCGCTGGCGCGCTGCTCAGCTGGCTGGGCTGAAGACGCTCCCCGCATACATCCGCTCGACACAGGAAGGCGAACTGCTGGAGCTTGCTCTCATCGAGAACATCCAGCGCGAAGACCTCAACGCTATCGAAATAGCCTTGGCCTACCAGCAGCTCATCGAGCAGCACAGTCTGACTCAGGCAAAGCTCGCTGAGCGCGTCGGGAAGAAGCGCGTCACTATCAGCAACTACATCCGCCTGCTCCAGCTCCCCGCTGAGATCCAGCTTGGGCTGACGCAGCGCCTCATCGATATGGGCCACGCCCGTGCCCTCCTGCAGGTCGAGGATACCGAGCGCCAGATCGAGCTCTACAACCTCATCATCACCGAGCACCTCAGCGTCCGTGCTGTAGAAGAGCTTGCCCGCGCTATCGCTGAGGAACCAGAGGCTACGCCCCTCCCCACACCACATCCGCAGCAGCCTGCGAAGGCTGAGCGCAAGGACTTCAAGCTCCTTGAGCGCCACTTGGCTCAAGTCTTCTCATCAAAGGTTACCCTCCGCTGCTCCGCTTCGGGTAAGGGGAAGCTCACGATCCCCTTCTCTGGTGACGAAGACCTTGAGCGCATCATGCAGCTCCTCGAGCGTATCCAGCAGTAGCTCTACAGCAAGCCTCATCGCCCTATGCGCATCCGACTCCTGATCGTCCTCCTCTCCCTACTGATCCTGCCCCATGCCACGGCCTGGAGCCAGGAGTCCCTCGTGCCGACGACCTATGATATGCCTTCGCTCCTCTCTGCGAGCGACAGCGTCACCCCCAGCACGCAGGAGCCGCTTCCCAGCTTCGAGAAGCAAGCTCTGAAGATCCAGCAGCAGGCGCTTTGGCAGCCCAACTCCACCAAAGCCATCCTCTGGGCCTTCCTCCCAGGTGGCGGGCAGATCTACAACCGCAAGTATTGGAAGCTCCCCATCGTCTGGGGTGCCTTTATGGCCTGCTACTACTCCATCACGTGGAATAACCGCCAGTATCAGGAGTACCACGCAGCCTACCGCGACCTCTCGGGGCCCGATCCCGAGCACAACACCTCTTGGCTTGTCTTCGCCCCGACGGGTACACAGGCCTCCGACTACCAGCAGTACCAGTCCTCACTGCGCTCCACGCTCAAGCGAGGCAATGACTTCTACCGCCGCTATCGAGATCTCAGCATCGTCGCTACGGTCCTCGTCTACGGCCTCTCCATCCTCGATGCCTATGTCGATGCCGAACTCTATACCTTCGACATAAGCCCCGACCTCTCTCTACGGGTCGTCCCCGAAGTGGGACTCCCTAAGCTCGGTCTTCCCTCCTATCAGATGGGGGTGAACTGTAGCCTCACCTTCTAAATCCCTCCCCGATGAAGCTTCACATCAAGCTCCTCTCGGCAGCCTTCCTCCTCTTCCTCTCGGCATCCAGCCTCTCCGCTCAGGTGGATAGCACGCGACGCGCTGACCGCATCGCTTCGCCCTTCACCCTGGCCTCTGCCCTTCTTGATCCCATCACCCTCCCCACCTCGCTCGATAAGGACGTGGAGAAGATGCTGGAGCAGTGGTACACCGGCTATGGCAATGCTACAGGCAAGAGCACAGGCTCCCGCTACGGCTCCGTGTCCGTCCCCTACACGCCAGACAGCGTCTATGTACGTATGCTCAACAAGATGCCCTCCGCGATGCGATTCAGCTACAATCCCCTCGTACGTGAGGCGATCGAGCTGTACCTCTTCAAGCGCCGTGGTCTCCTGAGCTCCATGCTCTCCCTCGGAGATCTCTACTTCCCCGAGATCGAGATGGCTCTCGACAAGAATGGCCTCCCTATGGAGCTCCGCTACCTCGTCATCGTCGAGTCGGCACTCAATCCTAAGGCCATCTCTCCTGCTGGTGCCGCTGGCCTCTGGCAGCTCATGCTCCCGACGGGTAAGATCTACGGCCTCACGGTCAATAGCCTTGTCGACGAGCGTATGGACCCCGTCAAGAGCACCGAGGCAGCCTGCCGCTTCCTCAAGGATCTCTACCGCATCTACGGCGACTGGTGGCTCGTCCTCGCTGCATACAACTGTGGCCCTGGCAATGTGAACCGTGCCCTTCGTCGTGTGAACACTGATCGCCCCAACTTCTGGGACATCTACCGCTACCTGCCGAACGAGACGAGACGCTATATCCCCCTCTTCATCGGGGCTTACTTCGCGATGCACTACCACCGCGAGTATGGCATCTACCCTCGTCAGCTGGGTCGCCCACTGGCTACGGACTATTACACGGCGAATCATCGCGTTACCTTCGATCGCATCTCCGAGATCACGGGAGTATCGACGGAGCTGATCTCGACGTTCAACCCACAGTTCCGCCGTGGCATCATCCCAGGGAACAATATGCCCTATCCCGTACGTCTCCCCCTCTCCGCTATCCTCAAGCTCGACAGCGCTGGGAGCGAAGTGAATTCACCCGAGCTGCGTGTGAACCTCGAAGGGCCCAACAACACTACATCGACTCGCTCTGCGACGAGAAACCAGTCCTCCAGCGAAGAGGAAGAATCTACCACCGAGGAAGAGCAGCCCACTCGCCGCACCCGTGGGCAGAAGGCAGAAGCCAAGCAGCAGACGACGACCACAGCTCACGTCGTCACCACAGGTGAGACGCTCTACTCCATCGCCCAGAAGAATGGCATCAGTGTAGAGGAGCTCAAGAAGAGCAATAACATTACCTCCGACAAGCTCCGCCCTGGGCAGACGCTCCACATCACCAAGGTCTCCAAGACTTCATCCACGGCAAAGGCCTCCAAGCACTCGAAGGGTCATAAAAGTCATAAGGCCCATAGCTCGAAGAAGAGCCGCCGTGGCAGACGCTAACAAGAGATACAATACAACAAGCAATAGCTTCATAACAATCAAAGCAATGAAACAGCCAACATTAGTCGTCCTCGCTGCAGGTATGGGTAGCCGCTACGGTGGCCTCAAGCAGCTCGACGGAGTCGGTCCCTCAGGGGAAACCATCATGGACTACTCGATCTTCGATGCCATCCGCGCTGGCTTCGGCAAGGTCGTCTTCGTCATCCGCCGCACCTTCGAGCAGGAGTTCCGTGAGAAGATCATCTCGAAGTACGAGCACAAGATCCCTGTTGAGGTTGTCTTCCAGGATCTGGACAAGCTCCCCGAAGGCTTCACTGTACCCGAGGGTCGCGAGAAGCCTTGGGGTACGAACCACGCCGTCATGATGGCAGCAGAGGTGATCAACGAGCCCTTCGCCGTGATCAACGCTGACGACTTCTATGGCCGCCACGGCTTCGCAGCTCTGGCTGACAAGCTTCGTAGCTTCTCCGACAGCCACGACAAGTACTGCATGGTCGGCTACCGCGTAGGCAATACGCTCAGCGAAAGCGGTACGGTAGCACGCGGTGTCTGCGAGGTAGATGACAAGGGCTTCCTCACGGGTGTCGTCGAGCGTACCTCTATCGCTCGTCGCCCTGATGGTAAGATCGCCTTCACGGACGAGAATGGTCAGGAGCAGCTCCTCGAAGAGAATACTCCTGTATCGATGAACATGTGGGGCTTCACGCCTGACTACTTCCAGCACTCAGAGAAGCTCTTCTGCCACTTCCTCAATGAGCAGAAGGCTAATCCTAAGTTCGAGTACTACATCCCTCTCGTAGTCAACCACCTCGTCGCAGAAGGCACCTCTACGGTAGAAGTCCTCGACACGCCTGACTCTTGGTTCGGTGTCACCTACGCCGAAGACCGCCCCGATGTCGTCGCCAAGCTCGCAGCTCTGGCCTCTACGGGCGCCTATCCCGAGAAGCTCTTCTAAGGCAACACTCCTACTATAAATAGTACACCGATAGATCTCCCCATCGTCTCCACATGCTCCTTCGGTAGCGTGTGGGAGCGATGGGTAGGCTACGGCTACCCCCTACGATAGGCATGGACTTTGTGCGCCTCGAGCCCCTGGCGAACGTCAGCTATATCACCGAGCTTGTCATCTGGCTACTCACCCTTCTTGTCTGGGTCTACACCCCAGGCCTCATCGGTGTGGCGCTGGAGGCAGGTCGGCAAGCCAACCCCGACTCGGGGGCGGTATATATCTCGCGCTTCGTCTCCTACGGACTCTTCCGCTTCCTCGTCTATGTCTTAGGCAGCCTCTCGACGGGGCTGACGGTCCTGAGGCTTCTGAGCCGCGAAGGGCTGATACCGCAGGGGGACTATATAGGTCTCCTCACCACGCTGGCAGCGCTCTTTGTGGGGATGTACCTCTTCCTCTATATCCGCTCGCTCTCCTTCAAGCTCTGGCGCTATATCCTGCTTGACAATCTCTCTGGAGGCCTCTTGGCACAAGACTATTTCTTCCAAGATTGGCTGCGAGCTCTACTGATGGCACTGGTCTCACTCTTGACCTTTGCTCCCCTCTCCACGATCACTCTTTGGGCCATTGCGGCAGGGGTCTTACTCCTGGTTCAGCTCCTCGGTATAGTACAAGTCATACGCCGTCTGACACAGGGTTCTACAGGCTCCCTCTTCCTTTTTTTGTACCTTTGCGCCCACGAAATTGCTCCCTTCCTTTACGTTATAGGGCTCTGCATCTCCTTTTCGAGGGGTGATCTCCTCCTTCCCACTACGTTTCAATGAGTATTAAGACGATCCTAATCTCTCAGCCTCGACCCGAGTCGGGGAAGTCCCCTTACTATGATATCGCTGCGCGCTACGGAGCCGAAGCTACGTTCCGTGCATTCATCGAAGTCGAGTCGGTGACTCCACGTGAGTTCCGCAATCAGAAGGTGAACATCCTTGATCATACGGCGATAGTCTTCACCTCGCGCAAGGCTATGGAGCACTTCTTCCAGCTCAGCGAAGAGCTCCGTGTCACCATCCCCGAGGATATGAAGTACTTCTGCATCAACGAGCAGGTAGCCAACTATCTCCAGAAGTTCATCGTCTACCGCAAGCGCAAGGTCTTCTATCCCGAAGCTGGGGGGCAGGCTGAGCTGGTAGCGATCATGCAGAAGCACAGCAAGGAGCTCTACTTCCTCCCTATGGCTGAGGATCACAAGAACGATCTCATCGACCTCTTGACGTCCAAGAAGCTCCAGTTCGCTAAGGCGATCATGTACCGCACCGTCAGCAAGAAGTTCACCGCTGCCGAGAAGAAGGAGAAGTATGACATGATCATCTTCTTCAGCCCCGCAGGTGTGGCATCACTGCTTGCTAACCACAGCGACTATAAGCAGGGCAAGGTCCTCATCGGGGGCTTTGGTCCCGCCACGTGCCAGGCTATCGAGCAGGCTGGTCTGCGCCTGGATCTCTCCGCTCCTACCGATGGTGCTCCCTCGATGGCGATGGCTCTCGAGCAGTACCTCAAGGAGAAGAACAAGTAGGTCGCTCTCCAGAGAGCGAAGCATTCGCTGATCGTGGAAGGTCTCACTACCACTCCCCTACGCTATACGCTTAGCAAAGAAGAGCGTCTGCATCTCAAGCGAGATGTAGACGCCCTTTTTGCTTCGGGTCATGCCTTCATCGCCTATCCACTGCGTGTCGTCGTGAATGCGACTCCTATAGGAGAGGGCGAAGAGCCCAGCTGTGCCATCCTCGCCGTAGCGGCGAAGAAGTACTTCCGTCGAGCCAATAAGCGCAACCGTGTCAAGCGCCTCATCCGCGAGAGCTACCGCCTACGCAAGCATCGCCTCCTCGATCTGGCCAAGGCTCAGGGCCTGCACATCCACCTCGGACTCCTCTCCGTGGCGAAGGAGCTCCCCACACAGGCCGACGTCAATCGAGGCATGGACAAGGCGCTCTCCCGTATCTGTGAGGAGCTGACGCCCAAGGCAGAAGAGCCAACCAACGAAGAAGCATGAAGCGCATTCTTAGCTTCGTCAAGGCCTTACTGACAAAGCTCCTTCTTCTCCCCATCTACTTCTACAAGGGAGCGATCTCGCCCCTCACGCCCCCCTCGTGCCGCTTCACGCCCTCTTGCTCGACCTATGCCATCGAGGCACTGCGCAAGCATGGGCCGTTCAAGGGACTCTATCTCGCAGTGCGTCGTATCCTGCGCTGTCATCCCTGGGGTGGTAGTGGCTACGACCCCGTACCTTAGAGCGACATCTATCTCCGCCATGACCGAGCTGCTCGCCCCCTATATCGACCTGCACACCCACCATATACGCTCGACACCCGACACCGTAGAGCTACTGAGTTGCTACCTCTCTGAGGTGGGCAAGCTCCCCTCCCACGACTCCCTCTACTACAGCATAGGTCTCCACCCCTGGCGAGCGGAGGAGCTCCGAGAGGAATCTCTCCCCTTACTCCGTGAAGCTCTCCAGCTTCCCCACGTCATCGCCTTAGGCGAAGCGGGCTTAGACAAAGCCACGAAGCTCACCACTCTCGCCGAGCAGCTCCCGATCCTTCGCGCACAGATCCTCCTTAGCGAAGAGCTGGAGCTTCCCCTCATCCTTCACTTGGTACGCGCTCAAGACGAACTTCTTCGCCTTCGCCGTGAGCTCCAGCCCAAGCAACCCTGGATCATCCATGGCTTCCGTGGTGGACTTGACCAAGCTCGTCAGCTCCTACGCACTGGGCTATACCTCAGCTTCGGCGAGCACTTCCGACCCGAGAGTCTGCGAGAAGCTCATGCGGCTGGGCAAGCCTTCTTAGAGACAGACGACGCCCCTGAGCTATCCATCCAAGCCGTCTATCAGGCGGCATCCGAAACTCTTGCTTTGGACGAATCCACCCTTCGCGAGCAGCTCTATACCTCCGCCAAACACCTCTTCCCCAGCCTTCTCTAAGCTAAGAGAGCTACCCTCCTTCATCCCCTTTGGAAGAAACCTCCACTTGGTAGGTGAAGCATCCTATATTGGTCACCGAGCTGACCTATATTGGTTGCTCATCCGGCCTATATAGGAGACTATTGCGGCAGAGTCCTGTCCTCTATTTAGAGTGCTAAGGCATCGCACGCCCAGCTCCCCGATATATTTCTCCGAAATGACACACAAGCCCCTCGCCTTATCGCGAGTATTCCTCTTATTCAGCGGAGGGAAAAGTGTCACTCTCGTGAAGGAAAAAGCACCTTCACGTAGTGGGTTTCCTCTGTCTATGTACGTAGTCTTAAAGACTAGGTACGTCAATCCAAATATCCACGTACGTAGATATTAGAGCCACGTACGTAGTCCAAA
>ERZ773046.916-NODE-916-length-18013-cov-37.010469_pt1 | contig 18013 bp, 8 predicted proteins | sample MGYA00580634_ERZ773046 | MGnify/ENA primary metagenome ERZ773046 (study PRJEB29015, sample SAMEA2738127) | human oral metagenome | biome: human oral; feature: human-associated habitat; material: saliva | place: China | collected 2159 ... | reverse complement strand
TAATAAAGAGGCCAATGTTCGGATTGACCGAACAAAAAGACACCTACGAGGCGTCTTTGAGTCATCTATTTACAAAGCAAAAAAGGGACTTGCATCCCTTAGATTAGTCTTCGCGTTTCTTACGAAGGGCAAGTCCTGCAAGTGCTGCAGGCAATACACTCAAAGCTCCTAAGATACTACCAGCATCCCCCGTAGTTGGAAGATTGGTTGCCGTAGTCGCTTGTGGTGCAGAAGCTTGAGCTGATTTGGCTTGCGGTGCAGCAGCTTGTGCTGGTTGTGCACTCGCTGATGGTGTTTGAGCCGCTGGTGCACTAGCTGATGGTGCTTGTTGAGTAGGTTGTGTTTGTTTAGCTTCTTGTTTAGCTGGAGCTTGTTGTTCCGCTTCTTTAGATGATGTTTTAACTTCATCACCTGATTTTTTCGCAAACACGTACAATACTTCACCCGCTTTATCATCTTGGCGTGCAGTTACATAGTTGTAGCCATCGATATCGCCGTGAGTTGGTAAATTAGCTGGTGACGCACTTTCTGCATTTTTAAGGTCTTTTCCTGAAGCATCCACCCAACGAACCTTCACTAATTTGTTCTTGTCCATTTTAGCGGTATTAACAGAGTCACCTGAAGATGTTTTGGTTGGAGCTTTGGTATCTTTCGATGTTTGGTCCTCTTTTTTATCAAGGTGTGTATCAGCTCCTTCAGCTTTTTCTGGTGTTGGAGCTTCACCAATAGCTTCTTTAGACTTTTGTTCCGTAGCGTTGGCCAAGGTATTGTCCGGCGTAGGAACGTCACCTGCAACCTCTTTAGAATTACTTGATGATGTGAGACCTTCAGACAAGGTCAAGGCATTTTCAGGGGTTGGAGCTTCAGCAAGAGCTTCACCTTTTGGTTTCGCTTCAGTAGGCGTTGCTGGTTTAGTTTCAGTAACATCACTAGCTTCCTTGTAAAAGTCCAATTGTGGGCCATTTGGCAGGGCTTTTTCATTCCAACGAACAATCGTAAAGTCTGTCGAGGTTGATTTACTTACCTTAGATGCAGGCAACATGGTTTCGTAAACCGGCTTCGTTGGTTCAGGAACATCAGTGCGACCTTCGTTTACAGCGTCCATATAATCACGATATTTTTCGTGGTATTGATTACGCAAGACACGGTTGCGTTCCTCCATAGCTTCACGTTTTTCACTATCATCCGAAGTAGTAGTGGTGCTTTCAGTTGTGCTTACAGCTGCATTCTTAGCATCAGCTTCCGCCTGAGCATTTTCAGCTTCTACGCGGGCAACATCTGTGCGCCAGGCTTCCATTTTGACGTCGTCTCCCTTTTCATGGAGTGCGAGGTCTTGGGTATCTGCAGATGCAGTTCCCGTAGCCATGAGACTTGACAAGGTTGTCAAACCAACCATGGCTGAAGATTTCATTAATTGTTTCATGAAATTGATCCTTTCTACGTTATATCTTCAGTATATCACAAAATCAGCAAAATTGCACGTAATATTGAAAAAAAAATCAAGCCTCAGGCTTGATTTCTTATTTCGGAAAGATTTTTTATTTCCGGCGTTTCCGACGGATAGAGAGCCCACCAAGAGCAATAGAACCCATACCGAAGAGGCTCGTTAACATACCAGCATCTCCAGTTTTTGGAAGTTCTTTAGCTGTTTGTGGTTGTTTAGTTTCCACTTTAGGTTCAACCTTAGGAGTTTCCACTTTAGGTTCAACCTTAGGTTCTACCTTCGGTGTTTCTACCTTAGGAGTTTCAACTTTTGGCGTTTCTACCTTAGGAGTTTCAACTTTTGGTGTTTCCACTTTAGGTTCTTCCACCTTAGGTGTTTCCACTTTTGGTTCCTCAACTTTTGGTGTTTCCACTTTAGGTTCTTCCACCTTAGGTGTTTCCACTTTTGGTTCCTCAACTTTAGGTGTTTCCACTTTAGGTTCTTCCACCTTAGGTGTTTCCACTTTAGGTTCTTCCACTTTTGGAGCTTCTGGTTTCACACCGGTACCACGGTGAATGACCTTGTCAGTTGGGTGGCGAAGAATATGGGTTTGGGTATCGATTTCAGACACAACTTTGCCTTTAGAAACAGAGTAGAATTTGTTAATAGCTTTTTGACCATTCACACCTTCGACCACAACCACTTCTTTACCAGCTTCGAGAGTTGGATCGTCAACATAGCGAGTTTCGTAAGGAATCACTTCATACTCAGTATCCATAACACCTTCACGAGTTCCCACATGAATGATTTCTTCAACAGGTTCTTTCGTCACCTTTTCAGTCGACGTTGGATCCCCAACTTTTAACTTACGTTGAGTGGTCCATGTACGAGTGACTTCTTTGTTTCCTTTGACACCCGCTTGAACAACTTTTTGTTCACCAAGTGGTAATGTGTCATCTTCAACAATTTTAGTTGTGTATGGCAACTCGATGTTTTCTTTTTCCGTCACAGAACCTTTCACCCCACGGTGAATAATCTTGGTGCGCATGTGTTTGGTCACATGTTCCGATGTTGAAATTGGGTCACCAACTTTTTGGCCTTTCTTGGTCTTGTAGGTAGTCAAAATTTCTTTTTCACCTGTCATTCCTTCGACGGTAACTTTTTCTTCACCTTCCATCATGCTCTCATCCTCGATGATTTCAGTCGCAAATGGAATTGGTTCTTTCTTGGATTCGGTCACGGTACCACCGATACCAATGTGAATGATTTCATCAACAGGCTCTTTGATGATGCGTTCGTTGGTAGAAGATTTGCCATCAGTTCCTGCGGTCCCTTTCAGTTCGAGGTTTTTAGTGCTAGCTTGTTGACCGTTCACATAAGTAGTTGATGTAAGTGTGCCAGAACCCGTAGCGGTATAGTCGATCGTGTAGGTTCCATCTGGAAGTTTTTCACTGTAATCAACCTTACCGTCCTTGATTGGGAGGTCTTTATTGAGCGAGCCACCTTTGATGGTAGCTTTGGTAACCGTCACACCCGTTCCGCCCAAAGTAACTCGAACGGTTTGGTCTTCACCTTTGGTGATGGTTTCCGTTGTTGTAGCTGCAATCTGTTTCAAGATACCGGCTTTACGTTCAGCCGCTGTCAACTCTTTTCCTTTTGGAACTGCTAAGAAAATATTTGGGTGACCAGCTTCAATCATTTTTTTATTCGCTGTTGACGCTTGTGTATCATACACAATACTCATGAAAGTCTTGGCATGGTCTTTAGCCCATTTCGCGAATGAATGGTCAATATCTTCCTCAGTCGTCCAACCATCAGTTAACTGAATGATAACAGGAGTCAAGGATTTATCACGTGAGGCCTCATAAATATCCTCGTAAGGTGTTCCGGCTGGTGCATTTTTGGCGCGTAGACCCAAAGCATTAACAGCATCGACCCATGCGTACCCGGTGTTATGCGACTGTACGTAATCAATGAGTTTCACGGCTTGCGCTTTGGTCATCATAATGGTTGTCGGAGACGCTTTCGGACCATCGCCATACGACGTGTATGAGTTGGCATTGTTGTCTTCATAGAAGGCCAATTGGATTTGGTCCTTATCGCTCAAGCTCTTGATGATAGCATCCAAGTCTTCAAGGATGTTCTTACGGGTACCAAAGCCTGTTGAGCCTGAACCGTCCACAGGCATGAAGATAGAGCGACCTTTCGTTTCGGTCTTAGTCGACGTTGATGATTTGGTCGTCACAGTAATGGTCCCAGAACCTTGACCTTGTGTGGCAGTTGTACCCGGAGTAGTGGTCGTCACAATTTCCTTCTCCCCTTCAACCCCTGGGCGCACAACCTTGCGTTCGCCTTCTTTGAGGTTTTCATCCTCTTCTTCAATGGTCTTGAATGGGATTTTGATGATTTTGCGGTCAACCTTAGCGTCTTCTCGGGTTCCGATGGCAATGATTTCATTCACTGGTTGTTTGATAACATTTTCAACAGTCTTCGTCTCACCTTTTTGACCGGCAGACCCTTTCAATTCGACGGTTTTATTACCAACTTCCTTACCGTCAACAGTGACACGTGATTGCAACGTACCACTACCCTTAGCTTCGTAGTCCAACGTGTAGGAGCCGTCAGGCAATGCTTCGCTGAATTCAACCTTACCATCCTTAATAGGGAGGTCTTTTGTGACAGCGCCCTTCAAGGTCGCCTTCGTCACAGTAACACCTTGACCGCCAATTGAGACGTTAACTGTTTGATTTGCACCTTTCTTAACAACTTCAGTCGTAGTTGCTTTAATTTGTTCCAAAACTTTCTTCGTTTGATCCGAATCAGTAGTGAATTCGCCTTGTGCTAAGAAGATATTTGGGTGACCTGCTTTTTTCATAGCAGTCTCAGCACGACCAGAACCATAAATCACCGACATGAATGTTTTAGCGTGAGCCTTAGACCACTCAGCAAACGAACTATCGATTTCTTCGTCGTACTCCCAGCTGTCCGTGAACTGCATGACTACAGGAGTGTAATCTTTATTACGAGCCGCATCGAAAATATCTTCGAACTCGTAAGACGAACCAGATTGTTTGACACCTTTGAAATCATATACAAGTTTCTGATTCAAAATAGCCTCACGCGTAGTCCCTGTTTTGGGAGAAAGCACTTCTTCTACGAATTTAGCGAACTCATCACGATTCATCATTTTCGTGACCATGCGCTCGCGATCATTGGCGCCATTCGAGAAATAAGATGTCGTTTGGTTAACACCATAGGTGGCAATTTGAATCTGATCGTTTGGACCCATTGTTTGCAATAATGGGATAAAGCTGCTGCGAATACGCGGATCACTACCACCATTTACAGACCCCGAATTATCAATAATCGCAAAAATTGAACGAGGTTTGATTTCATTGGACGTTGTAACAGATGCCTTTGTTGTAAATGACACTTGACCACTTGCGGTACCAGCTTGACCGGGAACATCCGCAGTAGTCGTGGTTACAATTTCTTTTTCACCCTCGACACCCGGCTGGATGACCTTACGCTCACCCTTGGCGAGAGTTGGATCTTCCCTGGTTTCAGTTTTAAATGGAATTTTTTCAACTCGACGATTGGTTTCTTCTGCGTGAGCAGTTGTAGCTGTTGCCACGAGCGCGCCCAAAGCAGTCGCCCCCAAAATGAGTTGATTACGTTTACGAATTTGCATGCAAATTTGTTCCTTTCTTTTAGATATCACTAGTATATCACAATAAAACCGAAATGTAAAGAAACAACAATAAAAAACAACCACTAAAGTGGTTGTTTCAATTAGTCTTCGCGTTTGCGACGAGCTAAACCAAACAGTCCAAGAAGACCGACACCAAGAGCGAGACCTGTAGAGGTTGCTTCATCACCAGTGTGAGGGAGTTCATCGGATGCAGGAACTTCTTGTTTAGGTGTTTCAACTACCGGAACTTCACGTTTTGGAGTTTCAGTAGTAGGAACTTCACGTTTAGGTTCGTCCTTAGGTGTTTCCACGGTTGGAACTTCGCGTTTTGGTTCATTCACGTGCGGAATTCGTTGGTAGTAGTGAGTAGTGATACCATCTTTCTTCGTGGTACGACCTGTGAATTCATAATCACCCAATTTTGGTTCGGGTTCATGACGGCCACGTTTAGGGTCTTGAAGGTCGTGGCCATCCCCATCCACATAACGTGTGATTTGCAACTCAGGCACTTCAACAATCGGCGCTTCGTTAGGCACTTCATGTTTGATTGGTGCGTAAAAGTGAGTGGTAATACCATGTTCTTCCGTCGTACGATCCGTGTATTGGTATTCACGAATGGTTGGTTTCGGAGCATGACGCCCTTTGTCAACCTTCGTTAAATCATTGCCGAATTCGTCCACATAGCGTGTCACTTGCAATTCAGGTACATCAACAATCGGCGCTTCGTTAGGCACTTCATGTTTGATTGGTGCGTAGAAGTGAGTCGTGATTCCGCCTTCAACGTCTGTGCGACCTGTATATTCGTAATCACCAATTGTCTTACGTGGTCCATTCGAACCTTCTTCAATTGGAAGTAGTTCGTCGCCTTTTTCATTCACGTGACGTGTAATCGTCAATTCAGGAATCTCAACAATTGGTGCTTCGTTTGGCACTTCATGTTTGATTGGTGCGTAGAAGTGAGTTGTAATGCCGTGTTCTTCCGTCGTACGATCCGTGTATTGATATTCACGAATGGTTGGTTTCGGAGCTTGACGTCCTTTTTCAACCCCAGTCAAATCGTTGCCAAATTCATCAACGTGACGAGTAATGGTGAGTTCAGGTACTTCAACAACGGGCGCTTCATTTGGCACTTCATGTACCGACAAACGGTAAACATGCGTTTGAACATCTTGACCATCATCGAGTTTGGTCATACCAGTAAATTCATAGTTGTCGATTTGAGGAAGAGCATTCACAAAACCATCTGTTGCAGATTTGATTTCGTCGCCAGCCTCATTGACAAAACGAGTCACCAACAATTTTGGAACATCGACTTGAGGTGCATCGTTTGGCACTTCATGTTCAACTGCTTTGTAAACATGCGTTTGAACGGTACCATCTTCCGTGGTTTCTGTACGTCCAGTGAACTCATAGGTGTCACCAATCATAGAAGGCGCAGGAACCAGACCCTTTTCAGCGTCCTTAATTTCACTACCTTCTTCATTCACATAACGTGTGACATTGAGTACAGGAACATCCACTTGCGGTGCTTCATTTGGCACTTCATGTTCAATCAGGTTGTAATAGTGGGTATGGATACCATCTTCGTGTGTACTGCGACCAGTATATTGGTATTCACCAATAACAGGACGTTCACCAACAATTCCGCTTTCGATAGGTGCGATATCCTTTCCATCTTCTGTCACAAAGCGTGTGATTTGAAGTTCTTCTGGGAGGCGTTTAGGCGCATCGTTTGGCACTTCATGTTCAACCACTTTGTAAACATGGGTTTGAACCGTTCCATCTTCAGTGGTTTCCGTACGTCCAGTGAATTGATAGGTATCACCAATCATAGATGGAGCAGGGACATGACCTTCTTCAGCATCCTTGATTTCAGTGCCTTCTTCATTCACGTAACGCGTTACGTTGAGTACTGGAACATCCACTTGAGGTGCATCATTTGGCACTTCCGTTTCAATCAGCTTGTAGATGTGTGTTTGGACATCACCACTATCGTTGGTATTAGTTGTACCAGTGAATTGATAGTGTTCAATGGTGTTAGGTGCATCAACAAAACCTTGTTCGGATGCTTTGACGTCCACTCCATCTTCCGTTTGATATTGAGTCACTTTCAACTCAGGAATTTCAACTGTAGGTGTATTACCCGGAACCATGCGTTCTTCAACATTCTTACGATATACGTAAGGAACTTCAATGATTTCACCATCACGAACATCACCCGTTTCATTATCAGGTGTCGTAATCAATTGATAGGTCGTAATCGTAACAGTGCGCCCTTCAGGAGTCACAGTTGCATGGGCTGAACCTTGAATATCTTTAGGTGCCGCCGCATAATAGGTTCCACCCGGTTGATTGGTAATGACTTTTTCAGTGCTTGAAAGTTCATTACCTTCTTCATCCTTATAGGTTGCAATAACAGAACCATAGGTTTGAACGGCTACATTCTTACGATAAACATAAGGAACGGTTGTAACACTACCACCAACAACGTGACCTTCAGCATTTGCAGGTGTGTCTGTCAACTCATACGATGTTGTTGTTCGTTTCGTAAGACCTTCTGGTGTTTTCTCAACCACTTCACTAGACTTGATAGTCTTAGCTGTGGTGGTATAAGCTTCACCGTTAGAAACATTGGTCTTCACATTTTCTTGAGGTGCGAGTTCATTGCCTTCAGTGTCTTTGTAGGTTGCGATGACAGAACCATTTACAGTAACGGTTTCTGTTTTATCGTACACATACGGTACAGTGATGGTCTTACCACCTTCAACGTTACCAATATCATTAGTTGGTGTGGAAACAAGTTTGTATGAAGTCGTAATGGTCTTCGTCAAACCTTCAGGGGTTGTTTGGGTTTCAACCTTGTTCGGAATCGTTTTGGCAGGTGTACTATAAGCCGTATCATCTGGAACATTTGTAAATTCCGTAAAGTTTGGAGCTAACTCGTTACCTTCACGGTCTTTATATGTAGCCACAACGGAACCGTTCACTTTAACATTCTTACGATATACATAAGGAACTGTTGTAACGGTACCATCTTGAACACTACCTGTTGCATTTGCAGGAGTTTCTACAAGTGTGTAGGTTGTTGTGCGTGTGAAGCCATCAACGGTATCAACTTTCGCATCAAAAGTCTTAGCTTCAGTCGTATACTTCGTACCCGGCTCAACGTTCGTTTGAACATTTACTTGAGGAGCCAGTTCATTACCCTCAGTGTCTTTATAGGTTGCAATAACCGAACCATTGGTGATTGTTCTCGTACTAGAATCATACACGTAAACAACCGTGATAGATTTACCAGCGATAACGACACCGTCAGCATTTTCAGGAGTTTTCGTCAACGTGTATGTAGTGACAGTTTTTCCATCAAAATCCTCTACGACGCGAGTAAGTGAGCTAGCATCAAGCGGTTTCGTAGTATACGTTTCACCGCCGGGAACACGATCCTTCACGAGTTCAACCGGAGTCAATAATCGTCCAGTCTTATCCACGTGTCGAACAATTACAGAACCTCGAGTATCTTTTTCATACACGTAAGTTACTTGCTTATGTTCATCTACGACATATTGACCTGATTCACTGTCCGAATTAGGACCCATTTCTTTAAACACATAAGTATATCCATCAGAAACGATAGCACTAGGTCTAGTTGTCGTATAAGTCGTTCCGTTCAACCCTTCTTGTTTGCGTGAGCTTTGCAACTGACGACCAGTAGTGTCCACATAATAAGCTGTCACATCACCGAGGTTCTTTGTAGTGGTAATCGTTACTTTATTAGCATCTAAGAACGAAGTTCCGTTCGATGACGTATAAAGTTGTGAAGCAGCTTTCGAATTTGTTGGCGCATCTTCAGGCACACGAACTTTCATGTTTGTGACAAACTTATCACCAGGGTTTAACGTGAGTGGGCTAGTAAATACATAACGAACAGCTGTTACTGCACTCAAATCTGTTGGCGCTTCACCGTAAGTACCGGTTTTAACATTAGCATCCGTCGTATAAACCACCTTGTAGTTGGCTCCATCTGGAACTTTTTCAGCGAGAGCGGCTTTATAAGCACCTTGCGGAACAGACACGATGACATCTGTTAAGGTTCCAGAATTGTTTGAAAAGTTCATGCTACGACTTTGGACTGTAACAACCTTACCAAGGTGCACTCCATTCATTTCGCTTTCAGTAGCTGAGTTGGCGTCTTCTCCAATATAGAGTCTAGAAGCATACTCTTTTTTGTACGAAATCTTGAATGGTACTTTCTTCACAGATACTTTTTTATCTGTAAATCCATCTTGCAAGTTTGTCGGTAAAACATTGTCCAGCGTTTCCCCGTTTGCTGCAAGCGTTTGATCTTTAGCTGGAGAAATCATTTCCGAGTGTTTATCCCAGATGGTCGCGTATTGAATTTCGTGAGCTCCTTCAGCTAACGTTCCGTTGTTGCTGAATTCAAATGTCATTTCGACTGATTGACGGTCGATGACACCTTCCTTAGTGAGGGCAAGCTTGCTGATGGCATCGATAATACCAGCGTCCGGTGTCGTTTCGTACACGTAAAGTGTTTTTCCTGTCCCTTGATAATTCACAAGCTTAGTCAAAGGTTCTCGAACGGGTCCGGTACGATTGGTATAAGATAAGCTATGGTAAGCCGCTGTATCTGGTGATGTCATATTGTTGGTCAAGTTAACTCGCGCATTGGTAATAGTAACACCATCGGGAACAAGTACGCTTGTATACGTTTTAGCAATAGTATCAAATCGTTCAGGAAGGACTTTTCCACCTGCACGCAGATATTGATAGTATGGCGCTAACTCGCCGTAGAACCCAACATAAGCTTTATCACCAAGTTGAAGAGTAGCATCCATTGAGTCGTTACCCATTGCTGCTTCCCCTACCCTAATCGCGTGGCGCAAGGTATGTACGAAATCCGTCTTACTATGAACATAAACGCGTTCAGTTTCTTTCATTTGTTCGGCAGTCAGTGCTTTTTGTTCAACGCGAGCACCATCTTCAAGTGTATTACCGTTCCGAACAAAATCAGTACGAAGACCATTAATCATGGTTGTGACACTCTTGTCTTCTACAGCATTGTTCCAACGTGTATTATCTACTGCATACGCAACGTCAGCACCCCAAGAGTAGATGTCTGCGTTGTCGGCTGAGAGAGTCCGGATATCACGAAGGGTAGGTGCTTTGACAAGAAGTTTTTGATAGTTACCGGTGATGTTGACACCTTCAACATTAGAGTCGATACGAGACCATGATGCCAACTTGGTAATAGAACCATCAGCCTCAACACCGTATAACTCAAGCGGTTCTTTCAAGGTCAATCCTCGGTCGTTAGCCTTGACATCTGATGTTCCAATATAGGAGCGGAAATCCTCAGCGAATGGTTTGAAATAGTTGAACGAATCACCCGTTTGATCTTTCGGAACATGAATATAGTAGTTGGTATTGCTAACTTGTTTTCCGGCACGAGAAAGATTGGTCATAGAACTCTTTACGTGGAAAATTTCATTGCTATGGTCTGATAGAGCACGAAGAGGGTTCGCATATTCAGAACGAACGTAACTGTATGTGACGGTACCTTCAGGTAATGGATCTTTATCGTTACGTGTTTTCAAATGAATACCAGCTGGATCTGCTAATTCTTGTGTATAGGTAGATCCATCCGAAAGAACCCCGTCTGTGCGCCAAGTCAATTTAACAACTTTTTCGTTGGCCATCAATTCTGCCTTATCAGTGCTCGACAAGGCTGATGTTTTTAAGCGGAATCGAGGTTGAAAATCCATACCGTAGTTTTGATTGAATGGCTGACTTGGTGTGATATGCATCACCGCTCTATCACCATCACGTGTCCATAAAGCATTCGATGGAACCGTTGGGTCTAATTCCAAGTAGTCAGGAATTCCGATAAGGCTGTATTTGAAATCAGTGTAACGCTCATAATCGCGAGAAACATTCGCATCGTCGCGGTTCGCCAAATACCAGAAATCATTCGGAGTAGGAACCGATACTTGATAGACAGCTGACTCGTCTAGGAAGGTATCTCCGTTGTGAACTCCAACCATGGCTTCTGTTGGAACGGTTGTCAGTTGACGAATATCGGTCGGCACCGGTGTTTTGTCGCTACGATACAAACCGCCTTTGACACGGTCGGTGGTTACAGAAATCGTATCAGTGTCCGTTACAATATTATCTGTAACGACCTTAAAGGTTCCAGATAATTTTTCTGTTGAGGTTGGACCTGACCAAATCATCCCTTTTGAACGTTGTTGTACAGACATTTGTCCAACTGTTGCACCGCCGATTGGCGCTAAATCAAATTCATAACGCCATGTGCTGCTATCTGATTTATCCGTTGTCTTAGTCACCATAAGTGAGTTGCTAAAGGTTGGTTTCTCAAGAAACGCCTTCTTAGCTTCGTACACCAATTTAGCTCCGGTAACCATATCAGTACCTGATGATTTAAAGGTGTAAGTCCCATTCAAAATATAGGCGCCAACAGCTTGATCATTCTTCGTCAAGTGTTTTTCGGATTTATCGGTTCCTGTTACAACAAAATCACCATTAATTTTAGTTGCTGACTCGGTAAATCCAACCATAAGGGCTGAGAAGTATTGGTTGATTTCACGGTCTAAATCCGTTTTAATTTCCCGTTGGCCCGTCTTTTGGAGCATATAAGTTCCAAATAGTGATGCCCAACCTTCATAGTTGACTTGTCCAGGATAAACCTTGTGGATGAGTGGTTGTACAGCAGCATCACGAGACAATGAGTAGTCAGACCCGTCCGCCTTGTGTTTATACGTAGCACCGTCAATGGCATGACCGATTTCATGATAGAGAACTTCCGTTTCACCATCTTTTCCATCGTTATGGAAATATTGTGCATTCATCGTCACATTACCGGAAATAGAAGCCGTGTGACCTAAATTACCATTTTCTTTCTTTTCAATAGTAACGCTCTTCACGCGGCGACGAACTGCATCCGGCAACTTATCGAAGGCTTCTTTGTTCTCAGCTTCGACAGCTCGATCATCGGATGTCAGTTTAGATGCATCAGCGGGGTCTTCTTTGTAGATTTGAGCCGCTGTTGGTGCTGGTGTAGTGCTTTGGGCAAGAGGCGCCAAATGCTCCTCTACGGCTTGTTTCGCAGCGTCTGATGCATAAGTGGCTCCATCTACCGCAGTTTCAGTAGAAGCAACTGCCGTACCCGCTGGAGTCGCGCTTGTTACCGCGGGAAGCGCTTCACTCGCACTTGCTGTAGTACTTGCTTCACTAGGGGCTGCTTGTGTGACCACTGGAGTGGTAGGTGTTGTGACCTCATCAGCGGAAGCAATGCCTCCCGCTAAAAAGAAAGCCGCAATGACCGCACTAGCTAGTCCGTAAGCTTTATATTTTCTAAATGAAAAAATTTCACGTTTGTTAGTAAACATGTAGTTCCTTTCCTGATCACATGGATCATTTTTAGTTATATCACTAGTATATCACGAAATGTTTGAAAATGCAATCGAAATTCACAAAACGAACAAAAATTTTTCATTCGTAAAATCCGAACATTCACATCTTTATTATACCCGCCAAGTTTGTGAATTGGACGATTTTGGATGCCAATTTGGATTTTTTGAAAGCGTTCTCAAAACACGGTATAAAGGGATTTTTAATTGTTTGAACATCAAAGCATCGATTTCACAAAAAAATTTTTTTCTGACCACTTATCAAAATTTTTCTAACTTTTTTTCAAAAAATGAAGAGTTAGAGGTAAAAGTCAGTCATACCAGCACTTGTAAGCGCTAACAATTAATCCAAATTTCAATCCAAATTTCTCCAAATGTCTCCAAATGACCCAAAAACGGCTGATTTCTACGAATTAAATCGTATTTTTCACAACATTTGGGCAATTGTTCGGGAGTCCCGAACGTTCGACCAATCCATGTGTTAAATTTGGCTTGTTTCGATTCAATCGTTCGGAAATAGACAATCGACGTCTCGATGTCTAATTAAGAAATGCGTAAAAAACTAGCCACAAATGTGGCTAGTTTGTTTATTGCGTCAATTCATTTTCAGACGTTGGCAAGTCTTGAGGCTGCAGAAGGCTGGACAAACCAAGGCCTTCAAAATCCGTTTTTACTTCAACAGGGTCCACTACTTCCAGTCCATGCGTCTCTTCATACCATGTGACGAATTGAGGGAGCAGATCCTGATCCATCTGATTGACTTTGAGAACGAAATGGCCCAGTTCAGAGACCGCTCCGTGGTCTGTCGCTGCAAGCGTCTGAATACGGGTACGACCGGGTGTTGAAATAGCGTCGAGACCCCCGGGAATTTCCGTGGTTGCGGTTAAATCGAGTGGAATAGGTTTCAGTAATTCTCGAACATCATCCAGCAACAAATCCACCTGAGGGGAGAGTGGGGCTTTTTCAGCTGATGAGCGCATGGTGATGTGACTTCGTGGGTGATGGGCTTGAATAGTGGCTTCAAGTGACACTTCATGGTGACTCACGATGAAGTCGCCTCGTTCCATAATCTGGTGATCCCCTTTTTGCCAACCAAAGTCAGTTTGTTCGTAGCCTGACTGTTCCAACCGTTCATGGTACTTTTCTTTGTCAGGTAAGTAAATGTACGCATTCTTCCAATCCAAATGGTGAGCAAAACGCTCGGCATCATATCGATAACGTGAATTGAGCCTACGAAAATCATTAGGACCCACATGGTCAAGAAGAGGGACTTGCCAATCTGGTTCCATATGAAGCTTTCGCATGTTGGTCATTTCGACGTAGGAACCGTCTTCTGTTTCTTGAGCGCTTGGTGTGTCTAACAATTGTAATTGGTGAGCTTCATCGGCTTTAGCTCCGTGTTTAGACGTCATCGGTGCTACAAAAATGTCATCGCCATCTGAACCCATGAAAATGACGGGTCGCCGTTTAGCCGTATTCCCGCGAGGATCCGTCACGGCATGAGTAATGACATCATAGACCCGATGCCCATGATAGTAGTCTGAGGTGTTTTCTTCAAACACCAATTTTGCTAATAGTATGTCTCCTTGTTTAAGGTCCTTGATCGCCGTCAAGGGTGCTTTTTGATCCATGCTAATTCCTTTCTAACTAATTTTCTTCACTTTCATTATACCAAAATTGAACAAGGAAAAGGGAAAAAAGAAAAAGACCTTTCGGTGCTCCGAAAGACCTAGTCAATTGGTGACAAATAAGTGGATTTTTATCATCAGTTTTTCTCACGTTCGTCAACAGTTACATTCCCGTATCCACAACAGGGTGGTAACGACAGAGGTAACCTCCTAACGCATCAAGAGGATGACATCCTCAGAGACCGAGCCAGCCTCCAAATTTTCATTTTATTATGCTAATGCTAATAAGTTAAGCACTGCATTGTGATCCCGGTCATCTTCATGACCGCACTTATAACAAACATATTCATGATGTTTGGTCCCATGTTTAGCATTTCCACTCAGTGTGATTTTCTCGTCACCAGTCTTGATATGTCCGCATTTAGAACAGCGCTGAGTAGATGGGTAGAAACGGTCTGCAATGATGAGCGTTTTTCCAAACTTTTCAGCCTTGTATTCCATAAATTGACGGAAGCGACCGAAGAGTGAACGATGAAGGTTTTTAGCCTTCTTTTTCATTTGCATGCCTTTTACATCCAAGTCCTCAATCACAACAGTGTCATTCTGCCGATACAAGTCAGTGGTAAACTTGTGGAGTAAGTCATTTTGAACATTGCGAATTCGTTCATAGGTTGCTTGCAACTTGGCTCTCGTTGCTTGATACCCTTTCGAATGTCGGTAGTTCTGATTGACTTTGCGTTTGCGGGCAAGTTGACGTTGATAGGTACGAACTCGCTCATACAATCGGTCTAACAACTCAGGTTTTAAGCTGGTTTGACCATCAGTCGTATCAAAATGGTCAACATTCGCATCAACCGCCGTCTTTTTGCCCGTCTTGGGAAGCGCAACTGTTTCAACATCCATGGTAATGGTCGCGATGTATTTCCCCTTTGTACGAGTGACAGCACAAAGCTTCAACTTCCCATCGGGAATATTTGCGCCTTTAAACCGGATGCTTGACCACTCGCCCTTGTAAGCGTGTGGTTTATCAAGCACTAAACGACCATCTTTAATTCGAGCTTGGTCGGTCTTAAAACCTTGTTTGGGTTTCTTACGGCTTTTAAAACCGGGTTTATTGGCTGTTTTTGGATTGTTGAAAAAGAGGTTCCAAGCTGACGCCAAATCTTTAATGGCCTTTTGCAAAACACGTGATGAAAGCTCGTATTGCCAATCGGCTTTTTGAGCTACCAATTCATTTAGCACCACATAGTGGGAGGGCGCAGGAAAAAGAGCTCTCAAGGTTTGTTCTTCCTCAGAAAACTCGATGGTTTTATCCGTTAACGATGCCTTGATTTTAGCTCTCAGTCCATCCGGTAGGCCAATCAAACGAGCTTCATACATAGCGTTCCAAAGTTCGAGTCCTTGGTTCCAACAGTAACGTCTGTAATCACATAAGGAATCAAGAACCATTTTCATGGTCTGGTTTGGATATAGCCGAACTTGAATGTTTAACCTCACGGTTCAATACCTCCTTATCTTCTTTAATGTTTCTTGTATTGTTTAATAACCCATTAAAATCCCCAAGCACTGAGGCCTTGCGCATTGTAGGCGCGTTCTGCCGCATTGATTTGGTCTTCAACTGTTGCCGTTGATCCCCAACCTGGCATGGTTTGGAACAATCCTGACGCACCGGATGGATTGTAGGCACTTGGTTGTCCATTACTTTCACGGGCAATAATGGTTTCCCATGTGGATGCCGGTACACCGGTACGACGAGCCATTTCAGCAGCCGCAGCTGAACCAACACTACCTGCAGTGTTTCCGTTTGATAAAACGACAGAACCACCGGGTTGTTTCGCAACACTAGCAGGGGTATTCTTACGTTCCTCGGATTTCTTTTTGGCTTCCTCAGCTTTCTTTGCTTCTTCCGCCTTTTTGGCTTCTTCAGCTTGTCGAGCTTCTTCAGCTTTTTTCGCTTCCTCTTCTTGTTCAGCGATGCGTTGATGCATACGAGCGACATCTTCTGGTGTTTGAGTAGAGAAGTGTGAAGCGAAGTCATTGATACGGGCTTCGACCCACAGATCACGGAAGTCAGCGGATACTTGTACACTTTGTGTGTTGGTCAAATCTAAGGTTTGTCCAGCATGAACGGTGTTTCCGACACCTAATCGATTTTGATAAGCAATTTCGTCTGCGAATTCTCGTGTCCCAAAGCGTTTCTCTGAAATACTTTGGAGGGTATCACCTTCTTTTACCGTATAGGTTGCAGTTGGTCGTGGAGAATGTGCAGTTGTGTGTTTTGGTGCATGGGCACTGGTTAAAAACGGGAGTGAGATGAGTGCCAGCAATGCGGGTTTAAACATAGTTGGTTTAAACATACATCCTATTCGAACTCAAAAGCCGAGCAACGATAGGTTAGGTATGAAACCTTCCCCAGAATGCGTTGGTTACTAGAGAGTCGCCTTTCTTTTATGATATCCTCAGTATATCACAAGCCTTCTCAAAAAGCAATGAAATCAACATTACAGTTCCGTTACAATGGTGTGACAACAAAATAAGCCCAGAAACCTAGGCTTACTTTTAGCTTAACGATCTCGGAAATGAGCCGCATCCTCACTTCGTTTTAGATTAGCCTGATACTGATCCCGTTCTTTTGCTTCTTTGGCAACGGTTTCCATCATTTGGTGGAAGCGCGCAATCAAATCTGGATGGGCGTTGAGTTGTCCACCAATGGTTGTAAGGGTAGCAAGAATCATAGCAATTCCGACATTGACCGAGCGCAATTGGTCAGACACATCTTCATCCTGAACCGGCACCACAGTTTCTGAGCCTGCGTCTTTGGTGAAGTTAATCGCAAAGGCTTTGGCTGCAAGCTTCGCATTTTCAGGGTAGAGAGCGTCAATGACGTCACATTGTTCCGCAAAGGACAGGTTCAACAAAATAAGGCTCATTTCAGCCCATACCCCTGTCATAAGCGGTTCAATATCGAAATATCGAATGGTATGAACCTCACCCTTGTGATAAATTTGTTTGGCTACTGGATTATCCAAGCTATCATGGTAATGTTTGAGTAATAGCTGGGCCAGTGTTTTTGGTTTTTTGTCATTTTTGACATCCGTCAATTCCTTCAGTCGTGGTGTCACGATATTGGGCTTAACATTTGCCAACAATTCTTGTAAATCGAGTGGCACGCATGTTCCTCACTTTCTATTATATCACTATTATATCACACATGGACAAAACACACAAGAAAAAAAAAGGACTCCGAAGAGCCCTTTGTCTCAGTCACGACGTTTTCGTGGACGAGCCAAGACACCCGCTGCCATCAACGCAATGCCGATTAGGTTAAGCGACGTTGACGCATCACCTGTTTTTGGTAATTCCTTAGGTGTTTCTACTTTCGGAAGTTCTTTAGGTGTCTCAACTTTTTGTGGTTGAGGTGCAGGCTGAGGTTTTTCAACAGGTTTAGGTTCTACTTTCTTGTAGATGTGGTTAATATTACCGTCTTTGTCCTTGTTGGTACGAACAAATTCATAACCGTCAAAGTTTTCCTTAGGTTGTTCACCCGCAGTACGAGGTTTAAGAACCTCACCAGTTTCAGTCACCCAAGAAGTGAACACTTTCTTGACTGGTTTTTCCACAGGTTTTTCAATCTTGCGGTAAACGTGAGTGATATTACCGTCTTTATCCTTGTCAGTACGAACGAATTCATAACCGTCAAAGTTTTCCTTAGGTTGTTCACCATCGGTGCGAGGTTTCAGAACTTCGCCTTTTTCAGTAACCCAAATCGTAGTCACTTTCTTGACTGGTTTTTCAATCGGACGATAGGTATGAGTGGTATTACCGT